>Ga0265297_10000916_pt1 | contig 77165 bp, 58 predicted proteins | sample Munlanlwell13791_FD_192502 | JGI IMG/M metagenome (GOLD analysis project Ga0265297, IMG submission 192502) | Leachate microbial communities from a municipal landfill in Southern Ontario, Canada - Leachate well 137-91 | ecosystem: Engineered > Solid waste > Landfill > Unclassified | place...
AAGAAAACCATGGAGAGGACAAAGATGAAATGGGACCGTTTTTCCCCCTCCAGCTTTTTAAAAAACCAGGAGGTCACCACCGGTATCAGCAAAAAGACCACCAGCAGAAATAATATTACGGAAATGGCAAAATTTATCCAAAAATGAAGGTTTATTTCGCCTTTTACCGAGCCAACAATCACTGCAAAAAGAACAAGGACAGCGGTATCAGTTAACATAGTGCCACCAACGGTGATGGCCACAGCTTCGTGCCTTGAGATTCCCATTCTGCTCACAATCGGATAGGTAACCAGTGTATGGGTAGAAAACATACTGGCCACCAACAGACTGGCGTTAAAATCGAGACCAATCAGGTAACGGCAAACAGGAAACCCGATGGCCATAGGGATCAGAAAAGTGTATATACCGAAAACCAGACTCTTGTGCTTGTTGCTCCTAAATTCTTTCAGATCCAGTTCGAGCCCTGCCAAAAACATGATGTAGAGCAATCCAATGGTGGAAAAGAGGTCGACGGCCGCATTTTTTTCGATCCAGCCAAGTCCGTGGGGGCCAATGACCAGTCCCGACAAAATCAATCCGATGATTCCGGGGATCTTCAAACTTCTCAGTAGAATCGGGGCCAAAAGAATGATGAACAGAATCACTGCAAAGATCAAAACCGAACTATGAAACGGTTTTTGCAGCAAATCTATCAATCGGTCCAGAAGTTGTGTCATGGGAGCGGCGCCGGGATTGTTTCCGTTCCCAAATATAGACAAATCAGCTTAAAATAAAATTTGTATATTGGGTTCCAGATTCTTCCCTTTGTTTCCTTCGTGTTAACCTTGGTGCCCTTTGTGGTTGATTTTTTAATTTACCACTAAGGTCGCAAAGGATTGCACAAAGGGCCCAAAGTATTTTGCTCATCTACTAACAATATTCTCAATGGCTATTCCTCCCCTGCTCGAAGTTGTCCTGCGTTCGGTCGCAGTCTACCTTTTTATTCTTTTTGCCATCCGCCTATTCGGAAAAAAAGAGCTGGCACAGCTATCGGTGATTGACCTGGTTTTTATTCTTTTGATCAGCAATGCGGTTCAAAGTGCCATGGTTGGCAGCGACATCTCGCTCCTGGGTGGTTTGGTGGCTGCACTCGCACTTTTTGCCACCAATTATGTATTCAAACTGATACTTTTCAAAAGCAGAAAAGGCAGTGAGTTTATCCAGGGAAAGGCAATCCTTTTGGTTTATGAAGGACATCTTCTTTCTGATAACCTAAAATCGGCAGAAATTACGCTTGATGAGATTGAAGCAGCTGCCCGCGAACATGGCGTCGAAAAGATCGGTGAAGTGAAGCTGGCCATTCTCGAAGTAGACGGAAACATCAGCATTGTCAGTAGCGAGCTGGGCAATAAAACCAAGCACCAGACCCACAAAACCAGGCACAAGTTTAAAGGGAGGGTGAATAATTTTTAGTTGGATTTGAAAGCTATACAGATAGTTATTCACAACTGGATATTCTAACAGCGAGTTACATTTTTAACATGAAAACCATTTAGCACTTGCCTAACATCAAATGACGCGATCAGAAATATGAGGAAAGTTAAAAAGTTGTTACTTTATTAGTTTTCGGATTACCGGATACATGCTCTGTGATATTCTTAAAAAGCCCAAATCAGTTAAATGAACTCCGTCTACGGTTCCTTCAAAATCGTTTCCGATCAACTTATCGGCTTTCATATAGTAAATATTACGATCGCCATTTTTTTTCTGACCAGAATAAATTCTCTGCAATGTTGCATTCTTTCCCTCAACCTCTGAAAAAACAGCTTGATCGAAATACATATACGGAAAGTGAATGTTTTCAACCAACAGGATCGGAATATTCGGCTTTTTCACACGAAGAATTTCCAGAAAACGCACAAATTTTTCATTCATTTGAGCAACGGTAACATTTCCCAGACAGTCTATCACAAAACAAGAGGCATCAATATCGGCCATGGTTTCACCAACCTCCAGATCAAGTTGCCCGTTCCCGCTAAATCCCAAATTGATAATCTGCCTGTCGAGCATTCGCGACAACTGGTTGGGATATGACATTCCTGCCCGGGAAGCACAACCACCTTGGGTAATACTGGTTCCGTAAAACACCACGGGCAATTCTTTGTGAGGCGAATCTACCTGAGGATTGCTGATGTCAGCCGTTGATTCCACTCCAATTTCAAGATTGACCAATCCATCGTAAAGAGGTAAATACAACATGTACTCCATATCGTTTCCTACCATGTGGTCGATAATAATAGCGGTAGTCGTTTTTTTCTCAGGACGGGCTATTCTTACAAACTGCCATTTCCCGTTTTTCAAACAGTAAAGGTCCAAACCTTTAATTCCAGAGGGAGCAAAGTGATTCATAACTAAATCATCGATAACCTCCCATTTTGCTGCAATTACCCGGGAATTGGTGCGAAACCGGATGGCGAGTCCGCTGCAATTCTTTGATAGTGACCATACCGGAGGACGAGTTTTCCCTTCGAGGCGGGCTGGTAAGCGTTCGTAGGTAGTTTGTGTGACTGCAAATCCTTTACCAATCAATTGTAAATCCCGTGCATTCACAAACTTCAAACTGTCTGTGGGAGTTGTCAATCCTATTTCAACTATAGAAAAGGAAAAAATCATGATTAATAGTAAATACTTCATTGTTCATGTTTTTAAAGCTGATTTTTACCAATTTGAATGCGCTATCATTTCCATGTACTGGGAAACGTTACCAAATCAGCAATTTTAACTTTTTGGCCAGTCTCAATGGATTGGCGTGCTGCAATACCGATCAGGCTCGACATGATCCCGGCACGGCTACCAGCCTTGCTGCCAAGTGGATCCGGCGTGTCAGGTAGAAAAATGGTATCTTTTAACCGTTCATCTGCCCCACCATGCCCACCTGAAGATGCTTGTATGGTCCAGAATTTGGTGGTTTCCATGTCTTTGGTCAGGCGAAATTCCGTTTCACCCTCCACTTTCCAGGGTTGCTGATAATTAATGCGGACTTCCAACCTGCCATTTTCACCCGAAAAACAAATCAGTTGCCCTTCAAAAGGCAGGAAAGTGTTCATGGTATAGGTCAACTCAGTGCCATTATCGTAATTAACTAAGACCGAACTTGTATCGTAGATGTCAATTTCATTGTCCCAAACGCAGCCATCGACATAGTAGCCGTCCATATCTTCACAATTTCCAAACATAGCCATGGAAGTGCAGTTCTTAGTTATGTCAATGTAGAACTTGCACTTTTGAGTGAACGGACAGGTACGGCAATTTCGGCCCCGGTAACTGTTGTTATGCCCGTAATAGGCCAATTTGCCAATAGCCTGAGCATCAACCGGCTCTGAATCGATGAGCCAGTTTACCAGGTCAAAATGATGCGATGCCTTGTGCAGCAATAAAGAGCCTGAATATTTCATTTTTCCATTCCAACGCCTGAAATACGAAGCGCCATGAGAGGTATTGAGGTGTTCCTGATATTCAATGGCGATGATCTTGCCCAGTTCGCCGGATAAAAGGATTTTCTTCATTTCCATCGAATCGTTCATGTACCTGACATTAAAACCGACAAATACTTTTTTCCCTGTTCGGTTCTCCGCATCAGCAATGCGCTGGCATTGTTCCGCATCAATGGCAATCGGCTTTTCGGAGATCACATCGCATCCTAGCTCTAAAGCCCGAACGATGTATTTCTCATGAAAACAATCCGGGGTCGTAACAATTACAATATCGGGCCTTGTCTCCTTGATCATCAGATCGAAATCCTTCGCATGATATGTCTTTGCATTTGTTCCCATCAATAATTTTGAAGCTGCCATCCGTTTGGGATTGATGTCGCATAAGGCAACCATCTCAACGATGTCTTTGTAAGCTTCAATGACTGGTTTTCCCCAGCTAAATGTTCCACGGCTACCGGTACCAACCATTGCAAGTCTTGTTTTCATTGCGGAAGTCGGTTTTTTATCGTTCGCAAAAGAATAAAGTGGAAAAGCCGATGCTGCAACAGCGATTTTAGCGGTGTTGCCCAAAAAATCCCTTCTTTTGATTGTCTTCATCAGATTAAATATTTATGTTAATTAATTTTTGCTCGCTTTGATACTCAAACACTCACAAGACTATCGCTACGGGAGAATATTTATCAATAGCTCCTAGATCTGATCGTTTTACCTCAAGACTAAAGGTTTTCAGAATATCATGGTACATCTCTTCATTTTCTATTCCTTTCGATTGACTCAGTAAGTGGAATATTCCTTCGATCCTTGATTTTAGGTTCGAACAAGTGACATTGAGCGCATAGTCGTTTTGTTTACGCAGTGATTGAGGCTCTCCCAGTTTAAGTCCGTATTCTATACCAATTCCTAAATAACCCGCTACATTTTCTCTTGTTCAAATTGTCTTTGATCTTTTTACTGGTAACTTAGATTTTGAAGTTTTAACAATAGAATATATAATCATGCGAATTAAGAATTGAAATAAAATAAGTTATTGCCATTTTACATGCAGATTGTCAATTAATTAAATTATTTCAATAAAATAATTTAATTTTAAATAGTCACTGCATCTCTCTAGTCAACTCGTCCATCCTTTTATACATGGCCTTAAAAGTATCCCAAGGGGTAAACGCTTTATCTCCTAGACTAACACCCTCCTGAGAATCCTTTGGTTTGATTCCATAAAAGCCATCCATAAATTCATCAGGGTTCATCCAGGTAGTTTGCATCATTCCATAATAGCGTAGTTTCATTTCTGGTGTCGCATATTTCCAGAACCTTGACATGTCTTCAGTTTGAGCAACAGCAACTTGAGGTCTTCTCCATGGACAAGTCAATACGCGAAAACCCTTCATGGCAAAATAAACAGCGGTTTGTTCAGGTCTTCCATAATGCCAGTCACAAATCACTACATCTTTGGGTATCATATCTATGGCACGATAAGTAAAATTGAAACTGGCTTCCCATATACCTAAACCCGTTGATTTTCCATCAATCAGACGATCTCCCCAAATCCACAATTCCCTGCTTTCTTCAGCGAGATGGTTTTTGATTCTGTTTACCTCGCCTGCAAAAAGTTCGGCTTTATCAACACCCGAACAACGAGGGCATTTATCATCCCCAAGGTAAAATACTTCATCCATGCCTGCATGAAAAGCTTCTGATTCAAATGCATCGCATAACTCGTCAACTATGGCAAATACAATCTTGTGTAAGTCGGGATGAAGGGGACAATAGCTTTTGCAATACAACCTGTCACAATTTGGCCAGACATATTTTTCAGGCATCTTCACATATGGTGTTTCATCAAATTGAGGAAATTGCAACAATAGTTTATTAGGATGATTTGCCAATGATTGGTGCCCCAATAAATTAATCTGTGGGATAATCTTAATATTGTTGTTTTTGCAGGCAGCCACCATTTTTTTGACATCTGCTTTTGAAAGCGATGAGGAGTCCCTTAGTTGAGGATAACTTTCATACTGATAGTTGTAATCTACTAATAAGAGTAACGTATTGACTCCACGTGGTGCCAGTTCTTCATTGATGAATTTTACGAAACGGTCTACATCTTTTGGATTTGGAGCAGCAATACAAAAACCTCTCACTGCAAATAATTTTTCGGGAGATTGCTGAGCGAATACACCAGGCTGCCATGCCAGCATTAAAAATAAAATGGAGAGGAGATTAATTTTCTTTCCCATCTGATTACATTTATTTAGTAAATAATAAAATATTGATAATCATTATTTTATATTCATAAGGATCAATTGTTTAATCCATTATTTTAGCATTTTTGAATGCAATGATTAGTTCATCCTTTGTTAATTTACTTGTTTTTATAAAACGACGGTTACCGACCGGTAATATAGAATTATCACCATTGGGGGAAGGATTAACCTTGATTTCTTGTCCTAAACTTTCCAGTAAAGTGATATCCTTAGAATGTACAGGCAATTCCAACTGTTTATTGCCCGATATATGCCAATAAACGACATACAAATCATTATTTCGTTTAAAAGTAAAAGCCCGTACTTCTTTACTTCCATGTGCAACGTCCATAATTTGATCATATGGTACCAATTCAAACTCCTTCATTTCATTCAGTAATAAGATATGCTCCTGCTTATGATTCTGCAGCATTTGTTTTTGTCCTTCTGTTAACCAATGTTGCGCTCTCACCTCTTCCCATCGTCTAAATACTTCCAAATTATCGGGAGTTCTTGGATGTGCAGCAAATTTTTCCAGATCAGCCATAATTGAAACCGGACAATCCCAGGCAGCTGCCCTGCTTGTAACATACTCAAGCATGTCGGGTTGGGTACCAATAGTTTTTTCATCCGGTACCCAATATCCTAACCAGCCAAAATTTATCCGGGTGAAGTTATCTCTCATTCTTGGAGCTTCTTTAACAGGATACTTCCTTGTTTCTTCTTTTAAAACCTCCGGTCCGAAGGTATCAAAGGCATTCCCCCCGGTCAGCATATGCCAGTCGAAATGGGTTTTAGCTGCTCCCTCAGCAAATATAGGTTCCGGTTTCAATCTGCTAAAGACTCTCCACTGCGCAGCGGATACATGATACCAAAAGGGGGGATTAACACCTTCCGAGCCGTCAAAGTACATAAATTCAAATCCTGCACTGTATATATCAGCTATTTTTTCTGCTACTTCGTCCTGAAGGTCTGAGTATTGATCAATATAAACACTTTGTGCACCAAACTCGCTTACATCCAGTAACCCAAATATATATCCCGTTGGCTGTGAATTCACTGTTGTTTTATCTATTCCCCGGACACAACCCGTAAATTTATATGGTCGCGAAGTGGTATAATTTTTATAGGATATCAATTCCGTCCCTATTTTTAAAACACGACGGTTGTTGGCCATTGCCGAATTTGCGGGATTTTGTTCAACATATATTGTTGTATCAGTTTTGTTTAACGGCTTAGCCAGTGTAAATATCCTCAGGAGATTTAGCCTGTGATCAGGGATTGGAGTGACATATTTGCTGTCTCTTCCTATGTGTGAATGAAGAAAATGAACACCAGGAGTAATACCTTCGTTTTTGATCCTGGTCAGCATCGCCTGCAGATCTGCTTTACCATTTGGATATTCCGGCCTCCAGATATCATAATTCCCAATAAGTCTGTAATCTCTGCTTTCCAGAAAAGCAGGATAATAGATCATCATTGTTCGAAACCCGCCCATCTTCGCATATTTTATGTGCTGATCAACATTAACAGGGGTGACATCGGAAGTCCAGTAATAAGATGCATTATAGAGTTTATGCCTGCGGCTATTTACACCATTAGGCAGATTATAATCCTTTTCGACAATTGCAATATTGTCAAGAAGTTTGTCAGTGGAACATGTTATCAATGCTGCACCAACTCCCGTAAGTTTTACCTTTTCATCCACACCTGCCTGTAAAATCCGGTATCCTTCACCTTCTTCCGAATCAACATTTGCACAAGGTTCTGTTGCCAGGACATTAACAGCCACTTTATCATCCCATATCACATTAAGCCAGTCACCCCAATGACCCCGGTTACGGACAGGCAATCGCAAAAACCACATTTCAGATATCGGAGGTTCAGTCATTGTTATGCCATAGTCTTTGACATTCAGATTGAATTTTTCAATGGTAAAGCCAATATAATCAGGAGTTATCTTAACATCGACTGTGGCTTCCCAGGGGATCAGCTCATAACCAATGATAAGTTTATCCCCTTCTTTCCGGACCGAATTGGATTTAAATGTGGTTTTTTTATTGGGATATGCCAACTTTACCTCGTTCTGGTACGGACGCGGCTCGGTTATTGTACTTATCGGAACTTGCTTCCCTTCGATTAAACATTCAATGTTACCAGGTTTGTACACCAAGCTTTTGGCAATCCCATTGCTTGTGATGACCAGTTTCATCTGATCATTCTCAATTATTACATCATCACTATTGATAGCTGTCTTATCACCGCAGGAACTAATAATTATTCCTGTTAACATTAATAACAACAAAAGAAGTTTTTTCATAGTTTTAAGTTTTGTAATTTGGTTAAATGGGGTATCTTATCATCTCCCGTAGTTTTTCAGACAAACTTGATAGTCAGTTACTTACGTAAAAAGTATTCATTTTATAATTTGTTGTCATTTAGTACATTACACATTTCACGGGTGACGATTGGATACCCCATTTTTGGTTATATATTAACTTTTGGTCCTGATTTTGCTTCCGGAAAATGCAAAATACATGATATACAGGTAAGCAGGAAGGCAAACCAGGTAAGCAACCTGGTGAGAGGCCACATCTGCAACATACCCGAACAACAGGGGCAGAAAAGCCCCGCCTATAATCCCCATAACCAGGAAAGAAGATCCCATTTTCGTGAATTTGCCCAGGTCGGCTATGGCCAGAGGCCATATAGCAGGCCACATCAAAGCATTGGCAAGTCCCAGCAATGCGACAAGATAGATAGAGATCCCGATTGGTAGTAGAACGATCATGATTGTTACCACGATGCCTGTCAGCGTAGATAAGAACAGGGCCATGCCCTGGCTCACAAACTTCGGGATAAAGAGCGCCCCAATCAAATAACCAAGCACCATAGCGGCCGAAACAAACCAGACATAATTCTGGGGTGAAGGCAAATTCAATATGGTGGCATAATCATTGATTGTCCCTAAAGCAATATATTCAACGCCTATATCGAAAAATATTGCAATTACGCCCAACAACAGATGAGGAAACTGAAAAATACTCGTTTTTGAAGCAGCATAAGATGATGCTGTAGAGGTATCCTCATCTTCACCAATGGCCATAACTTCGGGAAGGGGAGCGAAATAGTATAAAACCCCCATTACTACCAGCACCCCGGCTATGATATAAAACGGAAGGACAGTGTCCTGAATCCGTACATTCGAAAGATCCATAAATACCGCAAGCATCAATGAGGCAACCGCATAAAAGGTTTTACTGCAAATTCCCATGACGGCGATACGGCTTGCAGCGCTTTCCGGCGGACCTAAAATTGTAACATAGGTATTTACTGCTCCTGTCAGAAGTGTCTGACCCATCCCACTGATGAACAAGGCTAGCAGGAGCAATGGAAAACTGATCATTTTTGCTGCTGGGGCAATCAAATAAAAACCCATTGCCATAATCAGGAAGGCGATGATCATACCGCCCTTGTATCCAAACTTTTTAATGATAGCCCCGGAAGGAAGACCAAAAACCACAAAAGAGAGGAATGTTGCAGTCATCACCAGATATGACATGGTTATTGAAATATGGAATGCCTCTTTTACAAAAGGAACAAAAAATGCATTTATCCCAAGAGCAAAGCCGAGTACGGCGAACATTGAACCTATTAACATCATAGGAACAACTAGGGTCTTTTTGTTATTCGTCATAGCAAGAAAGTTTTATGAAAATCATTTCGTTTTTTTAAGATGAACATTTATTCAATTATAAATTCCGTTGTTATTTTGACACTAAGTTCGCTCCCCGGGGAAAGGGTATTGGGACAACCGCCACAGGCTTCTATTTCCATAAATCCCGAGGGATCGCAGTAAATACTGAGCCTGACCCCAAAGTCAGAAGGGAATTGTTCAGGATCGGTATCGGCAATATCAATATACCTTTGTCCGGCAGGTAAAGATCCGGTAGTCCGTTTTACACAAAAATCATTGCCACTAATAAATTCTATCCACGGGATGCTTTCCCCTAATCCCAGTTGAAAACGAAAATCTGTTTGTGTGTCCACAACATATTTATCACCCGACATTCCTCGCTGCGACAGGCTGGGGCCATACATGTCGCGGATATCTGCTGATGAGAGTGGCGGCATGATGACCTGGCATCCCCGGCCGGAATCGAACTGGCATAGGGACCATGGCGCCAAACTGAATTCACCTTTATCCAAAGTCCTGCCGCCAATATACCGGATTATCTCTGTGACATGCAGGACCAGTGATTTTCCGTTCTGTTCAATTTCTATATGCCGCTCAAATTCGCAAGGAATACCAAGTTGACGGTTATTGACCAGATCAATTTCCGCCCTTATCACTGCCTTGTTTTCCGACTGTTTAACAACTTCCCAGACTGCCCCTGTTATTGCAGGGGGCACCCTCCATTTCCCTGTGCCATATTCGTAACCAAAACAGGTACCTTCAGGGGCAGGCCATAAGGCGTCACCTCCCGGATTAAGATAGGCATTCCTGTTGCTGCGATTGACAATGGCAGATGCAACAACCCTGTTCAGGACCCTGCCGTTTACCACGGTAAAAAGCCGACCTTCCAGATCCAATGCAGCAATAACACCGTTTTCAGGAGTTCCGGTAACATGTACCCTGCGGTGCGACTGCAGCATCAGATCAATTAGCATATTTCCGGTCATTAGTTATTTGCCCATTCGTTTTTTTAAATCTTCCAAAATGAATGTTTTTGCTTTGCTTGCATAATCCATATTGGCCTTAATTGCAGATTGCGCATACCATTGCTTTCCGTCAAAGCGTTTCATATCCACGCCTTCAGGCGCAAATGCCAGCATTAAAGATGTTTCCTGCTCCCCGGCATGGTCTATCGGCCATTGCTTCTGGGCTTCACCACTCATAAAAGGTTCTACCCGTATCCAACTGAATGGATCGGAACCGGCTTCGTGTTCTTCATAATAATTGGCAGATGCCGTATCTTCCCCCCACCAGCCATCGCCTTTTTCTCTTTCGATGAAAGCAAATATTTCCTGTTTAGCTGCCAACCTAAAAGCAAGGTCTGTAGGCATACCACTTACAAAATTTTCACTCTGGTGATGAAAGAATACATATATATTACGAAAACCGATACGCAACAGGTTATAGAATAACTGGCGTGCAAACTTGTTTAAAGTATCGGCATCAATATGCATGCCGCCTTTACGTTCAGGGCCTGCAACAGCATAAGAACCAGCGCCGTAATAAAATGGCGGAAGTATTACTAAATCAATTTCTTTTTCAAGCATTTCCAAAGCACCCTGAACTACCAGGGTATCAACACCAGTGTTCAGGTGTTCTCCATGATATTCCAAAACGCCCAGGGCTAAAGCAACAGGCGTGTTTTTATCAATAGCCTCCCGGATCTGGTCCGGAAACATCATTTCGTAACGCATAATTTTTCCCTTTCTTTTTAATTAATAGTCTTAAATCTCTATAATCTTTATGAATTTGGAAGAGAGCATTTCTACCCCTCCTTCTTTTACGATGACCCCGTTTTCCCAGCGAAGTCCGAAGTCATGATCATAGAAGAACGTATCGACCTGGAAGGTCATGTTCTTTTGCAACTCGTAGTCGGAGGTAGACTCCATCCATGGCTGCTCAACCTCCATCATTCCTATGGAGTGACAGGGGCCATAAAGCATCTGTTTTTCGAAACCACGCGATTTAACCCATGCTTCATAATCTTTTACGACCGAACCGGCAGGTTTTCCGGCAGCCATCATCTCAATCGTCTTGAGATGCGCCTCCAGGCCAAACTCCACTAACTTTTTCTTGCGTTCAGGCAATGGCCCTATTGAAATTGGCAACCCTACACTGGATGAATAACCACTCACACGCGCCCCAATATTTAGCTGAATAACTTCGTTGGCAATAATTTTGTTATGGGTCGGCCTGGAAATGGCGTTATTGGTTGAAGCGCCGCAGAAACAATACAAAGAGTGACCTTCATATTCTCCGCCATGTTTATAAATCTCGCGCTGGGCTATTCCAATAACCTGAAGTTCAGTCATCCCTGGTTTTATCTCGTTGATGATTGCTTCAACCGCAAGCTCTGCAATAGAGTATGCCTTGCGCATGCAATCCAGTTCATTTTCGCTTTTGACATAACGTAGTGGAAGGAACGTTGAATCGGCTTTGACCAGTTCAATTTCCGGGAATTGCTCTTTAATAGACGTAATTACCGGTAGTGGTGTGATCGCCCACCCCACGATGCCAAGCTTTTTAATATTGCCTTTGGGAGCGTACCTGGCGACTATGTCTTTGTAACTTGTAAAAACCATTCCCGGGCATTCAGGCTCTGCAGACTCGCGGTATTCGATCATCTTCTCAATATTCTTAAAAACACTGCGATGGGCTGCATAAATCTCACTCTCAGGCCCAACAAGAAGAACTGCTTCTCCTTCTGCCGGAACAAATACTGCGGAGGCTTCAAATGTCGGCCAATACTCGCTCAGGTACCTTACATTGGCCATGTCGGATTCACTGGCATGAACAAGGCAGGCATCTAGACCTGCAGCTTTAATGTTTGCCTGAAATTTTGCAATTCGATCGTAAAACTCCTGGACTGGAATTGTTGTTGTGTTCATAATGTGTTTACTTGTATTTATGAATTTATAATATTAATTTACTTATACTTACAGATTTGTAACCATATTTATTCTTCAAAAACCACCAAAGAATATCCTTTGCATACAGGTACGGTTACATGAATATACCCATCTGAAATATTAAACGGCAATGATTTCCTGTCAGGCGCCAGATAGACTTTCCTTGGTGATTTCCCATCATTGCGAAGGGATATTTTCACATCATGCAGATCTATTTGGTCCTCGATAATCTGTGTCTTCGTGCCCCTCAGCTCAGGAACATACGATAGGAGGTGCACCATTTTCCTGCCGGGTTGTTCCGTAACAAATACCCGTCCGAACGATGGTATATTTTCGTATTTGATCAACGGTTGAGGCAAAAATTTGTTGAGTACATTGCCAAATACCGTCCTCAGTTCAACGGGCGCCTGAAGCGCATAACCCGCAAATATCCGGTGACTGAAATGGGCAACTTTCCCGTTAATGGTCAGAGCAGGCTTATCGGTAACCTTATCAGGTGGATTGTAATAAAAGGCATACTCCCCGTCCCATATACGGTTGTAATATGGTTTGATTAGATTAGCTTCGACGCTGGCGCCTGGTAATGGTTCTGCTTCAATACCGGATGAATAGAGTGATATTGGCATGTCCGGAAGATCTTGATTGAAATTTTTACCAACTGAAAAATAGGCAGGATCAAAATCACACTCTTTTTGAAATTTTATGCCCCACTCCTTTTCAAGAACAAATTGTTTCATATCCTTGTCGAGGCCTGAACTACCACTGGAGATAACGGCTTTCCCAGCAGCGATATGGGCCTTGACGCGACGTGTTATCTCTTCATTGAAGATGATATCATCGGGAATCACCAGCACCTTATATTTGCTCCAGTCAGATGCTAACGTGACCACATCGAATTGTTGCTTTAGTTCAGATAGCATCCGAACCGCACTGCGAAGTTGTTTGTCTCCACGTATTTTGCCAATAGTCACGGGATAAACAATGGCTATTTCTGTAATATTTTTTGCAAAATCAAACCATGAATCCATGGTTTGCAGCTCTTTATAAATCTTCTCTATTCGATCCAGAACAGCGTTTTCAAAATCTCCGCGCGGATGGAAATGTCCTCCAATGTTGGGTCGCATGCCGTTGGCCAAACCATACAGCAGTTCTGATTTTATTGCAGCCTCGGGGCGCAATCCCCCGAAATCGCCCCAATCGTAAAAACGACCGGTCATGTTCAGTATCGGTTTGTTGCCCAGCGTACGTATATAATGTGACAGTACCGGAAGGAATTCATAACCATAACCACCTGTTGGCAAACCTACAAATTCAAGATAAGTGCCGATATCCGTCTGTTCTTCATATCCCAACTCGCCAAAATATAGTAAATACCCTGGATTTATGGCTTTAGCAGCCTTCACAATGTCCCTGGCTAACTTAAGTGCTGAAAATTCTGAAAACGCAATAACTTCATCCTTATTGCTCCAGTCAATTCCACGCTCTTTCATCTCTTTAACACAAATTGGACAAACACATGGAAAAGCGGACAAACCATCGATGAAAAAACCAGATACCGGGTAATTATGAGCTACTTCTTCAATCATTGCTATCAGATGGTCGCGGTACGGACTGTTGTAACACATAGTTCGCACATAAGGAGTGAAACGGGGATCACGATATTCCCTCCCGTCGAACGATAAGGTCGTCCAATCTCGGTGAAGAATACCCTCAGCACTGCTGATACCACCATGAAAATAGGCGCTTAGGGCAATACCTTTATGTTGACAAGCATTGGCCAGTTTACCAAAAAGATCGTACTTAAGCGAAGGGTGTTTGATCCCTATTTTAGTATCGTAATACGCCATGCCTTGGTTGCAGCGGGCATGAAATGTCAATTGATCGACACCACAACGCTTGATACGGTCGGTGAAGGTTTCAATATCAAAATTTGCACCTACGTCCGGGCATGCCGGCATGGTGTGATAATCATAAAAAAGACAATATCTCGGCTGATGTATCTTCCCTTGTTCTTTTGCCAAATTATTCTTTTCTTGTGCAAATACCTGGAAAACGGTGGCAATACAAATTAAGAAAATTAAACTATTTTTCATTATATTGTAATATAACTACTGATAAAAATGATCAAGCTACTTACTTTAAAATTCACTTGCTTAGCTTTTTATTCAATTATTTTATCCACTCCCTATAAAGGTCATATGGTTTTTCAAATGACTTCAGTGATATGATCTTAAGTTGTCCGTCTTCTTTTCTGAAATGATACGTAGCTTTGATGATGGCAAGATCTATATTGTCATTTTCTGGATCAATAATATTGCCAGAACCGTCAGTAATACCTGCCATCAATAGCTTCCTGGGTGATAGACTAGCAGCAAGGTCAGGAAGATCATAAGCATCCAGGGCACCGGGTACGGTGCTATAAATAAAATCAGAATTATAAAAACGATTCACCACAATAGATCTGTAGGAGGAATAAGGTTCAATTAAGGCAATCCGGGTAATCGCCGTATCAAAAGCTGCTGCATGTAATAGGGCAGGAGTCATTTCCTTTCTGGCAATACCATAAACCTCACTTATAACAGCTTCTTTTTTTAAGAGTCGTGTAAGTTTTATAATATCTCCCGCTCTTACCCCAACTATACTTCTGCCAATCAGCATTGAGGCATACCAGATATTTTGGGAACTTCCCTCAATATTAGCATCTCCTTTTAAAACACCTGGACCCATTTCTCCCACTCCTATGATATCAGGTGCCAGAACGGTAAAACTATTCCTTACGAACCATTCAACCTCTCCTCCTTCTGATGCTTCTGCAGCTTTGCCAGAAGGATGAAGGTATATCAGCGCTTTTTTATTCGGTTTATCTGGTTTCATTAACAGATAAGGAATTACATAATCTCCCTCTCCTTTTAAAAAGTACTTTTCTATCACGTAACCTTCCCTTTGAATCCGACCGGTAAATACAGGATCATTAATTTCTGAAGGTTCCCAATACCCGGAAAGCGTTTTTGCTGAATTCAATACATGCGGAAGATGCTTTGTAAGATCACCTCTTGAGAATTGCAGTTCATTAACCAGTTTCTCTGTCTCCCTTCGGTTCAAACTGAATACCGTTTCTCCACCAAGAGATGTTGCTACTTGACCAGTGGTGGTTACTCGTACGTCATCAGGAACTAATGGCTGGATTTTTTCATCCTTTGAACTGCCGGGATTATTCAAATGTTTCTGAAAAAAGGCATACATGGCTTCCCTATTCTTTTTAGTTGATGCATGAGGCGCATCATCCTCTACCCTGTTAAAATTATCCTCCTTCCCATAAACCTTATAAATAGCTGCAACCTCCCTCTCGGTTTCCAATGCACCTTGTATGCTGAAAATATCGCGTGTAGTTGTAATCATCAGGGTCGGTTTAGGTGCTCTGATCAGCAGAAAGTCCCCATGATCGATACCTCTAATGATAGCATTGAACATATTTTGTTCTGCATCCTGAGGTCCAATGGTCTGCAACAGTCTAGTGAAATTTGTTAGATAGTTTTCGGGCACAGCAGCATAGATACGATCGTCTATTGCAGCGATATATGAAGACTGGGTACCGCCTCCTGACCGTCCTGTAATTCCTATTCGGGCTGGATCAATCTCTTTCCTGGTAAGGAGATAATCGACAGCCCTGATGCCATCCCAAATTATATATCGCGCCAGGGAACTTCCTGTAATAAAAGCCTGAGCGCCAGGATAAGAATGTTCTGTGGTAGGTCCACCAACTATTGATTTGCCGGTTTTTGGATTATAATATTCTAGGCGCTCTCCCTGACCAACAGGATCAAATGCAAACACGATAAAGTCTTTCTTTACGAGGTTAAGAATTGCATGCTGATATATAGTATCTCGATAGCTCTCGTTCGAATGCCCGCTACAGTAAATCACTGTCGGCGCCTTACCCTTTATTCCGGCAGGTATAAACAATGAAGATGTTACATAAAAACCCGGTTGAGACTCATAGACTATATGCTCTATCTTGTAACCATCCTTGTCAATTATCCTTACGATCTTTGCATGTAAAGGAGTCTTTTCGGGGAATGGCCCCACAATATCCATAATGGTTTTACGTATCCATTTCTGTCTTTGTTGCCAATCTGGCAATGAATGCAATCCGGCTATTATACTGGCTCGCTTATCAAGTAAATCTTTGGCCTGCCCAGCAAGATGATGATACAAAGAATTGGAAGCATCGCTGAATCGAATCCAGCTATGTATCACATTAAGATCATCCTGTGCGATCACCTTGGTATTAATAAGCAATGTGACGGAGATTACAAAAATGATTTTGAAAAAACTATAATATTTTGTTGCCATTAAAAATATAAGCTTCATCATAATTTAGTTTAGATATAGTCGGCATTTATCTCGCATATTATTTTGCTTTAATTTTTAAGATCATTATTAACCATCCGTTGAATAAAAACATCAAAACATCATTCCCTTGTGTTCTGTGTTTAATTTGATAAACGAAATTCTAAATTCTTGACTATTGAAAAAATATCTTAACAACGATCACTCCACATATGATTGTTGGCTGATTATTAGGAATCCATTAGATTGTCAGTTTAAGGGCGTTATCACAAAATATCTTCTTTATGTCAGCATCAGGAATATCCAGATTGCAAATTATATCAATAGCAAACTTCATTTGCATATGACCCTGCAGGGGACAATCTGATCCATAGACAATATGGTCGGCCCCGATAAGCTCCACCATTTTCTCCATTACACCAGGGTAAACGTACATGAGGTGATGAGCAGAATCGACATAAATATTATCACAACATAGATTATTGACAATCTCAAGACCCCTAAAATTTGGATAATAGGGGTAATGGTCATTTTGAAAAATTCCAGCAAGATGAGCCATTACAAAATTGGTATCAGGGTGCTTCGAAGCAAAAGTAGCTACGGCTTCCGCATCGGCAAATCCTGTTCCTGGCATACAAGACACATGAAAGAGAAACAGCTTTGTTTTATCTGCTATCCTATTCAAAAATTTCTGCGCGTCTTTTGATCTTAAGTCATAGCCATGGTAATCGGGATGAACTTTTACTCCAATAAATTTTGGGTTTTCAAGGTATTTTAAATCTTGCAAGCTCTCTTTGGGAAAGAAAGGATTCACCGTAACATAGCCTAACAGCTTTTCTGTTGTATCCAGCGCTTCGGCAAGTTCCCTGTTGCCTTCCTGGAGATCGTACATTATAGATTTAGAAGATGTTACACAAAGTTTGTCGACTCCAGCCTTTTCCAAATGTTCTTCAAGTTTTTTTGCATCTGCCTGCCAGAATGGGGCAAGATTTATATTGCCCAAATGTCCATGAATATCTATGATCATATTATATTTATTTGACGTTTATAATTTGATAATTCTTCGGCTTTACCATCTGTAATAATTATTCCATCTTCCCAACGAAATCCCATATTTTGTTTACCAAGAAATATATCTACCATAAATACCATCCCTTGTTCAAGAATAAAGTCTGAAGAAGTTTCAAGAAATGGATATTCGCATTCCATCTGTCCACACCCATGGGCAGGACCGTAAAGGATTGTATCTCCGTAGCCTTTTTCTGTAATAAATCCATGCACTTTTTTGGCAACTCCGGAAGCCTGAGTTCCGCCACGCATCAGGTCAATTGCCATGTTTTCAGCATCCAGTCCTACTTGCATAAATTTGCGGATTTCATCAGGACAATGTCCTAATACTACCGGTCTTCCAATACTGGCACTATACCCTGCGACCTTCGCACCAACACTAAAGTGGATTATTTCCCCTTCCTGTACATTGCGATGCGATGGACGGCTAATTGCCTGCGTTGAGTTCGGCCCACTACAGCACCAAATGGGATACCCAGTTGACTCAGCTCCATTTGCCATCATCGCTCCTGCTGCGATTCCAGCGAGTTGAGCCTCAGTCATACCAGGTTTGATATTTTGAAGCACTGCTTTGAATCCAAGTTCCGAAATTCTTGCGGCTTCCCGCAAACAATCCAACTCCGCAGTGCTTTTTTTAAGGGTAACCTTTCTAACTATTTCATCAGCTGCTGATATATTATCAACTCCCAGTATTTCTGATATATGTTTATAAATTATGTGTGGAAGCATGTGCCATCCGGCAATCCCAATTTTTTTAATTTTAAAATTGTGCAGAAGCTCTTCCCAGTTGACTAGTTTCGTTCCTGGATAATCCGGCATCGATGACTCTCTGAAGTCTTCCATTTTAATGATGTCATCAATCTTTGAACGACCTTTTGCAAACGTCATGCTCTCCGGACCTATTAAAAGAACAGGGTTCCCGGTTTTAAGAACAAGAACACCCGCTGTTTCAAAACTAGGCCAGTAATCCGAAAAATATCTCACACCGGCAGGTTCACTTTCTGTCGAAAAAACAAGTACAGCATCTAGCTCATTGTTTGTAATTGTTGCTTGAAGTTGATTAATTCTGTTAGTGAATTCTTCTTTTTGAATAATAAAGCTTTTCATATTTTTGACTTCAGTGTATAATTAAATTTTTATAACGTATTTTTTTTTTGCTAAATTGTTCTTGAAACAGTAGAATCAGCTGCATCGTTAAAAATATTGATGAGTTTCATTTATTTTCTCCCGATCTCATTCATTATTATAGATTTTATAGGCGCGATATCCAAAAATTGTGATAATAATAAAGCAAACAAATGGTAAGAAGAAAGCCACTCTCACCGCAGAAAAAGAAAGAACGGTTTTTAAGTCGACAATAGATCCCATCAATGGGGGCATGACAGACCCCCCCAGGATTGCCATTATTAAACCTGCTGCCCCTATTTTGGCATCATCACCCATTCCGCTAAGCGCGATACCGTATATTGTTGGGAACATTAACGACATACAGGCTGAAATGCCAATTAGCGAATATAATCCTGCCATCCCCTGAAGAAAGATTGTTCCAAGCGTAAAAGTCATTCCTCCAATGGCCAATAACATAAGCAGCCTACTCGGTGAAAAATATTTAAGAAAGAACGTGCATATAAACCTGCTTGAAACGAAGATTATCATCGCAACTATATTATAGCCCTGTGCTATTGCTTCTGTTAGTCCCAACTCCATTGTAGCATAATGAATAATAAACGTCCAAACCATAATCTGTGCGCCAACATAGAAGAATTGAGCAATTATGCCTTCATAGTACCTTTTCTTCTTAAATAAGCGTTTTATCGTATCTAAAAAACGCAAGTTATGATCTTGATCACGATTCCCGGGTAATTTGGCAATCGCAATAATTATAAATAAGATGACAAGGACGCCGGCTAAAACAACATAAGGGAATCTTACAAGTTTCAGATCACTGGCTGTAATTGCGTTAAGCGTATGGTGATTCATTAACATCCGTTCTTCGACAGTGGCGGTACTTAGATTCTCGAGAATTAACTTTTGAGATGCAAACATCCCAATTAGTGATCCGATAGGCCCAAATGATTGGGATAGGTTTAAGCGCCTTGTGGCAGTTTCTTCCGGTCCCATGGAAAGAACATATGGATTGGCACTGGTTTCGAGAAATGAAAGACCACAAGTAAGAATAAAATAGGCCACCAGGAATGGCCAGAATGCCATGGTTAAACTGGCAGGTATAAAAAGTAGCGATCCGAATGCATACAACATTAAACCCAGAAGAATTCCTGATTTATATGAATATCTTTTTATAAACAAAGCGGCAGGAAGGGCCATTGCAAAGTAACCTCCATAAAATGCAAACTGGATGAGGGATCCCTCAAAATGGCTCATCATCAGGATTCTGGAAAATGCATGAACCAAAGGATTAGTAACATTTTCTCCAAAGCCCCAGAATGGGAAAAGGATTGTAACTAAAACAAAGGGTATCAATAAATATTTAGGTACGACAACACTTTTTTTATCTTTCATATACAGATTCTAAATCCTCTCATTACCTACTTCTGCGATCCATTTGCGGGTATATTCCACAGTATCCAATCCGATATCTGCTATAGCATTGGAACAAAAAATGATCCCTTCTATATCTCCTTTTTTAAGCCAATGGTAATATCTGTCCAATTGATACTTCATCTGATCCATTGTCAGTGGTTTACTCTCACCATAATTCCACATATAACACCCAACCAAACGACGTTTACCCGGGGTCTTCTCAACAAATTTTTGAATGTTTGCATCAAGATGAGAAAGATCACTACCTTTCCAGGTCCATAAAGTCATGACATCACACAAATTAACATAATCGTCAACATGGAAATCCAACTGATAGGTATACCAGACCATCCATAAATCGAGTCGACGTTTACTGGAATTGTGCAAACTGTCGCGCATATGACGTATACTTTCAAGTGAATGCCTTGCATTACTTTTACCCGTTGATTCAACGGAAGTGAAGAAGTCATCCAAAATAGCTCCCGTTATATTTGGGTAAATATCAGCCATTCGTAATACTTCATCTAAATCACTTTTGTCGTTATCATATCGTTGTTCTATACCTCCAGCTCCGATTGCTGACCATACAACTTCTTTTAAATCCTTTATTTTTTTTGCCTCTTCATCGAAGGGTGGAAACGGACCAGCGCTCATCGCGACCCGAAGACATTTTTCAATACCGAAAAAATCACATCCTTCCCTGGGATTCATAAGGTTCTTACCTGGTAATTTATAACCACCTTCAGGCGACCCTCTGTGATGGCTTCCCGCATTCTGGCCCCAAAGCCAGAAGTTGTCTTTTAGTATTAAACTGCCTGGCGTTTTACGCTTTACCGGTAATAATAAATTGCACTGAGCCAACCCGGAAATAGCTGCAGTTCCAATAGAAGCATTAATAATAAAATCTCTTCGTTTCATTGATTTTAGTTAAGGAACAAAATAGGAGTTGATACACTTATAAAAGAATCGGGGAAAAATTAAACATCGGCACTATTTGACCAATTTATCATGCCACAATATGGAGTATTATCATATTTGCAAAAAGTCAATAAATGAAATGTCTAATTTTGTCCCGTTTTCAGTATTTTTATTTAATTACAATTAGTTAAAAGTAATGAAGCTGCTATTAGTAGCCTGGGTTTTGTGTCAATTTAGTAGGATTCAGATCCACTTCAAATTTGGGTATCGGGAAAATAAGTTCAGAACTTTTTATTGATGAACCACTGCCAATTTGATCATTGTCGAGTGTTGGATCAGAGAAATGTGCATTCATGACTGGAATCAGACGATCCGTCCGCAACAAATCAAACCATCGATGTCCTTCACAGTTCAGTTCAACCCTTCGTTCCTTTTCTAGTGCCAGTCTCATTTTATTCTGGTCTGTACCCAACGCATCGTCCGTCGTCAGCCCGGCACGGGTGCGAACCTGTTTTATAAAATTCAACGCAATATCAGGCTTTCCAAGTTCATTTTGAGCTTCCGCATACATTAACAGTATATCAGCATATCGATATATAATCCAGTCATTACCTGCATCTACTTTCAGAACATTACTCTTATCGTAGTATTTGCGCGTAAAAACATATCGACGCCAATAACCAGTTACATAATCATAATTATTCATTAATTTTCTATTATCGCCTGTTTCAAATGCACGATCAAGATCGTCTGTCATTAAAAAATGTCCACTACCGATTTTTACTACACCTGTCCCAATATTTTGATTAGGGAATGCCAAACCTACCCATGGATTTCCTTGGGAAGGATCGAACCCACTTGCATATTGAACTGCAAAAATTACTTCCTTATTATTGGATTTAAGTGCATCAAAAACATCAGAATAATTAGGTAAAAGACCTATAGTTGGATTACCTATTACACCAGAAAGTACGGTTGAAGCCTCGCTATATTTTTTTTGTGTTAGATATATTTCTCCCAGGAGGCTTTTTACTGCCATGCTCGTAGCCCGTCCAATATCTGCATTAGATGAATAACTAGGTGGCAGCCATTGTTCTGCATCTTTTAAATCAGCAATAATCTGACTATAAATATTTGGTACTGACTCTCTCCCATAGCTGAACGTCTCTTCAGTTTTCGTCAGGTAGGTTAATACTAATGGAACGCCTCCATAAATCCGGACCAAATTAAAATACATTAGTGAACGAAGGAATTTAGCCTCGCCTTTGTATGAATTTTTTAATGTTGGATCCATATTGATGCCATCAATCTTATCTAATACCAGATTAGTTTTTGCTATGACACTGTAACTTCCTGTCCAGATAGAGCCTAATGTGACATTATCCGCAGACACATTGGATTCGTTAATTAGAATTGCATCGAAAAAATTACTAAATTTTTGTGTGTAAGCGTTATCTGAGGCTACATCACCAATCAGGTAAATATATAAGTATGCTGACCGGAGAGATTGATATCCAGCATTTAGAACCATATTAAAATCCTTGCTATTTTTTAAAAAAGTTTCCTCTGTAATCTGATCTGTTGGAAGTTCATTAATGAAACTTTTACTGCATGAGTAATTCATGAAAATTACTCCAAGTATGGCTAAAACTATTATTTTATTTTTCATATTCGTATTTTTGAATAAAGATTATTCGTTATAAAATGTATAGAAAGGAGTTTTAGAATGACAGATTTAGTCCTATTGTTAAAGTTCTTGCCAAAGGATAAGCCCCATGATCTACACCGTTAGCTATAGCGTTGTCCCCACTAAAATTTGCTTCTGGGTTATAACCTGTATACTTTTTTGTGAAAGTATAAAGGTTCAGCACTTCAAAATATATTTTCATACCTTGGCATCCGTATTTTTTAACACTTGGTTCAGGAACATTATAACTTAAGTTGAGATTACGTACGCGAAGAAAACTAGAATTGTACAAATATCTTGTATTTTGTCTAATGTCCGAACCTAGATTTCTAGGCCCACCTAACTTCTGAAAATATCCACTTCCCGGCTCGCTCTCAGATTTCCAATGTCCCAAACTTGCAATTACATCATTGTTATACGCCCATCCGGTAGTTACACTTATTTCTGTAGCATTAACTATTTTTCCTCCATATGATCCATCTAGCAGAATATTTAATTCGAAATTTTTGTAGGAAAATCTATTCCCTAAACCAAACGTGAAGTCGGGCTGATAATTTCCAACGCGCTTTATATCATCACTCGTAATTTTACCATCGTGATTAACATCTTCAAATCTTAGGTCGCCTGCATACTGAACGCCCATCTGTGCATATTTAGTTAAGTCACTGGCATTATTGAATGTACCTTGCACCACATACATATATATGTCTCCCATTGGTCTCCCTACATAATTACGTATTAAGCTCGCCCAATTTGTCCCTGCTGATTGATCGCCCAGTTGCGTTTGACCAGGACCGAGCTTTGTAATTAAATTCCTATTAAATGAAATATTGAAATCCGTATTCCATTTGAATTTGTCAACGAGGTTCTTTGCATTCACCGAAATTTCTAATCCTCTGTTCCTTATGTTTCCTACATTCTGTATAACAGTTCCAGATCTACCGTTGATAATAGGTATAGCAGCATTTAAAATGGTATTACTGTTCCTCTCATACACATCAACAGAAAGATTAAAACGATTATTTAATAATCCTAATTCCATTCCAGCATCCCCCTGTTTGTTCTTTTCCCATCCCAGTTCTGGATTAGAAAATCCTCCGGGCTGGTATGACACAACTCTAACGTCAGTTCCATTAGCGCCAAAAACATAACTTCCACGTGAAAGTGTAGATATCCAGGGGTAATTACCTGCCAATTGGTCGTTACCTGTTTCTCCATAACTTGCCCTTATCTTCAACTGAGAAATAGTTTGAAATTTTTTTAAAAAATCTTCATTAGAAATATTCCAAGCTACAGAAACAGATGGGAATGCACCCGCCCGGTTATCAGGGCCAAACCGACTTGAGCGGTCACGGCGAATAGATGCCGATAAAAGGTATTTGGCTTTATAATTATAATTTATCCTTCCAAATACACCTTCAAAAGCATATTTGCTTTGTGAAGACGTTCCATTGGTAAGAATTGCACCCTGCACATTCTTAACTGTGAAATTATCAAAGGCTATAGGATTATCTTTATCCGTTCGTGGAGTAACATCTGTTAATAAATTATCTACCTGAGAAACATCATATCCAACTAAAGCGGTAAAGTTATGCATCCCTTTTAGTGAAAAATCATAAGTTGCAGTATTTGATAAATACCAACTTAGGCTTGTTGTAGTAGTTCTCTCTGCATTGATCTGGGCTAAATCAGGGGTGGAAATGTTTCCGGTATTGCTTCCCCCTTTGCTTAAGAAACCTTCCATATAAAAATCGCGCTTACGAATAGATACTGCTGAATTAAAAACCGAACGAATTTTTAATCCGGTAATTGGCTGGATCTCAATATGGGCATTTGAGGTTTGTCTAAAAGTTTTATAATAATCTTTATTTGCATCAAGTTTATTCAATGGATTAGGTAGTGAGGGATGGAACACTTTTTTTGCTTCAGTATCCTGAAAGATTTGAAAGTAGTCCCCATTCGGCTGCCAAACAGGAAGAATTGGGGGCATAGATAATGCTACTGTTATTACTCCACTTGCACCTGGATCAGTGTTAGGACCTCTGGTATCTTGAATCCTTTCTTCAGTATATGATGGAAGCATGCTAGCCCCAATATTTATAAATTTGTTCAACTTTGCCTCAAAGCCGGCAGACATGTTATATCGTTTCATATAGGAATCCCGAAGAATCCCCTGTTGTTCAGAATATCCTCCAGAAAAATTGAACTGCACTTTTTCATTGCCACCAGTTGCACTTAGGTGGTAATTAAGCACCGGTGCTTTTTGGAAGATCACATCCTGCCAGTCGGTTCGAACCCACCTACTTTGATCCGTTAAATAACTAGGAATTGGAGCCCCCTGATTAGTTAGTGCTTCTATTGCCATAGCTGCAAATTGGTCAGGATTTAACATCTGAACTTTTTTTGCAAGTTCTGCCTGACCAATTGAAACATCCAAATTTATCCTGGTTATGCCCGCTTTCGCTTTTTTAGTTGTTATAACAATAACTCCATTACCCGCCCGAGAACCATAAATAGCAGAAGAAGCTGCATCTTTTAATATATCGATGCTTTCAATATCATTGGGTGAAATTGAATTAAATTGAGCAGCATCAGATAATGGAAAACCGTCAATTACATATAACGGACTATTCCCGCTGGTAATAGATCCATTCCCTCGAATTCTAATACTGGGTGCTTCTCCCGGTTGACCACTATTTTGTTTCAACTGCACGCCGGCAATTTGTCCTACCAAGGCTTGTGTCGCATTACTTATGGACATATTAGCAATCTGTTTATTCCCAATAGTAGCAATGGCCGAAGAAACTAATCTCTTACTTTGAGTTCCATATCCTACAGCTACAACTTCCTCAATACCAATTGCTTCTTCAATAAGAACCGCATTAATAGTGGTTTTGTTTCCAACTACAATTTCCTGCATTTTCATACCCACAAATGAAAATTGCAAAGTAGCGTTTGCTGGGATATTGGCCAGTGAGTAATTTCCGTTGGCATCAGTTATTACACCTGTCGTAGTCCCTTTTACCACAACCGAAACGCCGGGAAGTGATGTACCCGATTGATCTGTAACTTTTCCGATAATTTTTTTTGTAGGTTGCTGTTCGCCCATAAAGGCCGGAGCCAATACAATCTTGCGGTCAATCACCGTGATCTCAACATCTTTCCCTTCAAAAATATTATTGAGTACTTCCGTGATCTTTTGATTTTTGACGTTGATGTCGATCTCCCGATCTACATTGATCAGTTCATTGTTGTAGATAAAGAAGAATTCGCTCTCGTTTTCGATGGCTTTGAGTGCCTCTCTAACCGGAACACTTTTCAAATCAAGCGTTATCCTCGTATTTTGCGAATAGCCCCCGGTAGCGAATAAGCCTAGAGTTGAGGTAATTAGAAAAAATAGGGTTAGTTTCATAATAAAAAACAGTTGTCTCAGGAAATTCCTTGACAGAACTTCGCTGTCTTTGAATTTTTTTTTCATAAATTTGATTGGTTTTTATTAATAAATAATTTTTGTTTGCCTGTTATTCAGGCATTCTGAAAATTCAAACAGGGGAGTGCTTCCAACACTTTCCTGTTTTTTTTAATTTTACTCCATAGGCACTCATATTTTAATGATTAGTTAAGCGTTGTTTTTGATTTTATGATGATCTTTCGCTTTGAGAAAGAGTTATCACCCAGTTTTTTAGCCGGAATAACTTTGTATTGCATTTGTGAGGTAAGGTTGAGAATGCTTAAAACCTGTTCGAGCGGTTCGTCAATAAAAGTCCCCGTAAAGCGGTAGTTTTCTAATTTCTTGTCGGAAAGCTCAATATCAACATTGTACCAATTCTCCAGTTTCTGAATAACCGTATTGACCGGGTCATTGGAGAAAACTATCTTTCCATCAATCCAGGCAGTGTATTTGGATAAATCACTTTCGGCTTTCCACTGTAGTTTGTTTTCCAATGGTTTAAAAAACGCGACCTGGTTGGGTTTCATCTCCATCAAATCAGAAATTTTATCATTGTTTGTTTGTTGAAGCAAAACCTTTCCTTCTACCAAAGCAATTGTAACTGTTGAGTTCCCGGGATAGGCGTCCACATTAAAGGTAGTTCCCAAAACCCTGACCTGAAGCTTATTAATGGCCACTACAAAAGGCTGATTTATATTTTTGGCGACCTTAAAATTACCTTCACCAGATAGATATACCTCGCGAGTCTGGCTGTTTTTAAAAGTTGTGGGAAACTTTAGGGTGCTTCCTGAATTCAAACTGACCATCGTACCATCCGGTAGTTCGATACGCGTTTGGGTGCCATACGCTGCTCTGACCTCTTGGAATACGACTGCCTCACCCTTTCCAGGTGCCACCGGCTTAAACTGTAGATTGTACAAAGATGCAAACATTACCGCCAAAATCAGAACAGCAGCTATCTGTCGGATCAAGCTCATCCACTTGATTTCCGTTTTATTAATTCCTGCTTTTTGCCGGGTAGTCTCGAGTGATTTGGGAAGATCAATCTGTGATGGTAGCACCAAACGATTGGAATGGCTCCAAATCTCTATAAAATCGTTGTAAGCTGCAAGATTCGATTTTTCAGCTGCTTTCCAGCTATTTAAATGAACCAACTCATCTTCTGTTAATTCACCTGCAAATGACTTGGCAATCAAATCGTATATTTCGTCTTGTTCGAGATTCATTTATCTATTCTTTAAATGAATGACAAATGAAGACGGGGGATACCCTACATCGGGAAACTTATATTAATACAATATTATTCGATACCATCAAACAATATTATATTTTATCAAACTACACTAAGCTATATTTTACGACGGCTCTCTTTAAAACCAGCCAACGTTGCTTTGGCGATCCTAATCAGCGCAAAGAGTATTGTATTCTGAGATCTGCCTTTTCGTGCAGAAGGTAAATACTCGGACAGGGAAATGCGCAACGATTTGAGACCCCTCCCAATCAACGCTTCGACGCCTTTTAAGGAAATCTCCATTTTAGCGGCGATCTCCTTGTTGGTGAGATTTTCGAAACGGCTGTATTCAAATGCCATTCTACATCTCTCTGGTAGTAATGAGAGCGCAATAATCAATTGTTCTTCAAAAGTATCTGCATCGATCTGATTTTCTGTAGTATTTCCTGTTTGGTTACCAACTGGGATTTCCGAGAGTTGAATATTTCTTTTTTCACGTTTGACGAAATTTAGTGAATTGTTCCTGGTCATGGCTGTCAGGTAAGGTATCAAACGCTCAATATGGTCCAATGCTGCACGGTTTTCCCAAAGCTTAACAAATACATGCTGTACAAGACTATGGGCAGTATCCTCATCATGCACAATAGAATAGGCAAAACGACATAGGTTCGGATAATGATCGTTGAAGATCTTATCAAAAGCACGTGTATTTCCAGCTTTTAACTCTTCGAAGATGAAATTATCCAAACGAACCCGCTCGTTCATAAGTTTAACAAATTGGTATGGAGTGTTATTCAAAAGTAGTACAATGATTGCAATTGCAATAAAAAATTATGAAATATAGGGAAAAGTGGTTATTCCACATTTCAAAAATTCATCTCAATCCATTTCTATTCCTATCTTTGAGGCCGTCAATTTTCTTTCCGGAATTGTGTACTCCCATTTTAAATGTTTCTCTTTAAACTTTTGAATCATCAGGGAGTCAAATCAGGGTATCAAGCAGCTAATATGAATAAAAAGAAGTTACTCATCATCATTTCTGTTGCAGTTTTACTGTTAATTATACTTTTTTTCAGTTTAAGAAGTAAATCAAATGAAGAGCTGATCACTTGCAAAGTAAAAAGGGGATCCATCGAAGTAAAGGTTCATACTTCAGGTCAGCTTCAATCGGAAAATTCTGAAAATATTTTACTGCCCTCAGTCCTTTCCAGCCAAAATGTAAGGGTTTATGAAATTAAAATTACAGACTTGATTGAAGAGGGGTCGGTTGTGGATTCGGGTCAATACATCGCAACGCTCGACCATAAAGTTATAGAAGAAGTTCTGACGCAGGCCCGCCTCGACCTGGAGGCAGCGCTTGTCGTTGTTGAAGATGCCAAACTGGATTCGAACCTAAATCTCAGTAACTACCGTGATCTTATTACCAATTCACAAGCAGACGTTGAAGAGCGGAAAATTGTACTGGCGGAATCTGTCTATGAATCACCATCGGTCATTAAGAGGGCGGAAATGGACCTCAGCAAAGCAGAAAGGAAGCTGGAACAGGATATCAAAGGTCTTGCCATGCGGCAACGACAGCTCAATTCCCAAATGGAACGCCGAAACATTGATTTCAGGTTGAAGCAAAAAAGGGTGGAGGATCTTATGAAACTTTACGATGCCCTCATCATCAAGGCTCCGAAACCGGGTATGGTGATCTATGCCCGCGACCGCTTTGGGATTAAAATCCAGGTAGGATCGGTACTGACACCCTGGAGTCCGATCATAGCCACACTGCCTGATATGACCAAAATGATATCTGAAACATACATCAACGAAATTGATATAGCCAAAATAAAAATTGGTCAGAAAGTTACGCTAAGTATTGATGCATTTCCTGATAAGGTTTTGAACGGGGAGGTGATTTCAGTCGCAAACATTGGCCAACCAATGCCCAAGAGTGATTCGAAAGTGTTCCTGGTCAACATTCGCGTTTTTGGAAGTGACCCCGACCTGAAACCCGCCATGACGACAGGAAACCTGATTCAGACAGGGGTCTACTTGGATAAATTGTATGTTCCGTCGGAGGCGGTGTTCGAAACTGATTCGACAAAATTTGTCTACCTCAACAAAAAAAATATCGTCAGGCAACTGGTCGACACGGGTGAGGAAAATGAAGATTACGTCATTATCAACAAAGGCGTTGCGGAAGGTGATGAGTTGTTGTTGAGCGAACCGGAAAAAACAGAAGATATTGAAACCAAAGGTTGGGATATTTACGAAGCACAACTGGCCAGACAAAAGGAACAGAAAACTTCGGGGGAACAAGCCTCCGGGGTTGATACCACCAGGAAAGGGAATGACAATGTCAAAAAGTAAGAATCTCCCAATCAAAACAGTTGTATCCTTGATTTCCAAGTACCGAATTTACCCCTCATGAAGCTACGCGCCTATTATACCAGATATTCCTACAATGTTCAGATAGCCATAGAGGCCATCATCGCCAACAAGGTGAAATCCCTTTTGACTGCCCTGGGTATTATTTTTGGGGTCGCAGCCGTTATCAGTATGCTGGCCATCGGCAACGGCGCCGAGCAGGAGATCCTGGAACAGATCAAGATGGTGGGGGTCAACAACATCATCGTGACGCCAATTTTGCAAGCCGATCAAGCTAGTTCCAATGATGCCAAAGCCGGAAGCGCTTCAGAAAGTAATCAACTGAGCGGGGGAAAGAAGAAGTTCTCGAAAGGATTAACCCTGAACGATGCAATTTCCATCAAGCAAATAATTCCCACGGTCCAGGATGTTTGTCCAATCATAACATTCAATTATACGGCAATCTTGCATGATATTAGTAGCCCGGTAAAACTTGATGGCACCGACAACACCTATTTCCATCTCTTTGATATAAAGCTCGAAAGCGGAACCCTCTTTCACGAACAACACATAAAGGAGGGATACCCGGTTTGCATCATTGGCTACAATGTAAAAAACCTGTTTTTTAACCAGGAATCCCCCATCGGAAAATACATCAAGTGCGGACAGATTTGGCTTCAGGTGATTGGCGTGATCGAAAGGCGCAATTTTGTGGGGAGCGGTGGCGGTACCATGTCGATCAGCAGCACCGACAACAGCATCATCATTCCTGTGAAAACTATGCTCCTCAGGTACAGGAACAGGGCTTTGATACGGGGTGACCAGGTTAAAATGGTGAGTTCGGGCAGGGACAATACCCCAAACAAAGTGGAGGACACCAACCAGCTGGACAAATTAATAGTCCGTGTCAAAGAGACACAACAACTAACTGCTACCGCGAAAGTTGTAGGCAATATGCTGATGCGCAAGCACAACGACATTCATGATGTCGATGTCAGCATTCCCGAATTGCTGCTAAAACAACAGCAGAAAACCAAAAACATCTTTAACATCGTATTGGGCGCCATTGCCGGCATTTCATTGATTGTTGGTGGGATCGGCATCATGAACATCATGCTCGCCTCCGTAATGGAAAGGATCCGTGAGATTGGGACCCGTCAGGCCATTGGCGCTTCCAGAAAGGACATTGTTTTTCAGTTTTTATCAGAATCGACCCTGATCAGCCTGGCCGGCGGACTTATTGGGGTAATTCTTGGCGTAATCCTGTCCAAGATCATTCAGACGGTGTTCGATATCAAAACCATCATCTCACTGTTCTCTATCTTTATCTCTTTCGGCGTATCTGTCTTTATCGGGATCACCTTCGGGTACCTTCCGGCCAAGAAGGCTGCCGATAAAGATCCGGTTGAATCACTCAGACAATAAATTAGCTATGATCCGCATTTTTGCATTTCTTCTGATTGTGACTTACTGCCAAATATCTTTTGGCCAGGTCAAGGTTCGCAAGATATCACTCCAGGAAGCAATTGACCTGGCATCCAGGCAGTCGCTGGATGCTTTCAAACAACAGAACATGTATCTTTCAAGTTATTGGGAATACAAATATTACCGGTCCGACAAGCTTCCGCAATTCTTGGTAGGCGCCAATCCACTATCCTACAACAACTCAATCAGACAGGACTATATTCCGCAAGACCAAAGCTGGCAATACAGCCAGCAAAAAAACATCACCTCCAGCGCATCTCTGAAAATGACTCAAAATGTTGGTCTGACCGGAGGTAGTTTTTCGGCCAGTTCAGATATCGGAATGGTAAGGAATTTTCTGGGCGATCAACAGACCCTCTACTCTTCCAACATGATCAGTCTGGGCTACCGTCAAAAATTGAACGGTTACAACGCCATGCACTGGAAATCAAAAATCGAACCGCTTAAGTTTGAAACAGCCAAGAAACAATATATCCAGTCAAGGGAAGATATTGCCGTCAAGACTGCCACCAAATTCTTTGTACTGGTGGATGCGCAGATTGAGATAAACATAGCAAAAACCAACCTGGCTAACGCTGATACCTTATACCAAATCGGGAAAGGCCGTTATCAGGTAGGTACGGTAACCCAGGATGAGCTCCTGAACTTTGAGCTAAACCTGATGAATTCAAGGATCGCCTTAACACGTGCCAATCAGGGACTTTTGAGGGCTCGCTCCGATCTGAACAGTTTCCTGGGCCTGGAGAAAAATGCCCTTCTCGACTGTATTTTGCCTTCCGGTATTAGTTCTTCACTGCAAATCGATGTTGAGGAGGCCATACAAAAATCGATGAGCAACAATCCGGATATTTTATCACAAGAGCGGCGAATTTTGGAGCAAGACAGCAATGTCAAACTGGTCAAATCCCAAAACGGATTGAGCGCGGATATCAGCGCCTTGGCGGGATTGAACCAAAAATCAATTTCACTTGCCGAGTCTTATCAAAATCCAAACCAATTTCAAAACATCGCGCTGTTAGGGCTCTCCGTTCCAATTGTTGACTGGGGAAGAAGAAAAGGCCAGCTATTAATGGCCAAATCCAACCGCGAGGTGGTCCTCAACAGTGTAAAACAGGAACGGATTGATTTTGAGCAATCGGTTATGATGAATGTTCTGGAATTCAACCTGCAATCCGACCAGGTACAAAACTCAGCCAAGGCAGACACGATCGCCCAGATGGGATTCGATGTGACCATGAGACGCTTCAAAATAGGAAAACTGGATGTCACCAAGCTCAACCTGGCCAGAAATGACCTGGAGAATGCCAAAAGGGCCTACATCAATTCACTAAGAAAATATTGGTTGTCCTATTACCAGATCCGCGGATTGGCGCTGTATGATTTTGAGAAGAAGACCGATTTAATAGCTGATTTTGACAAAATTCTGAACCAATGAAGCTTACCAAATCAAAAATGATATTGTTGATTGGCACAGCGCTTTGTGTTGTTCTTCTGATTGTTGGCTGGGTGTACGTTCGCAAGCAGGTATTGGGGATTTACCGGGTAAAAAAGGAGAATTTTGAAGCCATCATCACCTGCAAAGGGGAGATACAGAGTGAGAAAGCTGTGCTCATCAACCTTCCCGATATTTTCGGAAACAGGACCCTTGAGCTCTGGGATATGCAGATCAAGGATCTCGTACCAGAAGGCTCCATTGTTAAGAAAGGGGATTACGTGGCCCTTCTGGACCAGGGACGAATCAAGCAACTCAAAGAGAACAATGAAGAGTACCTCAAAAAAATGCTTTTCAATTTCAACGACTCCAAAATTGACAGTGCGGTAGATCTGGTGGCGCTTCGCAATGGTATTGACCAGTTTCGCTACGACCTCAATAACCGAAAAATCGAATTGGAGCAAGCCGTATACGAATCACCTGCATTCCAGCGCAAAGCGCAGATGGCCTACGAAAGAATCGTCAGGCAGATGGACGCCAGGGTAAGGGCATATATCATGACCCAAAAAACCTTGAGAATTCAGGTATCAAGGGTGGAGGATAAAGTGAAAGAATTGACGCTTAAAGACAAGAATTACCAAATCGCCTTTGATGCTGCCAGGATCACTGCCCCACAGGACGGAATGCTAATTTATGGCCGAACGTTCGGCAGGGGCGGTAGCCGAAAGCTCACCGTTGGTTCTAACGTAAGCATGCAAAGCCCAGTGATCGCGACCCTGCCCGATTTGTCGGTACTTGCCTCTGAGACCTATGTGGAAGAGATCTATATCTCTAAGATAAAGATCGGGGACAGTGTCAGGGTTTACATAGATGCGCTGAAAAATCAAATGAAAATTGGGGTGATCTCCAATATCTCCAATGTCGGACAAGAGATGACAGGATTTGAATCAAAAGTTTTTAAGGTGATTATCCGTATTGCCAGTGACAACAAACGCATCAAACCCGCCATGACCACCAACAACGAAATTATCATCTCCAAAGAGCCAAATGTTTTGGTCATACCCCGATCAGCGCATTATTCTGATGGGCCCGATCACTTTGTCTACCTGAAAGAATATGGCAGGGTATCGATAAGAAAAGTCGAATGCGGAAACCAAAATGAGAAATTTGTGGTTATCAAAAATGGGCTAAAAGAGGGGGATAAGATATTGCTGAATAAGCCTTTGAATTAAATTACAAATTACAAATTACAAATTACGGATTACAGATTAAATTAGGAGGATTGGGAGGGGAAAACAGATGGATCATATACCATAGGCAGGTACTGTTCCCATCCGAAAATTACCAGGGAAAATTGAAACGCCATAAAACGCAGATGTAAAATTAGTATCCAAGAGGGGATTTCGAGCAACAGGGCTTCATGTTGGGGGTTGTGCTTCAACTATAGGAAGCATTAGTTATTGGGCTCTGGCGATTTATTTTTTTGTCATTTTACTCTCAATTTGCTGCAATGTTTCACCGTGTGTTTGGATAGGCAAACTCTTTGGCTGGTATTGTTCGTGCGTTAGCTTTATGCGACCATCCATTGTGCTTGACGACGAAGCGTTGGCTACTCAAAGTCTATTCCCGTTTTTGAAATTTTATCTAATTCGTCTAATATACTTTTTTTAATAAACTCAATTTTTTTGTATTTATTTGATAATACTTTTTGAGCAATTAAATCAATTGTTCCGTCTGTTTTTATTGGGAATGGTATTTGCAATTTCTTCACAATGCTTTGAGGTAAACTTTTTTGCTTTTCGCCCTTAACATTTTCAATAAAAATAGGTTCTGCAATATATTTAACATATTCTAAATCGATATTTTCGTTTAGGGGTCTTAATCCACAATTATTTCTCCCAATATTGTATTTACCACTTCGAATATTTATATGCCCTGAATTACCATATGTTACCCAAGTCAATAAAGTTTCATCATACTTGAATGATTTTATATAACCGAAAACACCCCCGTTTTCAATTTGACCTGAATAAACTGGGTATTCTCCTTTATTTTTATCTATGAATTTTTTGGTAAGGTTTTCTTCTCCAAGTATTTCAAAAAGATACTCAATACTAAAAATTTTCAAGGTGGAATTATCGTTAATTTCAATAATTAAGTTTTGAATTTGCGATTTATATTCATCAATAGTATTTTTGATGTCATCTACATATAAAATTTTATCTACAACGTCATTCTGTGTTTCTAAATCAAAGTTACCATTTTCGTCAACAGGCATAACTATTTCCACCTCTTCAACCATATTGGGGTAAACTTTAGTAAATTCATCTGAACCTTTTTCACCTTTTCTACCTTTTGCTAATTCTCTTAATTTAGGTTCAATGATATTTTTCACAAAAAGTAAGTTTATGTTTGGCATTTTAGGTTTTAATAACCCTCTATCCCCATTAATTGAGAATTTGCCGCCAATCAACATCATATAACCAGCAAATCCGTTGGTTGCCCAAGTTAGATATTGCCCATCATAGTCATTTGTATTGATATAAGTTAAAGGTGCATTGTTAGACGCAGAATAAACAGGATTGTCTCCTTTATTTAAATTCCCGTAATTTTTTGTATAGAGAGATTTACCTTTTTCAATATCAAAAAGGTCTTTTAGCTTATAAGTCTTCTTGTTTAGTTCAGACTTTTTTTTTTCAGACAATTCTTTTATTCCTTCTTGAAATGTCTTTAGAGAAATTGACATATCTTCAACTAATGAAGAGAAATCAAGTAATCCTAATTTGTCTTTTTTCTCACTTATTCCAAGTTCAATTTTTTCTTCTTCGCTCCACCATTTGTCAATTATCCAAGAGTTTTCTAATGAACTTGTAAAGTCTGTATATGGAAATACTTTACATCTTTTATCTGTATTGATTTTTGCAAAACTTGCCTTATTCCCTTTAAAAAAGGAATATAAAGTAACTGCTTCGCCCAAATCATCTTGATCAATATCAAATCTATAAACGTCCCTTGTTTCTCCCATTTCACTAACTAAATAAGTGAATACAGGGTCAGTCTGAACGTCTTTTTTGTTTGCTTTTTTGGTTAGGCAAAGGATATATGTTTTTTTGTTTGTAGTAAAAAATGTGTTTAATGGTAACGAAACAATACCATCAATGTAACATTCGTCTATTATAAACTGTCTCAAGTTTTTATCGTTTTGACGATTGAAAATTCCATCAGGTACAATAATAAATGCTTTTCCGTTTGGTTTCAATGCTCTGATAATCCACTCCATAAACAAACCTTCAACACCAATAGCATTGATTTTGTAATAATTTACAAGTGTTCCGTCTTTCTTAATTTCTTCTTTCAAATTGCTACTACCACTTGTTACGTAAGGTGGATTTGTTACAATAAGGTCATACTCATTTTCGACAGGTTCAGAGAGTGTTCCTAAAATGGAATTTGTTTTGAGTAAGAAACTGTCATTAAAAAGTTGAGCAAATTCAGTTGTTATTCCCGGATTTTCTTTGATAATATCAGAAAAGTAAATCAACATATTGGCCTTTGCCAATATGATTGTTTTTTGTTCATCTTTGTCAAAACCTTTGTCGTAACCGTGAATGGTAATTTTCGGAATTAATTTTCCTTTCTTGATTTCATAAAATTGGTCAAGCTTGGTTATGACTGGTTCCAATAAAAATTTTCCAACTCCACAAGCTGGGTCACAAATTTTTGCACCAATTTTTATATCGTCTTTTGCCATTTCTACAACAGCTCTAACAACTTTTAAAGGTGTGAAAAATTGTCCCCAATTTTTTTTGCTGATACTTTCCTTTAAAAAACTTTCAAAAAGTTGACTTTTGAAATCGTAATCAATGTGTTCAAGTTTCCCGTAGTCTTTAAATTTGGTTAGCACTTTCTTGAAAACTGTACTATATCCTTTTACCGCTTTTTGGTCTTTACTGACAAAAATAGTCCCATTAATAATGGTCGTATTATCTCTTCCTTCTGGAAAAAGTTTTTTTATCTGAGGTCTAATAGTAGTTGCATAATATTCTAATGCTTGTTCATCAGCATTCTCTAACTTATATTGATACCTTTCTTGTAAATGGTCAAAATTTATACCTTGTCCTAAAATACCTAAATCACTTAAATATTTGAAAATAAAAAGTTCTACAAAGGTATAAAGACAATTCTCTGGTGTTGCTCCGCTCACAGACCAAATGTCTTGCCAAATTTGTTTTGCTAAGTCAGTTGGATTTACCAATTGTTTTGGCTTAATTTGGTCATTTAGTTCGTTTATTGAAAAAATGATTTTTTCAATAAGTTCAGGTAGTTTTTCGTCTTTTAGGTCAAAGTTTGTTTTAATATCCTTTCCGTTCTCGTCTTTTATTTTATTGCCTGTTAAAACATTTACCCAAACAGTATCTTTAGTATCAGTTGCGATAATTATATGAGCATCAAGTTTTTTGGCAACTTCTAATTCTTGTTTTATTGCTTTATTTTTCTGTGATGCTGTTTTAAATTCGGATGGCTTTTTATATTCGATAACTGCAATTACATTTTTCTTCTGAACGATTAAACCGTCAACTTTCTTTTTTTCTTCAGCACCATAATTTACATTACGGATAATGCCGTATTCTTTTAATGCCTTAACAGTCGTTGCACCAATATTATAGAAATCCCACTTGCCAAGCTTTTGGCAGTTGTTTATTAAATCTCTTTGTAATAATTCCTCACTCATTAGTCAAAACTTATTTTGGCTTGTTTTGCATTTGTACTTTTTAGATATTTAACATTGTCGTCTGCAACAATAAACACATTGTCAGAGCAATGATTTTTATATGCTTCAACAGCAAATTTGTCTGCATAAAAAAGGTCATTTACTTTCTGAAATTCCATTTCAAAAAGTTTTGCAAGTTCTTTCAATTTTGTCTTGCTGAATTTCTGAGAATCATTTTCAATTTTACTAATAGCAAAAGCGTTGATGCCAATTTTAGCGCCAAATTCGGTTTGTGTCCAACCGTGTTTCTCTCTCTCTTCCTTTATAAAATGTCCAAAACTTGCCATTTTTATATCTGCGTATTTTTAACTTGACCTATTATTCGCAAATATAATGGAGATTTTTAAATAATCATATATATTTTATTAAAAAAGTGTCAGGGTGTTGGGTGGGATTGGGTGTGTCAGCAAGAAAACAGCTCTTTTGCAAATTTTGGTCATGTGTCGGCTTGTGCGATTTGCAAATGTGCTGTTTTGTGCGTTTGTTTCCAAATATTCTTGTCTTTTTGCAGCAAATTATCCGCTGTCGTTAGTTTTTCTTCGCTCGTGCCTTACTCATTTCTCCGCGCAATATTGCGACAATACAATGTACCGCTTATATTCAGTATCAATTTGCCAATTGCCTCACAGTAAAGATAATAAAATTAATATGTTAATGATTACTGACACGTAAAACTGTATTCCGTATTAGTTAGAGGAGCCAATAAGGACAGAAAGTTGCATTATCTTTTTCCTCTTACACTTAAACCAAATATCGATAAAACAGTCTATGAGCTATCATAGGACAAGTCCATCAATTTGACCGCATTTCTCATTTTTTTCTCTGCGCTTTTTTGTTATCATTGTCTGCATAATAGTCTGTTAACACTTTTATAATCAAACTAAAACATGATGAACCTAAGAAAATTCGGATTACTGATTTTGTCAACCATCATTTTATCTTCCGGCTCACTGAGGGCGGACGAAGGAATGTGGATGCTTCCGCTGCTTCAGAAGCTGAACAGCAAAAAAATGTCGGAGATGGGCTTTAAACTCTCTGCCAAAGATATTTACGACATAAACAATTCCAGTTTAAAGGATGCGGTGATGCATTTTGGCGGTGGCTGTACAGCCGAACTGATCTCCAAAGAGGGACTCGTTCTGACCAATCACCATTGTGGCTACGGTACGATTCAAAGGCTGAGCACGGTGGATCACGATTACCTGCAGAACGGTTACTGGGCTAAAAACAGGGACGAGGAACTTCCCGCCAAAGGACTCTCCGTCACGTTTCTCGACAGGTTTGAAGATGTTACCAAAGCAGTAACGGATGCTATGGTTTCTGAAGCCGATTCCAAAGCCAAAGACAAGGCTATGCGGACCATATCCGACCAATTGACCGCAAAGGCAGTTGCCTCCAACAAATACCTGAGGGCCCGTGTCGTCTCCTTCTTTGGGGACAACCAATTTTACATGGTGGTGACCAAAACTTACAACGACATTCGTTTCGTGGGCGCTCCCCCCTCCTCCATCGGGAAATTTGGCGCAGATACCGACAACTGGGTGTGGCCGCGCCATACAGGCGATTTCAGCATGTTTCGCATCTATGTCGACAAAGACAACAATCCGGCCGAGTACGCCAAGGATAACGTACCATATCAGCCAAAAAAATACCTGACCATCTCATTGAAGGGAATCAACCAGAACGATCCGGCCATGATCATTGGATATCCCGGCAGGACCAACCGTTTCATGACCTCGTACGAAGTAAAGGAGACCAGCGAAATCACCAATGCCGCCACCATCCTGGTAAGAGGGGTTCGTCAAAATATTTTGATGGCCGATATGGAAGCAGATCCTAAAATCAGGTTACAATATTCGAGCAAATATGCAGGCTCCTCCAATTTTTGGAAGAAGGCGATTGGCATGAACGAGACTTTTGCCAAATTGAAAGTAATGGAAAGAAGGGCAGCAGAGGAGAAGACTTTCACTGAATGGGTGTCTGCAGATCCTGCCATGGTTGAAAAATACGGGAAAGCATTATCAGATGTCAAGGCTGCCATCGATGGACGGGCCAAACTTCAAATGATCTCGAGGTATTACATGGAGGCGTTGAGTTCTATTGAGCTGACCTCTGCAGCGATGCGGTTCGCACCGCGTCCTGAAGGCAGCGAAAGAGGTGGTCCGGGAGGTGGCAGGGGAGGTTATTTTGGTGGAACTCCGGCTGATTTCTACAAAGATTACAGCGTTTCTACCGACAAGAAGGTGGCCAAGGCATTGATTTCCCTCTTCAGGGAAAAAGTTCCGGCAACCGATCTTCCTGCTTTTTATAAAACCATCGATACGGAATACAATGGAAATGTCAGTGCCTATGTGGATGCCATGTTCAATCAGTCGGCATTTGTTTCGGAAGAGAAACTGAATGCAGCGCTGGCCGGCGATAAAGCAGTCCTGTTAAAAGATCCCGCTTATCTGGCGGCCAAGGATATATCTACTGCCATGGGGAAATACATGCGGGATATGGAGCAATTCCGTACCCAGTATGCCAAAGGCCAGAAACAGTATATCGCAGGTATGCTTGAGATGAAAGCTGGTCAGGCCATCTATCCCGACGCCAACTCTACCATGCGTTTGACCTACGGGAAAGTGTTGAATTACTCTCCAAAAGATGGGGTAATTTACGACTTTGTGACAACCATGGATGGTGTGATGCAGAAAGAGGATCCTAAGAATTGGGAGTTTGTGGTACCTGACAAACTGAAAGAGTTGTACAATGCCAAAGATTTCGGCCAATATGCCATGAAAGATGGCCGAATGCCGGTTGCCTTCCTAACCAACAACGACATTACCGGAGGCAACTCCGGGAGTCCGGTAATGAACAAAAAAGGGGAGCTGATCGGAACCGCTTTCGACGGTAACTGGGAGTCGATGAGCAGCGACATCATCTTTGAACCTTCCTTGCAAAGATGTATCAATGTTGATATTCGTTACACCTTGTTTATCATGGATAAATTTGGCGGAGCGGGATGGTTGCTCAATGAGATGAGGATTGCGAAATAACAAAAGACCCTCAAGGTTTTGAAAACCTTGAGGGTCTTGAATTTGAAATTGTCGTTTTTTTTCGGTATATTTATGTAGCTACCATGGCTTTATGATCGCAAGCCTTGGTATTATTGTCAAGAAATTAGTATACCATGAACCAGCATGAATTACTGCTCCACGGGGGATATTATCACATCTTCAACAGGGGGATCAACAGTTGCAAGCTTTTCAGAAAAGCTGACAATTACAACTACTTTCTGGAGTTGTACGACAAGCACATTTCGCCCATTGCGGACACTTACGCCTGGGCGCTGATGCCGAACCATTTTCATCTGATGGTCAGGATCAAGGAGGTGGAGGAAATTCAAGACCTTCGAGGTTTTAAAATCCTCGAAGGTCTTGATAAACCGCCCCACCAATATTTCTCCAATCTATTCAACGCCTACACCAAGGCAATCAACAAATGTTTTAACAGGACGGGCAGTCTGTTTGAACATCCATTTCACCGAAAATCAATTGCCAATAAAAACTATTTCAAGCATTTGGTGATTTACATTCACAACAATCCGGTTCATCATGGATTTACAGAATTTGCCATGGATTATCCCTGGTCCTCCTATCTGACCTGTATCTCTCTGCGTCCAACCAATTTACAACGGGAGCAGGTGATGGGATGGTTTGACAATCAGGCGAACTTTAAGTTGATGCACAGCCAAAAACCGGGCTATTTTGGAGATGATGAACTATTTCCCCCAAGACCCTCAAGGTTTTGAAAACCTTGAGGGTCTTGGTAATCAATTATATTGCTCAAACAATTCTTTCACTTTGCCTTCAGCAGTATTCCCGCCATGCACCACTACCCTGTATCTCAAAAAGAGTTTTTCCCCCTTTTTCATCACCGTTTCCTTATCATTGACAGGCCAGTACATGGGGGTTGGCGACATAAATCCGTAATCGCGTGTGAACCAGGGCGAGGGATACCATGGATTGGAAGGGTGCTGTAAAATAGCGATTCCCTCTTCAATACCCCCCCTCCTTCCAAAGAAATCCATCCAGGGCGAACCTTTGCCGAAAGTAGCCTTCTCACCACTGTCGCCTTCTGCATTTACCATGGTGCCCCCATTTTTCACAGAAAGATCGGCGGACATCCGAACGCTGAATAGTGAGTGGTTGGTCTTCCTGATGGTCACATCTATCAGCATCTCCATCGTAATTTCTGCATCAATAAGCCTGATGTTGGCAGATGGTGAGGTGATGGTAAATTTTCGGATGTCCTTGATGGGTGACAAAGCGCCTGGCCTGCTCCAGATGCACTCATCCGAAATCACAACAGAATCTCCGCCCTCTTTCAGTATTTCGGAATTTACGGAGATTATGCGCCCGCGTTCCAACCCCTCCTGCCAGTAGTTACCACCATTCACCTGGTCGCATCCGAAGAAAAGCGAACTGTGGTGCGGATACTCGCCGTTCCGCATGGAGGTGACGGATCCACCCGAAAGGGGGCCGTTCACCGGATAAAAGAAGGGATATTTCTCATCGGAAGAGCAAATATAGCTGGTGAAATATTTGCCGTCAATGGTCACATTGATTTTGGACCCTGCTTTAACCGCATTGAGTTTGGCCGCCTGAAGTTGCGAGGAGCAGGTCAGTGATAACGCAAGAATAAATAACAAACTTGTTTTCTTCATAATATGATTTTGCGATATTGAAATAAATTGAAATAAGTGGAAATAGATAGATATAGATTGAAATAATTGGAAATAGATTGAAATAAATAGAAATGAAGGCGAAATAGCTGTAAAAGGCAATTTTCAATATTTACTCCTTCCGTCCGATACAATCAGTTTCTATTTTTTCAATATGTTTTCGCGGACGGTTTTCCATTTGTATTCCTCAACCCGGGGTATCGCTCCTTCGTCGCTTAACCCCGGGCTATTGATATTAAACCCTTCCAGGGTAAACCAAAAGGTCATACTGGAAAATCTATCTTTAGGAGTCGCGCTCGCCCACTCTCCCCTTCGCCAAGTCTCCCCCTCTTTTCCCTAACCTCACATTTTGATATTGGCAGTACCATACGGAAACCGCTGCGATCTTGACAGCATCTTATTCGCCTCCTCGTCCCGGACAAATTTCTCGGTATCCGGATCCCAATCCAATTTCCTGCCCAACTTCATGGAAATATGGGTCAGCAGGCAGACGGTGCAGGCCCTGTGTCCCTTCTCAACAGGTGAGATTGGTTCTTTACCGGAAAGAATACAATCAAGCCAATTCTGGTGCTGGTTATCAATCTTGTACAGATGAATTTCATTCTCCTTGATCTCAGATGTCAGTATTCTGGGATCACTTGCGTTCAGGGCCCGACTACTTTTGCCCTGCGCAACCGGATCACTGGCAGAGGCAGTATAGGAGCCCCTCGAAACGAAGATCCACCCTTCGCTCCCTTCGTACCGGATTCCGTTTGGATAGGCTCCGCTGGTAAGCTGGGTGATGCCGTTTTTGTATTCGGCTACCGCCAGGAAATCACCATGCACATCCCACAAACCCGATTTCGGAAAGGTGGCCATCGCATTGATGGTAATGGGCCCGGTGTACTCTGTATCCATTCCCCAGGCAGCCGAATCAAAGTGGTGCTGCCCCCAGCCTGTAATCATTCCTGCGCCAAACTGCTCACATCGCAACCATCCCGGACGGTCAGTCAGGCTGTTCTGTGGATGAACGCGCATCTCAGTATAATAGACTTCGGGTGTTGATCCCAGCCACATGTCGAAATTGAGATTCTTGGGTATTGGCATTTCAGGCGCCGCCGGACCGGATGGATCGCCCGGCAATCCGATTTTGACGGTATGCAGTTTGCCTATCCTTCCATTGCGGACCAGTTCTGCCGCAATACGAAACTGCGGCATGGAGCGCTGTTGGGTCCCCTGCTGAAAAATAGTTCCCTTTTTCTTAACTACATCGGCAAGCATCCGCCCCTCTGCTATGGTAAGGGAGGTTGGTTTTTGCAAATAAACATGCTTCCCCAACAAGGTGGCTTCGATGGCCGGTTGGGCATGCCAATGGTCGGGAGTAGAAATCAAAACCGCATCAATCTCCTTGTTGAGCAGCATCTCGCGGTAATCACCATACGTTTTCACATTGACTGCAGAAGCGCTTCCGCTCTTTTTGGCATAAAATTCCTCGATAAACTGCTTGCCTTTGGCAGCCCTGTTTGAATCCACATCGGCTACCGCGATGACCCTGGCCAAATCGATCGGCAGTGTTTCAGCCAGATCATGTCCCATGGCGATTCGGCCAAAGCCAATCTGGGCCACGTTGATTTTGTTGCTAGGAGCATTGGCGCCAAAAACCGATGAGGGAACAATGGTGGGGACGATCACCCCTCCGGCCATTGCGGCGGAGGTGCTCTTCAGAAAATTTCTTCTTTCCATATGTTTGATTTGTTGGTTGTTTTATAATACTGATCTATTTTGGTAGTGGAATTGTCTTGAGATACTCCTCAAGCCTTTCCGCATTGTATATTCCTACAACATTCCGGGTCCTGTTGTTTTTTAGCTTGATGAAAAAATAGTCCTTGAAGAGAATCCGTTTTACCTTCATTGACTTCACATCTTTCAGGAATATTTCGTTATCCACATTCGTTAAGACCGCAGTGACAATAAGGACCAAACCTGCTATTCCAATAAGCAAACCCGTCCACAGTTCGTGAGTGTCGTTATGCTTTACAAAATTCATCAAATTGTAAAGGCCCAACAAAAACAACAGACCAGAGGAAAATAACCTGGAACGCTTCAAATACTTCGCATTGTCCGTAATTACAATTTTGTCCTCTTCAAATACAATTTTGCCCTTTTTGAGTTCGAATGTGTTGTCCATATTACTTTTTGTTTGATTAGATTAGTTTTTTACTGGAATAAAATTACTTAAGTTTAGCGTACAAACTAATGTTGCATTAACAACTTTGTAGCGCTCCCCAGTTCAGGATTACCTATCATTGTCAATTGTCCATTTTCAATTGTCAACTATTTATAATCCTTGACGGCGTTAACGAATGCCTGCAAATTTTCAGTGGATACCTTTTGGGGAATACCTCCTCCGCAAGACCAGATCATCCTGCTATGATCGGTCGCCTTTCTCATCATCATTTGAGTAGCTGTATAAATATCCTCCGGGTTACCGGCTGCAAGCACATCACGGGGGGGGAGATTGCCAATCAAGGCAACCTCTGCTCCGGCAAGTTCCCTGATCTGGTTGATTGGATGGTCGAAAGCGAAGTTAAAGAGATTTACGCCCATCTCCTTCAGGAAGGGTGCGCAGGTTAATCCAAATGCATCGTTGTGGAAAAAGCCGATTTTCGAATCAATGGCTCCAAAACACCGACTTATATAGGGTACCACAAACTCCCGGCATTCATCCTCCCCCACAAATCCAACGATGTCGTCCAGCAAAAGGATCCCTTCAATGGAAGGAAAACACTTTTTCTGGTATTGGACCCAATTCTCAATAAATTTGGTAATCTTCTCCAACAACTGATGCGCCTTTTCGGGATTCATGGCCAGAAGAAGCATGAATTCGGAAGTTCCCATCAAAAAAGTAGCAATATTCAAGGGTCCGCGCGATACGGCAAATTTGATCAGGTGACCACTTTTCAAGATAGAAGGCTCCATTAACCTCAACCTGTTAATCATGAACGGCAGCAAACCATCGCTGGTCACATTGGGATGCGGTAACCGGTCGATGTCTTCCTCTGAATGGATGATCCTCTCGGCATGGGGCAGGTTGGATTCATACCAGACCGACCTTGCCCCGAAAGCCGAAGGTTCGGTACACATGCCATATTCCGACCAGAATCCCGGAAGGAAAGTTATCTCCGGAAACTGATCTATGGCCTTCAGATTGGTTTTCAACCAAATATCATCTGACGAATAGTAATCCAGCGTTGAAATACCAGCCCAGCCGGGGAGCCATGGACTGTCAATGATAAAGCCAAGCGCCCTATTATCTGTGCTTCTTCCCTCCACCACAGCTAACAAAGCCTCCCATTGATTATTTGTCATAACGATTTTTGTTTGAATTCAAAGATAATTTTTCATTCCCATACCAAACAAGTGTTATGACATGATAAACATCATCTAATCAGTCCAGTTTTTCAATTTAATCCTTGAAATATTTTATGGCATTTTTGAAAAAAATTTTATCAATTACCTCCCTGGGCAACTGAAGTCCAGTCAATTTTGAGCCTGGCATATCTTTGTAGGTCATGAATGAGTCAGTAGCAAGATAAATCCAGTGATCCAACCATGTTCTCCTCATGCTTTCGCATACCGAAGTAAAATTGGTACTATTTTCATTGACAGACATATCCGTAGCATAAATGATCCGATCCTGGTATTTGATCAGGAAATCCCTGACCTTCTTTCCATCTTTGGCGGACTGGTACTCCAAATGGCTGATCCTGGCCGCAAGATCAGCTTTTAACTGTGGATTTCGGTCGAAACTTTTGGACAACTCCTCGACACTCCACTCCTCACTGGCCAGATGCGCGCCAATGAACTCAAGTGCCGGATGTTTTTGAAGAAGATGGTTACGTGCCTTGATCTGGTCCTCATAGGAAGGGGACTCAGGGTGCAGGTACATGTGATATTGGGGATGATTTTGATAGTACCGTTTATCGTTTGGCGTGGTCATCTGATCCACCGACAACCAACAGTTCCTTGGCTCACCAAGGTGTGCCAGCAGTGGGATCCGATGCTTTTCAAGGTAATTGAAAACCGTATCGAACTTTTCATGGTCAACCATGACGAATTGTCCGGTTTGATCCTGCAATGACATCCCTACATTCTTCCAGACTTTAATACCGGAGGCGCCAGCCTTCATGCATTGCTCAATGCGGTCAACTGTCTCTTTCCCAAACGCTGACCTACCAAAATTAACTGCCGTGAAAGTGCCAAAAAATGCAAACTTACCAGGAAACCGCCTTTTGATATCCGAGGTGATTTCAAGTTGTTGATCAATGGATATCCCGGCATCAACATTTGGCGACAAGATTCTGAAATTCAATGAGTCCGCAAATTTCAAAAATCTGACATCGCTTGTATTGTAGTGAAAGTGCCCGTCGATTTTGGGAACACGCTGAAAATCAGAAACACTGTAATACTGCTTCTTCCCGGTAGTTGTTGCGGATTTGTTTTGAAAACGATAAAAAGCCATAAAGGCGAGGCAAGTTAGGAGAGAAAAAAACATCCATCCATTTGGTAAATCGAAGAACAGATTCTTTGGGTTTTTCATATACAAACTTGGTTTTGTGCTTATAAAATTACGATAAATACTTTTGCATTGATCATCAGACCTGACAGGTTTTGGAAACCTGTCAGGTCTGATTTATTTTTTTTACTAAATTTACCCGACCATTTCAATCAACTATTGTTAACTATTCAACTATTAAAATCATGCAAAAGAGAGGGAGCGTCCGTTTGGGCATTAACATGGAGTTTGTGCGGCACCATGATATGTCCTTTGCCAATGGGGTAGCCAAAGCCGCTGAAATTGGATATGAGTACATTGAGCCCATGGTTCACCTTGGCAGGGAACTGCTTAGCGAAGCAGGCTATTTCCATTCCGTTTCCCTGTTTGACGACCCCTTGTGGGTGAAACAACTTTGCGCCAAACATGGAGTCAAACTGTCAGGATTATCTGCCCATACTCCATTGTGCAAACCAGAGATCAGTGTCGAATACCTGAAAATGGCGATCAGATGGGCATCCCATGCCGGCGCCCCGGTTGTGAACACCGATGAGGGTCCCAAACCATTTTGGACCACAAAAGAGCAGGATTACCAATTGATGACCTATACCCTGACGGAGGCCTCCATGGTCGCTGAACGACACGGCATCCAAATCGGATTGGAGCCTCATCAACAGTACAGCAAAACACCCGACGGACTTGACAGTATCCATTCGCTTGTTAAATCTCCTGCCATCGGAATTAATTTTGATACCGGAAACAGTTACCTGGCTGGGGGTTCAGATGTATACGAATGGCTCGAAAGGGTAAAAGACCGGCTGGTCCATCTGCATGCCAAAGACATCGACATGGTCCAAAGCGAGTTGCAGCGTGGAAAGGTAACAGGAACACCTGTTGGATGTGCCTGTGGCGATGGCGTTGTGGATTGGAAAAGAGTGATCGACATTGTGAAATCCTCCGGAAAGGACATCGTTTTTAGCGTTGAATGTGGCACCATTGACCAGGCGATCCGAAGTTTCGAGCATCTTTCCGCGTTGCTTTGATACTTTTATTTATCCTATTAAAACTATTTCTCAATGAATAAAATCCTACCGGCCATTCTATTCCTATCCATGGTCACAGTATCTGTACGGAATTTTGCCACACCAATACCGCACCGGCAAAAATCCATCAGGGTTCTGATTTTCAGTGGATCAAATAACCACGATTGGAAGAAAACAACCCCATTGCTGAACAGAATATTCGACGAAACCAACCTGTTTACAACCATGGTCACGGATAAACCGGATACCCTGAAATACAACGATCTAAAGAAATTCGACCTTGTGGTAAGCAATGCAAATACCTGGCCGGATAACAAAATCAGACTCAGCAATCAGTGGGAAGCGAATTTCCTCAGATTTGTCAGCGAAGGCGGTGGCGCCCTCTTTTTTCATGCAGGAGCCTCCTCTTTTTACGGGTGGGACGACTACAGGAAAATTGGAATCGGCAGATGGGGGAAAGAGACCTTTCACAATGCCCCGGTCATAGCAGGTTTATATGGTTTGAATCAGAAACATCCAATTACCAAAGGATTAAAAGGGTTTCAAATCATGGATGAGATATGGGAAAAGACAGAACTGTTTGCAGGTGCGAAAGCCATTGGTTCCCTCAAAGCCACCAATGCAAAAGACGGACATCCGATTGATGAACCTGCGATTTGGGTGAACCAGACCGGTAAAGGAAGGAGTTTTTTCACCATTCTTGGACACGATGAGCGGGCCCTGCTTAATTCAGGAATGCGTACACTTTTGGTCCGTGCGGCCCAATGGTGTGCAGGGAAAGCGGTGACATTTAAACCTCCGGTGGAGATGAGTTTGACCAAAAATCCGGGTAAACCGCGTTACAATTGGGTGGAAACAGATACCACTTTTACACTGCTCGACCACAAGGAGATCGTCTGGCAATTCAACTACAAGGATCGTTTTCAAAGACCTTATTTCCATCCGCTTACCGTGAACAATACCTTGATAACCTGTGTTTCCCCGCCCGATCACCCTTGGCACCTCGGATTGTGGTTCTGCTGGAAATACATCAACCATTTGAACTATTGGGAATACTTAAACGAAAACAGATCTGCCAAAACCGGTTATAAATCAGAAGGTTCCACAGAAATAATGAATTCTAAGATAGTCCGTAACCCGGATTTCACCTGCGAAATCAGGTTAAACATCAACTACCATCCGCTCAAAGGGGAGAGCGTCATGTCGGAAGAACGCAGTTACCATGTGTCGGTTCCTGATAAGGATGGAAACTATTATATTGACGAAGATCACCTCTTCAAAGTACTGGCAGACAGTGTGGTCCTCGACCGAACACCTCCTGCCATCAGGGGTGGAAGGATTCAGGGCGGATATGCCGGCATTTCGATCCGGTTTAACCAGGATTTTACCTCGCCGGTGTTCAAGTCATCCGGAGATACGCTTCAATGCAAAAAATGCGACTGGCAATATTACGGATTCACCAGTCTGACCGGTAAAAAGGTTGGGATTAAAATCGAACAGGATCCTCAATACAGGTCAGCCACAAGCAGTTGGTACATGATCAACGATCCGCTCATCCCATTCTATTACTTTAGTCCCGCCGTTATTTTTGACAGACCGGTGGTCCTGAAGAAGGGAACAACCTGGCGGCTGAAGTATCGGATACAAATGATGGAAGGGGAAGTAAAGTGAGAGCAAGTGACTAAAGTGAACTAAAGTGACTAGAGTGACTAAAGTACTTTGGAACTCCGGGGATTTGAGAGAAAGCAATGAGACATGAGATTCTAAATCAATCTGGATAAATGCGAAGTACTTTAGTTCACTCTAGTCACTTCTTAAATAAACAACTACAAATCTATTAACAATGAAAACAAACGAAAAACTCACCCGCCGTTCCTTTCTTGGAACATCCGGGAAAATAGCGCTGGGGACTTCCCTACTGCCAACCGTATTAACCTCCTGCTCCAACCACAAGGGTGCTAACGACCGGTTGGTCATTGGTCACGTCGGGGTTGGATCGAGAGGTACTGACGAATTAATGACCTACTTTGTCCCCTTGCGGGAAGCCCTGAATATAGCCTTCTGCGATACTTTCAAAGATCGTCGTGAAAGCGCTGCCCAGCGTGTCAACCAGTTTTACAAGGAGAACAAATTCACCACGGAGGAGTGCAAAACTTACCTTGACATGGATGAGTTGCTGGCGCGGAAAGATATCGATGCGGTCCATATTACCACACCGGACCATTGGCATGTGCTGGCCGCCATTAAGGCCGCAAGAGCAGGCAAACACATCATGCTGGCCAAACCACTTGGACTGAGCTATCCTCAAAACCTGATTTTGGCTAAAGAACTGAAAGCCAACAACATAAGATTTCATTACGGCACCCAGCAACGTACCCTTGCCCACATGCAAATGGGTTACGACATGATCAGGGAGGGATTGATCGGGGAAATTGAACGTGTTGATGTATGGGCCCCTGGGAAAAACGACGTACCGACACCTCTCTGCAACGAAGTTCCGGTCCCTGATGGGTTCGATTTTGACCGTTGGACAGGCCCGGCGCCACTGCGGCCTTATTGCCCCGACCGTGTTACAAACAACAGCTCGTGGTTCAACAACGATTACAGCATCGGATTTTTAGGGGGTTGGGGAGCGCACCCGCTGGATATTCTTGTATGGATTTTGAAAGACAAGGTTTCTGGTAACTACAGCTGCGATGGGACCGGACAATTTTGGGCTCCTGGCGGACTGTACAACAACATCCTCTCCTGGGATTTGAAACTGAATTACCAAAGCGGATTGAAGGTTCACTTTATAAGTCAGGATATTGCATCTAATTCCATTCTGAAAGACAAAACTGTCAAGGAATCAAATGGCACTACTTTTTTTGGGAGCAAAGGCTGGATTTCCCTGAGTAGGTCATCTGTAGAGTCAAACATTCCGGAACTAAACCAAAAACTCAACAGCGTTCCCAAACAAGCCAACGGCAGGGTAAAAGGTGAAAACAATACCATGGGAAGCAGGTTCATATCCGTAGTCAGAGGGAAGGAACCAGAACTCTGTCCACTGAATGAGGCAATTATCTCAGATACCATCAGTCACATGGGGGATATTGCCATCCGAACAGGACGAAAGGTTACCTGGGATCCGATCAAGGGCGAAGTTGTGGGGGATCCTGAAGCAACCAAATTGTATATCAGGGAGATGAGAAAACCGTATGTCGTTTAGACCTTGAGGGATATAAAACCCTCAAGGTTTAAACCCGACCGCCTTCGTATCATCGAACTCCCCTTCCCACCTGGCTATCACGGTAGTGGCAAGACAGTTTCCGATGACATTGACGCCGGTCCTAGCCATATCGAGCAATACATCGATACCAAGAATGATCATCACCGGCTCAACCGGAAGACCGAAAGTCGTTACTGTGCCCAAAAGGATGACAAAGGAGGCCCTGGAAACCCCGGCCACCCCTTTGCTGGTTAGCATAAGAGTCAGCGCAATGGCAAATTGTTCTCCTATTGGCATATCGATTCCGGCAGCCTGGGCAACAAAGATGGCTGCGAGCGAAAGATAAAGCGTTGAACCATCCAGGTTGAAACTGTACCCTGTTGGAATCACGAAAGAGACAATTTTTCGGGGTACCCCAAAGGCCTCCATCGATTCCATCGCTGACGGTAATGCGGATTCGGAATTGGCTGTTGCAAAGGCTATAGAGGCAGGCTTTGAAACCGCTTCCATAAATTTAAAGACAGGGATTCTGAAAAGCAGCGCCACGGGGAGCAATACCAGCAATAAAAATGCGATAAGCGCGACATACAGAGTTGCCAGCAATTTCAGTAGCGTGAAGAGCACATCCGTACCCATGTGACCGATCGTGAAAGCAATGGAGGCAAAGACTGCCACAGGGGCAAAATACATGACGATGCCGGTAAATTTAAACATCACCTCGGTCAGGCTGGCGGTCAGCTTCAACATGGGTGATTTGTATTTTTCATTCAGCATGGAGAGCGCAATTCCAAATATGATGCTGAAAATGACAATCTGCAGGATGTTACCCTCCGCGATGGCTTTGGCAATGTTTTCGGGGAAAATATGCAGGATAAATTCCTGGGTGGTCTGCATTTTAGGAACAGCAGCTGGAACATTGCCTGTTAAAGCCGAAAGATTAATCCCCACACCGGCCTTAGAGATATTGATGGCCAACAAACCGATGAAAAGCGCCAACGTCGAGGCAATTTCGAAATAAAGCAGCGATTTCCAGCCCATTCTTCCAACTTGCTTCAGATCAGTATGGCCGGCAATTCCATTTACCAGGGTAGCAAACAACAGCGGTGCAATGATGGTTTTGATCATTCGCAGAAAGATTTCACTCAGGAATTGTAAGGAATTGGCGATGTGAGGCAAATCATATCCGAATTCCGCACCTGCCACCAAACTAAATAAAATCCATACGGTGAGTGATTTTTTTTTCCAGGCTACAAATCCGAAAACCAGAATCGAAACTATTCTGAAAGTGGTTAAAAGCAGAGCACTTGGCTCGACGATATGCGCAAATTTCAACAAAGAAAGTAGTGCCGTTACCGTAACTGAGACGACTAATAACCAGGAACCCCATGCCTGGGGAACTCCAATTTTCAATATATTTTTCAATGATTCGTACAGATTTTTAGCTGGTTATAGATATCAGTGTATCCTTCAGGTGATAAGTCCAGGCTTCTTATACAGCCATCCAATCCTCACCACTTCATGGAACCTAATCATTCCAAAGATAATGAATCCAATTTATTAACCGACAACTTTCCTCCCTTCTGCGCATTTCCAGGTTTTTGCGAAAGTTCTTCTGTCCTTTCACGCAAAAAACGCAAAGATTAACTGCAAAAGGGCGCCAAATTCTAACCGGAATTCTTTGCGTTTTTTGCGCGAAATTCTTTTGTTATTCATTTACAAGGTATATTTTTTCAATAAAGATGAACTAAAAATTACCCCAAAAATAGATCATCATCAATTAAAAACATCTATATTTACATCGTGTTATCTTTTATCAAATTCATGTTATCATGTCTGTCACCCGTTTTGGCATTTCAATAGAACAACCTCTTCTCGAGGCACTTGACGAATATGTGAAAGAGAATTTCTTCACCAATCGTTCACAGGCTATCCGTCAGCTCATTAGTAAAAATATTGTTGAAAAAAAATGGCAGTGTAACAATCAGGTTGCCGGCGCCATCACCTTGTTATATGATCCAAAAAAACGGGAGATCATCAACCATATTGCGGCGGAATTGGAAAAATTCCATTCAGAAGTATTGTCATCCCAACGTTTTATGCTGGAGCCTGACAAATGGTTGGAAGTGGTGACGGTGAAGGGATCTGCAAGTCGGCTGACGGAGTTATCAGACACATTAATTTCGATCAAAGGGCTGCACCATGGTAAGTTAAGCATGAGCAGGGCTGATTGAAAGAATGGACAATGGAAAATGGACAATTGACAATGGACAATTGACAATGGACAATTGACAATGGACAATTGAAAATGAAAATCGGAAAGAATTTAAATTACTGAAAATAGAAAATGATGGAAAATATATCCACTCAGCTAACTGAAAAATTAAGGGCGCTGGAAAACTGGTTCGCGCAACGACAAGGGTCGATTGTCGCTTTTTCGGGAGGAATAGATTCAGCTCTGGTGCTTTATCTAGCGCGGAACTTTCAGGGAAAAGAAAATGCGATTGGCGTTATCTCCAATTCAGAAAGTCTCAAAAATCGTGACTTTCAACAGGCAAAAGCCTTCTGCGAACAGTTCGACATCAAGCTTGAGGTCATCGTTACCCGAGAGTTGGAGGACGAGCGGTACAACCAAAATCCGGTTAACCGTTGCTTCTTTTGCAAAGAGCACCTGTTTCACGACCTGACCGATTTATGCAAGAAATATCCCGGTTTTAAAGTATTGAGCGGGACCAATGCCGATGATCTGGGCGATTACCGGCCCGGAATCGATGCCGCGAAACAGTATCATGTGCAGTCGCCCATGGTAGATTGTAATGTCACCAAGGAGGAGTTACGGCAAATTGCCCACCATTTTGAGCTTCCCAACTGGAACAAACCGGCCAGTCCCTGCTTAAGCTCTCGAATTCCGTACAACCACACCGTCACGCTCGAAAAATTAAAGCAAATTGAGGCTGCCGAAGAGATTCTGAACAGTTATGGTTTCGAGGATGTCCGGGTGAGACATTACGGTAGTTATGGCAAGATTGAGGTGCGCAAAGAAGAGCTGGAAAAACTGACCCTCGTTCAAAATGAGGTCGTCCAAAAAATTACTGCCCTGGGATTCGAAAAGTGCGAAATCGACCGGGAGGGGTTGGTCTCAGGTAAAATGAACCGTGTATTAACCAACTTATAAAGATATAAATGAGGACATTATATTACGATTGCTTTGCCGGTATCAGCGGCGACATGAACCTGGGAGCCTTGCTCGACCTCGGTGTTGATGCCAACTATCTGGAAGAGGAGTTAAAGAAACTGAACATCAAAGGTTTTCATCTGGAAATTACCAAAGATCTCCGCCGTGGAATTTCCGGCACCAAAGCCACAGTGGTTGTGGAAGATCCTGATAACGAAAAGCACCGGCACCTGCGTCATGTCGAAGAGATCATCAACAACAGCACCCTCTCTGATGAAGTAAAGAGCAATTCACTAAAGATTTTTAGTCTGATCGCTTTCGCCGAGGCCAAAGTGCACCAGATAGAGGTTGAGCGGGTCCATTTTCATGAAGTCGGCGCCCTCGACTCCATCGCAGACATTGTAGGTGCAGCCATCTGTCTGGAATACCTTAAGGTTGATAAAGTGCTCTCCTCTCCCATTCAACTGGGGGGTGGAACCATTAAATGCGCCCATGGCATCATGCCGGTCCCGGCGCCGGCTACTGCCCTGATTGTGGCAAATATTCCGGTAAAAACAGGATTGGTACAACACGAAGCTACCACTCCGACAGGGGCGGCTATTTTGGCGGCGATTGTCGATGAATTTACCTCAGAAATCAACTTCCCGATCACAAAAACAGCCTATGGGATCGGGCAACGGGATGTTTCGGAAGTTCCGAATGTATTGCGGGTCTTCCTGTCAGATACTCCAACAGAAGCCGTTGAGCTGAAAGAGGAAAACGCCACAGTGATTGAATGCAATATCGATGATATGAATCCCGAACGATACGAATTCATCATGGATCGGCTTTTCGAAGCAGGTGTAGCAGATGCCTGGCTCACCCCCATCATCATGAAAAAATCGCGTCCTGCCAACCAGCTTAGTGTATTGTGCGCTTCCGAAAAGGTTAATATGATAAAAGAGATAATATTTCGCCACAGCACCTCCATCGGCTTGCGGGAATACACGATAAAAAAGAGTGTCCTGCCAAGAATTGAGAAGGTAGTGCAGACCAAATTCGGGTATATTACAATTAAGCAGTCAGAGTTTGAGGGAAAAATTGTCCGTTCAAAACCCGAATACGAAGCGTGCAAATCGATTGCAAAAGAATACAATATCAGCATAGAGGAGGTTGAACGAGAAGTAATCAGGAATTTGTAATATGACCTTAACCGACATTTTTGAAAAATACAAGCGGGGTGAATTAGATTTGCCGGAAGCCTTGCAAAGGGTTTCGAACCACGGAATCGATGAAATGGGTTTTGCCACCATCGATACTGACCGTTTGCACCGTACCGGATTGCCTGAGATGATCTATGCTGCCGGAAAAACGACTGAACAAGTCAGACAGATAGCCGAACGAATGTACCAAAACGGCAGTGATGTTCTTGCAAGCCGGGTCACTCCGGAAATGAGCCAGGCCATCAAAGAGGTAATTCCACTTGCCGAATACAATGAATTGGCCCGGACGGTGAGTTACAGGCATCAAAAAATTCAAAATACCAAAGGTTATATTGCTGTCGTTGCCGCAGGTACATCCGACATGCCGGTTGCCGAAGAGGCCGCTGAAACTGCCCGCTTTCTTGGTAACGAAGTAAAAACGATTTACGATGTTGGTGTTGCAGGCATTCACCGCCTTTTTCACAAAATGGATATCATCAGGGGGGCCCGCGTGATTATTGTCGTGGCCGGGATGGAAGGGGCCCTGGGAAGTGTAATCGGCGGACTTGTAGACAAACCCGTCATCGGAGTACCGACCAGTGTAGGATATGGCGCCAATTTTAAGGGACTATCCGCCTTATTATCCATGCTAAACAGTTGTGCAAATGGCATCTCCATCGTCAATATTGACAACGGTTTTGGCGCCGCATGTCAGGCTTCCCTTATCAACAAGTTGTAAGTAAATGAACGAATTACACGTACTCCTGGTAACTGCCATCTCGTTAGGGTTTATTCATACCCTGCTGGGGCCCGATCACTATCTTCCCTTCATCGTTTTGAGCAAAGCAAGAAAATGGTCGCTTTCTAAAACACTCTGGATCACTTTCTTCGGTGGAGTTGGCCATATTGCAGGATCGGTTGTACTTGGTATTACCGGGGTTGCACTCGGTATCAGCGTAAGCAAACTGGAGATGATTGAAGCCAGCAGGGGCAATTTGGTTGCCTGGATGCTAATTATTTTTGGACTCTCTTATACAATTTTTGGAGTAGTCAAATACCTGAGAAACGGGCATCATACCCATCTGCCAAAATTTTTGCTTCCAAAATCAATTCGGAAATACCGTCATCTGCCCACCACCGAAATCGAGGAGGCAAAAGAAGATACTACACGGCTCACACCCTGGATCCTTTTTCTGATATTTGTTTTTGGTCCCTGTGAAGTATTGATCCCGTTGCTAATCTACCCTGCTTCCCAACACAATATGTACGGCGTATTTATTGTTTCACTGCTCTTTGGAACAGCAACCATCTTAACCATGCTGCTCACCGTTTTTATCGGTTACCGTGGCACTTCGCTCATACTTTTTAAAAAGAGCGAAAAATACATGCACATGATAGCAGGATTGGTGATTTTGCTTTTGGGTATTGGTATCCGGTTCTGGGGATGGTAGATAAATGCATTTTGAGTTGTGAAAATGCGACGGATTGCTTCCCGCCAGCCGGCGGCTCGCAATGACGGATCTTTTTTTACAGGTGAGGGTGAAGAGAAGGAGGCGGCTCATCAGTTTTCGGAAATAGTTGAATTGCCGCCCGCCTCCCTCTTCACCCTCACAAAAACAACAACCTACCATCATTGCGAGGAGGTACTACGAAGCAATCTATTGATTATATGTGAATTATGAAATTGCATCCTCCTAACTTAATGACAATGGTCCTTGGCAGAATATTTTGCGTTGAAATACCATTCTACCAACATAACTTGGCTATGCCACCGTCCTGATCAAGTGAATTCTGAAAAATAAAATGGGAACAATAGAATTTAAACATTTTCTTGGTTAAACTTCCCGTTATATTTTTCCGTATAGTTGGTATATTTTTATTTAGGATATCAAAATTTGTATGGATTTCAATAATATTTCAATTTTTAAGCCAAAAATGGAATATCGTCGTTTTGGAAAAACCAATAAAATGGTGAGTGTTATCACCCTTGGCGGAATGCGGTACAAACATTCAAACAGCGAACCACGCGATCAGATACCTTCAGACGCCCTGGACCAATGCAGGGAAACTGTTGAAAAAGCGCTGCAACAGGGTATCAATCTGATAGAATCTGCTTGGGGATATGGCAAAAGTGAACACCTTTATGGCCGTGTGTTGAACGATGAACTGAAAATTGCCCGTAGCTCTTATTTCCTGATGACCAAAGGAGGTGCAAAGACGGCAGAAGAGATGCGTAAAATGGTCTCCCTCCAGCTTAAAGCATTGAAAACCGACTACATCGATTTTTATGCCTGGCATGGCATCAATACCTTGGAGCTACTCAATATTGCCTGCGCCAAAGACGGCCCGGTAGAAGAGTTACTGAAACTCAAGGAAGAAGGGGTGATCGGACATGTTGGTTTTAGTACCCACGCGCCGCTGGATGTGATCATGAAAGCAATCTCGACGGATCTGTTCGACTTTGTCAACCTACATTATTACTACTTTTTTCAAAGAAATAAACCGGCAGTCGATTTGGCTGCAGCCAAGGAAATGGGAGTCTTTATCATCTCTCCCAACGACAAGGGTGGAAAGCTGTTTAATGCCCCACAAAAGCTTAAGGATCTCACAAGTCCACTCCATCCGCTACAATGGAATGCGCGATTTTGCCTCGGTCACAAATCAATTCACACCCTTACTTTTGGGCTTACGACTGCAAGTCAGTTTGAACTCCTTAATGGCATTTTCCCAGCACCGGCTCCCATGGCACATGATGATGCAAGGATCAAAGTATTGCTTGACAACCAAAAACAGATGGTACCGTTTGCTGATTTCGACACTTACTGCATGGAAAACGATCCTTCCGGACTGAACATCCCCGAAATACTCCGGTTCAGGACCCTTTGGAAATGCTACGACATGAAGGAGTTTGGGCTTTACCGGTACAACATGTTCCAGGAGAAGGACCACTGGTTTCCCGGCAATTTCCCGACCGAAGAAAATCTGAAAATGATCGATTTGACCAAATGCCCGGATGGTATTCCACTGGTTGACCTTATCAGGGAAACACACGACGGCCTCTACCGACCAAAATGAACAGTTTGAAATGTTTAAAAATTGTTTGAAATGTTTGAAGGGTTGGCGTTCATTAACATTTCAAACTCAAAAAACTTTTCAAACATTTCAAACAATTAAATAATGACCGTCATGATCGAATGCGGCAAACTGTTTGCCTGCGCTGCTTTCCCGGCCATCCACAGATAGAATGGCAACTTCTCATTCGATTTATTCAGGACAATGACCACCAACTTCCCGTCTGGATTGAGAAAGGCCGTGGAATCCAGTAGGTCGCGGTTCGATGAGCAGGCAATCCTTTTGGCCCCGGGCAGAATGAATTTGGAGAAATGTCCGATGTAGAAGTAGCTGTTGGTGAAGATAAGCTTCCCGGTAGCTACATCAGCGTGTACGGGGGCAAAACAGAAATTACCCACATGATTGGGTCCGCCTTTGGTATCCAAAAGGATGTTCCAATCTGTCCAGGCAACTGTTCCGCAATTGAAATCGTTGACCATCGAATGGGCATATTTCTCGCCAAGAGACCAGTTGTAGACACTGTCAAGACTGAATTTTTCCACACAACCCTCACTGAAAACCAGATTGGTTTTGGGGAAGGCCTCTTTCACCAAACGGAGGTTGTCGAACTGCATCCCACTCTTGGTCCAGGTTTCGTACCAATGAAATCCGACGCCCCAGATATATTTTTCGGCAGCAGGATCTCCAAGAACAACACTGGCGCGCTGGTAAATCAAATCGCGGTTGTGGTCCCATACGATCAGTTTTTTGCTCCCCAGTCCACTCTTTTGAAGCGTTGGCCCCAGGTAATTTTTCACAAAATCACGCTCATCCTCGGCAGAATAGACACAGGATTCCCACTTCTGAACCGCCATTGGTTCATTTTGGACAGATAAACCCCACACAGGTATACCAAGGGATTCATAGGTCCTGATAAATTTTACATAGTGGTTGGCCCAGATCTGGTTGCAGCTTTTCAACAGCTTACCGCCATGTAACAATTCCTTGTTGTCTTTCATCCAGGCCGGCGGACTCCAGGGCGAGACAAACAAAGGAAGTTTTCCGCCGGCAGCGGCAATGGCCCGTTTGATAAGGGGAATTTTGAATTTCTTGTCGTGATCCACACTAAAAGTTGCCAGAAGTGAGTCATTATCTGCAACATAACCATAAGAATCAGAAGAAAAATCACAACTACCGATATTGGTCCGTGCAAAGTTGTATCCGATTCCTTTCTCTTTGTCATAATAGGCATTGAGCAGATCCTTTTGGGCTGCAGGAGGTAATTTGGCAAATACTTCGGCAGAAGCATCTGTTAGCGCTCCTCCAATGCCCACCATGGTCTGGAAAGTTTTGGTCGGATCGATGAAAATGCAAACCTGCCGCTCATTGGGTTGATTCAACAATTCGAACGGTGCATCGGCTATCTGCGTTAACATCATCGAAGTATTTTTAGCCGATACAAATATCAGCGCTTTGGAGTTATCCGGCTTTTTCAACTGTGGCTTTGACTGACCATACCCATTTTTCATCGGGAATACCATTGTAGCTGCCAGCAACAAAATGGCTGCAGTTTTTATCTTTTCCATCACTTTGTAATTTTTATACGGCAAAATTAAGAAATTTGCAGCTAAAAGAGGAGAAGATTGGCAATTTTGTAATCATTTTAATTAAATTCCATTCCCACTCTCCGTGGATAACAGATATGATGAAGAAGAAGGAATTTCCCGCTGAAAAACGGGGCTTGCATCCGCGCAACCTACACCGTGACCGGTATGATTTTGGTACATTAGTGCTGAGTTGCCCGGAACTGGCCGACTTTGTTTTCCAAACTCCTTACCAGGATACCTCGATAGATTTCTTCAATCCTGAAGCGGTCAAGACGCTAAACAGAGCGCTGATAAAACATTTCTACAATATTGAAGGCTGGGACATACCTCCTGGTTACCTTTGTCCCCCGGTGCCGGGAAGGGCAGACTACATTCATCAAGCGGCTGATTTGCTGGCAATAGGTAATGGCGGAATGATTCCACTGGGAGAGAATATCCGTTGCCTGGATGTTGGCGTCGGAGCAAACTGCATATACCCCATCATTGGAAATAGTACATACGGTTGGTCATTTGTCGGCTCTGATATTGATCCTGTAGCCATTGAAAATGCACAAAAGATCATTCTGTCGAACCCTCCACTCATGATTGCGGTTGGGATGAGACTTCAAAAAAACAAATCCTCTATCTTTCATGGAATCCTGAAACCCGGTGAACATTTTGACCTTGTGATCTGCAACCCACCGTTTCATATCTCCGCAGAAGATGCCAGGAGTGGATCACAGCGAAAACTCTCCAATTTGAAAGGCAGAAAGATCAAAAATCCAACGCTTAACTTTGGTGGCCAAAGCAACGAACTGTGGTGCCCGGGGGGCGAAGTGCAATTTGCCAAACAAATGATTGAAGAGAGCAAACTATTTGCCGGCTCCTGCACTTGGTTCTCAATTCTGATCGCAAAAAGTGAGCATTTGCCAACATTATACAATGCGCTAAAATTGGCACAAGCGCCCGAAATCAGAACGATCCAAATGGCACATGGCAACAAGATCAGCCGGATTGTGGCCTGGAGTTTTCAACGATTTAGTTTAGATACCCAAGCAAAGTAGATTGCAATTGATACTATTTTTGCTCCTTTAAAGGTGACTGAAGTATCTGTCCGCGCTCTAGAAGCTTAGCCTTCAGCGCTTCATACGAAATGTCCTGGACAGCCTGCTGATTATCCATGGCCAGACAGGCAGCCACTACAGCCGATTGTCCCAAAATCATGAAGACAGGTTCCATCCTTATCGAACCAAAAGCGATGTGACTGGCCGAAACACAAACCGGAACAAGCAAATTTGTGCATTCACTCTTTTTCGGCAAAATCGAGCCGTAAGAAATCGAATAGGGATACTTCAGCCGTACCTCAACATCCCCTTCATTCTGTACAGTACCTGCAGAGGTCAGGTAACGCTGAACATTGTGTGAATCCATCCCATACGAACCCATTCCCACCGGATCCGCAACAGCTTTTTTGTTGGTCACCTCCAGCTCGGTAGTTACGAAAACACCCACCATTCGTCTTGCCTCACGGATGTATAGTTGCCTCGGCCAGTTACCGTTGTCTTTGAATTCATCAGCAGCCAATCCCCATTTCGCCATCTTACTTCTCACCGCCTCCGAAACCCGCTTGTCGTTGCTCAAAAAATAGAACAGCCCCTTTTGATAAGTTTCGTGCGCCGCAATAATCGCTTTTCGCTGCGCATAGGATGCCTCCGGATAATCGTAGCTGCCTCCGATGAAATCGCTGCTGAATGGTCCATGATTGTTGGTATCGGTTTTTTTATTGGGGATTCTGTCGTATTTGGCGAACCAATCCATCCAACCGGTATCCAATACCCTGGCAACCAGCTCATAATTAGCAGGATTGTAATTTTTAGGTTTGGGAAAAGGAGTCCGGTTTCCCGGATGATCGCTCAGGCAAAGCCTGAAACAGTAAGCCTGCACCTTTTTATCCCCGGTTCCGTTGGGCGAGATTGGCTCTGTAGAGATACCATAAAGCAAACCGCTCTCTTTCCGACCGGGAATCCGGTAAGGGTCGATGGGATCTTTGAAAAAATGGCCCCGCTCCTTGATATCCGCCTGCACACCATTGTAGGTCTCATGATAAACCGAATTGGCCTCTCTTCCAACAATATAGGAAACACCTGCTGCCGCCATCAGATCACCTTCATACGTTGCGTCAATGAACATCTCTCCGGAGATGCGCTTTCCTGATAAGGTTTTGATGGAGGTGATGGCATCACCAACCTTTACCACACCCTTTTCCCTGTCGAGCCACTCATTTCTCAGTACCCTGATGTTGTTCTCCTTCACGAGTTCTTCGAATACTGCTTCGGCCACATGCGGTTCAAATATCCACATGGTACGGTTTTCTCCGTCCATTGCCACCGTACCCTGACCCTTGTTGCCAAAATCTGAATGCCTCTCCCATTTCCAGGTTACAGAATCGTTGTAATGCAACCAAACCCGATGGTAAAACTCCCGCGAAAGTCCGCCTATTACCGATTTATTTCCGGTATCGGTAAAACCCAGTCCGCCGGAAGAGAGTCCTCCCAAATGGGTATCAGGCGAAATTACCAAAACAGATTTGCCTGAGTGAACAGCCTCGACTGCCGCGATAATGGCTGCCGATGTCCCGCCATAAACAACAATATCGGCGGAATATTGCCTCTCCCTGCTTTTTGAAGAAGCGCCTGTTCCAACGCCATTGATAGCAAAAATGAGGAAGCTTACTACTAAAATCCGCGAAAGGATAGATATTTTTTTCATAATTAGGAAGTTTCAACCTGATACAAAGATAAATCTCAGTTAAAATAACTCAAATTTCTGAAAGCGCGAAAGCTTTTTGTTGTTGAATTTTCGAAAAGAAAAGTGTCATCTTTCATTCTAAATCACTATTTTGCACAAGACATTCAGGGGGCTGTTAAAAATTTGTTTTTTGTCCCGTTAAGGGAATGTCATTAAGTCAAGGATATTGATTTATTACCCCCTTGTGTCCTTTGTGATGTCCGTTGAGTCCTTTGTGGTGAAATTTAGAACTTAACCACAAAGGTCGCGAAGGAAAACACGAAGGAAACTCAAAGGATTTCGTTAGCTTAATGTTATTGCCCGAACGGGACCGGATATTTGGCGGTAAATTCTCTTTCTACTGACATTATGTGCCTACAGCACAGTACTGATCATGTGATTTCTGAAAACTACAATAGGAACTATAAAATTTAAACATTTTCTCAATCGATGCAAGGTCAAAACAGAAGTGAAGTGAAGGTTGGAGCTGAAGTTGGAATCGTATTGAAAAATGACCAGCGTTCCGGCAAAATTACCGAAGGAGTTGTTCAGGATATCCTGACAAATAGCTCGTTTCACCCTCACGGCATTAAAGTCAGGCTGACTACGGGCGAAGTCGGCAGGGTCAAGTCGATCAAATAAATTGCTTTCCCGATCATGAAAACAGCCTCACTGAAGGAGATCAAAACAGAATTGGCAAGTGTACACCCTGTACGGTTGGCGGAGCTTTGTCTGAAGATGGTTAAATACAAAAAGGAAAATAAAGAGCTGCTTACCTATCTTCTATTTGATTCGTACGACGAAAAAGCTTACATCCAGTCGGTGATTGCGGAGATGGATGAAATGTTCAAGGAGGTCAACAGAAGCAATTCTTACCATGCAAAAAAGGGTATTCGCAAAATCCTCGGGATGGCCAATAAACAGATCAAGTACTCGGGTTCAAAACAAACAGAGGTTGAAATTTTGATCCATTTTTGCAAAAAGCTAAGGAAATCAGGAATTGTAATGCCCTTAAACAGCGCATTGGGCAATATCTATATTCGACAGGTTCAAAAAATAAAAAAAGCATTGGCAACCCTTCACGAAGATTTGCAGTTTGATTACGAAGAAGATATCAGGCTTCTTTGAATATGGGGAATTTTACTCCCCCATATTCCACCGACGAAAGTAAAGTCCCTGGCGAACGATTGGCAAGGTTTTAAATTCGATCGCTTTCATTTCCTCTTCACTTAGCGGAGTAAATTCGGAAGCAATCTTCACATCCTCTTCTATCTGTGCCACCGTATCAATACCGATTATGGTCGTACTTACCGGCAAGCTCATGTTGTAGGTCAGTGCCTCCTTAATGGTAATTGTCCCGCGTTTTGAAGTAGCCGATCGCTCTGGCTGTTCCGCAAGTGGTGGCGGGGTCCAGGAGGAAAGCATCCGGCCACGTGTTACCACCTTCATCCCAACAATGGCAATGCCTTTCTTTTGTGCTTCCGGGAGAAGGTAATGAATAAAACTAAGGTAATGCACATCGGCAGCATTAACTGCCATCAGGATTTGATCGAAAGGATACCGTTTAATGGCATCCAACAGAACAAGTGGTTCAAAATGCCCTGTAACACCAACATGTCTGACCATGCCCTCCGCCTTAGCTTTCTCCATCGCCTTGATCGCGCCATCAACAGCAAAAATCTTCTCCAGTTGATCCTGCCGCTGAACATTGTGCAGCTGCCATGTATCGAGATGATCGGTTTGCAGGTTCTTCAGGCTCTCTTCGAGCAGTCGCATCGAACCATCATAGGTAACATCGTGGGTCTTCGAGGAGAGCCAAACTTCGCCACGCCGACTTTTCATAACCCTGCCGATATTGATCTGACTCTGGCCTTTCCCGTATGAGGCAGCTGTATCTATATAATTAACACCAAGGTCAATAGCCCTGTTAATAATCTTTTCCGATGCGTCTTCTGTTCCAGCCATCTCAAGCGTGGCCTGCCCTCCCAGACTTAAAATACCTACTTTGTAACCAGTCTTTCCAAAAGACCTGGTTGGCATAGCGCCATAAGTTCTTTCGTTAAAAGGATGCTCATTTTTGTTTTTCACTGGAACAGCTTTCACTACTGGTTCCCCTGCAATAGCGTTTCCAACAGTTACGGATGCAACAGTGGCCAAACCGGCTCCCAGGAAATTTCTGCGGTTGATATTTTTCATCTCCATGATGATATGTTTTAAAGATAATTTTTTAAAAATAATTAAATAAGTTGATTCAATCAACCATACAATGCTGTTATGATGATTGTTGCGAGTATTACTATTAAGATCAAAATTGCATAAGGGCTTGCTAAATTAAAAGTTCCACCCAATGAAGGATTCAATTTGGGAACCATAATTCTTGAATCTTCTTTGTTGAAATAAAAGGGGCCGAACCATTTACCCGGATCATTGTTCATCAGCTCCGGATTATGCTTGTTTTTCATTTGGTTTGGGTATTTAATCGTTCAGTAAAAATAATCAAATAATTCACACCTCATTTGGGCATAAAACCAACTCAGGGTTCCGGAAATATTGTATAATTTTATCCAACCTAACAATAGAACATGCCTGATTACCATCCAAATATCCATCACCGCAAATCCATCCGATTGAAAGGATATGATTATTCAGAGGCCGGATGGTATTTTATCACGATATGCGTTCAAAACCGCGAATGTTTGTTTGGCGAAATACCCGTAGGGGCGCCCCTGCGTGGGCGCCCTGATCCAAATCCGCCCCAAATGATATTAAACGATGCCGGCGAAATGATTGCAAAATGGTATTACGAATTGGAAAACAAATATCCCGGAATTCGTTGTCGCGAAATGGTTGTTATGCCCAACCATTTTCATTGTATCATCGAAATTACGGATGATCATCAACAGGACGCCCACGTAGGGGCGCCCCTACGTGGGCGTCCTGTTGATACGTGCACCATTGACGTTCCCCAATATGGTCCCGACAACAAAAAATTTGGCGTTCCCATAGGTGAAATGGTCGATTGGTTTAAAACAATGACGACCAACGAATACATTCGCGGGGTAAAGAATCAGGGGTGGAAACGGTTCGAGGGCAAATTGTGGCAACGCAACTATTGGGAACATATCATTCGGGATGACGGTTCCTATTCCCGGATTGCCGCATATATTTTACAGAATCCATCCAAATGGGGTGATGACCAATTAAAACCGCACAACTGACGGGATAATATCCGGCATGGCATTCTTTACCAATGTTGAGAGAATGAAGGATAGGGGTTTTACGTAATAGAAAAAGCATCAGATATTATTAAAAAAAGTAATTTTTGTCCCAACCCATAATGAAACTTGCATTTCTATAAAAGATGTTATGATTAATTTTACTGAAGTCCAAAATATCTACATTTAAATTTTAAAATGATACAAAAAGAGGAGACCTTTATCCATTTGTACAATGTTAGTTTTAAGTCTGGCGGCCTGTACCAAGAGTGCGGTTCCTGTAGTGTTACCTGTAATCACACTAAATCCTGTTACAGATATAACTCCAAACATGGCAAAATCGGGAGGTGATATTACGACAGACAATGGAGGTCCGATCATTGAACGCGGAGTTTGCTGGAGCACATCCCCCTCTCCGACTATTTCAAATAGCAAAACATTAAATGGCGGGGGACTTGGATCATTTGTAAGCCAGATAACCGGACTAATATCGGGCACCACTTACTATTTAAGAGCCTATGCAACCAACAATGCCAGAACAGCTTACAGCAAAGAATCAATATTTACAACATTTTAAAAGCGGGTTAGACACCAATCTAACTCGCTTTTTTGAATTGAGCGGAAAACGAGATTCGAACTCGCGACCCTCAGCTTGGGAAGCTGATGCTCTACCGACTGAGCTACTTCCGCGGTTTTAAAAATGAAGGTACAAAATTATACTATTTTGGGAATTTACCACCATATTTTCCGCTGATTTTGGTTACATGGTATGGATATAAATGGAATTTTAAGCTCAAGATAGTAACCAACTGGCGGATTCTCCCGTAATAGTAGGGGTATCAAAAATTTAAAATTTGGGATGGAAATAAATGATTACGCAAGCTATCCTGGTATTCAAAGCAGGATGGGATTCATAAAAGATGAGAAAAAAATTGACGAAAGCTTTTATAAAATAATAGAAATAAGACAATTAACAAACGAGACATTCTCCATAAAATTACCAAAAGCCCGATTTCAATTCAAGGCGGGCCAGCATATATCGCTGCGGATTCACGGCAATCATCAAAGCAGGGAGTACTCGGTTTACAGTGGAACAAACGATGAATACCTCGAGGTTTTGGTGAAGGAGGTGGAGAACGGATATTTTACGCCCAGACTCCGAAAACTAAAAGCCGGCGACCTGGTAGAAGTGAATGGTCCGTTCGGAAGGTTTGGCATCGGGCCAAGAGCCGCAGAGAACGGAAAATTCGTATTTATTGCCAGCGGAACGGGTATTGCACCATTCCGAAGCATGGTCCGCACCTTTCCTGATCTTGATTATACCCTGATCCATGGTGTGCGCCTTTCCACTGAAGCTTACGACAAGGATGAATATGCCCCCGACCGTTATGTTTTATGCACGAGCAAAGACACTGGCGGAAACTACCAGGGACGGTTGACCGGTTATCTGAAAAATTGCACTTTTGCCAAGGAGACACGGTTCTTTCTTTGCGGAAACAGCAACATGATTTTTGATGCCATAGAAGTACTGAAGGAAAAAGGCTTTGAACGTGACCAGATTCATTGCGAGGTATATTTCTAAGGAAGAAATTTCACAAATTGAAGACCAATTACACGAATGCAAAAGGGCAAGTGATGTTCCCATTTAAAAATCATATTTTCGCAAGATAAAAAGTCCTTGAGAAAATCCCTCACACACGGGAGTATCCGCCAGATGGTGGATTGGGAGTTCCTCATGGCCTTTGAAAAACAAATTAGAAAATAATGAAATACCCATCCCGACATGTCGGGACCAACCGAAAATGAATAAGTGGGTATTCCATCAGACCATTAATAATAAAATTATATACTGATGAAGTATCATTTGATTACCCTTGGTTGCCAAATGAACCTATCGGACAGTGAACGGGTAAGTGCCGTTCTTGAAAGCATGGGCTATATCCGTACTGAAAACGAGGAGGAAGCCAATTTGCTCGGTATATTGGCATGCTCGGTCAGACAAAAACCCATCGACAAGATATACAACAAGATAGCTCAGTGGAACAAATGGAAAAACAATCGTAACCTGATCACTTTTGTTTCAGGTTGTATTTTGCCCGCAGATAAGGAAAAATTTCTGAAGACATTTGACCTTATATTTCAAATGAGCGAATTGGCTCAATTGCCCGATTTGATCCGTGAATATGGAATTGTCACACCAGCCGGACTTAAACAACCCAAACCGGTGATGCCAAAGAATGAACACATTACGGAGATGTGGCATATCAAACCCAAATATCAGTCGACATACGAAGCATTCGTCCCTATCCAGAACGGGTGCGACAAGTTCTGTACCTTTTGTGCGGTCCCCTATACCCGAGGCCGTGAAGTTTCCAGGCCATCAATCGAAATAATTGATGAGGTACGCCAGTTGGTCAATTTGGGATACAAATCAATCACCCTCTTGGGCCAGAATGTGAACTCATATGGGCTCGACAAAGAGGGTGAAGAGATCAATTTTGCTGAACTTCTCAGGCAGATTGGCGAATTTGGAAAAATTTCCGGCGAAGAATTTTGGGTCTATTTTACTTCACCCCATCCACAGGATATGAACCGCGAGGTGATTGAAGTGATCGCAGCTTATGATTGTCTGGCCAAACAGATACACCTGCCCATGCAAAGCGGTGACGAGCGCGTGCTGATCAAAATGAACCGACAGCATTCGATGGATAAATACCGCAGGATCGTAGCCGATATTCGTGAACTAATACCGCAGGCCACCCTGTTTACCGATATTATTGTCGGATTTACCAGTGAAGGCGAAGCTGAATTTCAGAATACAGTTGCGGCCATAAACGAATTCAGGTTTAATATGGCTTACATCGCCATGTATTCGCCACGCCCGGGAGCTGCCAGTTATCGATGGGAAAATGAGGTGGCAACTGACGATAAAAAAGATCGGCTGCATCGCCTGTCAGAAGTTATGAAAATCCACTCACACAGTTACAACGAAGCATTGGTAGGAAAAACCGTCAGGGTACTGATCAATGGAACCGACCGCAAAACAGGCTTTTCGACAGGATTGACCGAAGGAAAACTAATTGTCCGGCTCGACAGGAGAGATGATGCCCTGATGGGGAAAATCGTTGATGTCAGGATTACATCGGCAGCCGATTTTTCCATGAGCGGTGAGTTACTCTTAGAGCTCAACAACAAGGTTTAAAGTGAATAGAATTTAATACATTGTTGTCCGCTAAAAAATTCTTTATCCACTACGTGGAAATAAAACATTGTCTCATACACTTTTTCTACAATACTTTATCCGCTACGCGGAAGAACAATTTTGGAATCTAGTTGTATTACAGTAATTTAAAGATTTACTAAAGTCATTTAAAACACAACCAAGAAACTTCCGCGTAGCGGATAAAGTATTGTAGAAAATCAACCCCTGCAGAGTCCTTTACCTCGTAGAGGTTAAACAAATCAAGCCTTTCAGAAATATTTAAATATTTAACCAGATATCATTGAAAAAGAAAGTAGCTTTTAAAACCCTCGGCTGTCGGCTCAATCAATATGAAACCGATGCGCTGGTTACCAATTTTGATGAAGCGGGGTACCAACTGGTCGGATTTGACGATTCGCCCGATGTGGTGGTTGTAAATACCTGTACGGTGACCAACCAGAGTGACCAAAAATCCAGGACCGTGATTAGCCAGGCTGCCCGCAAAAACAAAGATGCTGTAGTCGTGGTTACCGGATGCATGGCCAATAATTTCAAAGAAAAACTCGAAAGCCAGGAGAACATTACTTTTGTTGTTGAGAACAATCGTAAAAGCTCTATTTTATCACTGGTTGAAGCCCATTTTACGGGTGAAATCCTTCATCCCGGCAAGTTGCCCCAGGATGTTTTCAGTTACGAACCTGTCCGGAAAAGTCTGCATACCCGCAGCGCTGTAAAGATTCAGGATGGCTGCGACAATTTCTGCACTTTCTGCATCATCCCGATGGTTAGGGGTAGGGCTGTCTCCCGTCCGATTGCCGATGTGCTGGAAAATGTGCGCAAAACCATCGCAAACGGATTTAAGGAAATTGTGATCACCGGCGTTAACATTGGCAGATATGAAGACGCGGAAGCCCGTTTTGAAGATTTATTGGCCCGGATACTGGAAATACCGGGCGATTTCCGGGTACGGATCTCATCGCTCGAACCCGATGGCTTTGGCGATCATTTCGTTGAACTGTTTTCGCATCCGAAACTTATGCCCCACCTTCACCTCTGTTTGCAAAGTGGTTCAGAAAAAACGTTGCTCCGGATGCGCCGGATGTATGATGTGGGGCAGTTCCGCAAAACCATTCACCAGTTTCGGACCGTTTATCCTGATTTTAATTTCACCACCGATATTATAGTTGGTTTTCCGGGCGAGACAGAAGAAGATTTTCAGCAAACGCTTGATGCTGTTAACGAATTCAATTTCAGTCATGTGCATACCTTCAAATATTCAGTGCGGACAGGAACTCGCGCCGAAAAACTTGACAATCACGTTCCGGAAAGAATCAAGAATGAACGGTCAGCACTGATCCGTCAGCTTTCAATTGAGAATAAGCACAATTACTACCAAAGCCTGATCGGGAAAACCCAGAATGTTTTGGTGGAGAAAATTACGAAAAACAGAGCGTACGGTTATGGTGATTTGTATGTTCCGGTTGAATTTCAGGCCAAAGAGATTCAGAAAAACAGTATTCAAACCGTCAAACTGACCGGTTTGTCGGGCGAAGGCGAAAAACTGGTTTTGGTGGGTGAATTATTGGACAATAAATTAAAAGTCCACTCCGAAAAACAAAAAAATAAAGAAGGCCACGAAGACACTAGCTCTCTCCTCTATGCCCTATGCTCCATGCTCTCTGCCCCCCTTCGACAAGCTCAGGGACCGGATGTGCCTTCCTAATACTGACAGCACTTCGACCCTTCGACAGGCTCAGGGAAGTGCAGCTCAGTGTGCATTATCCATTTCCCCGTCTCCATTCTCCGGTTTCCATCCTCCATGCCCTTTGCTCTTTGCTCTATGCCTTTACATCCGCTCCGGCACCTCAATCCCCAGCAACGAGAACCCGTTCTTTATCACCTTGCCAACTGTTTGGGCGACAACCAGCCTGAAGTCGCGGATGGCAAGATCAGGTTCGTTCAGAATCGAGTAGTCATGATAGAAGGAGTTGAACTCTTTTACCAATTCGTAGACGTAATTGGCCACAACAGCCGGACTGTGCGACTTTCCAGCCTCCTTGACCACCTCCGGAAATAGGGAGATAATCTTCAGCAAACTACGTTCCTTATCGTTTAGTGAGACAGTTTCTGCCTTTTGCGGAATGGCAATTGCAGTATCTTTTGCCTTTCTGAGGATACTTTGAATCCGTGCATAGGTATATTGGATAAACGGTCCTGTGTTACCGTTGAAGTCTATTGACTCTTCCGGATTGAAAGTCATGGTCTTTTTTGGATCTACTTTCAGGATAAAATATTTCAGTGCACCCAAAGCTACGATGTGGTAAATGTGCTCCTTTTCCTCCTCACTGTAGCCTTCCAGCTTGCCCAACTCCATGGAGACGGCACGGGCCACATCGACCATCCCTGATACCAGGTCGTCGGCATCCACCACCGTACCTTCGCGCGATTTCATCCGTCCATTGGGCAACTCAACCATTCCATATGAAAAATGATAGAGGTCGCTTCCCCATTTATATCCAAGTTTATCGAGCAGCAGCGAAAGCACCTGGAAATGGTAGATCTGCTCGTTACCAACCACATAGATCATGTGATCGATGGGGTAATCGCGGTAGCGCAGTTGAGCTGTTCCAATATCCTGGGTGATGTAGACGGAAGTACCGTCCGAGCGGAGCAGGATCTTTTTGTCGAGACCCTCCTTTTCGAGGTTGGCCCATACAGAACCATCGCTTTCCTGCTGGAAGATACCCTCTTTGACACCGCGCAACACTTCATCGCGCCCAATGGTGTAGGTATCAGATTCGTAATAGATCTTATCGAAATCGACACCAAGGGTCTTGTAAGTCTCATCGAAACCGGCATACACCCAGCCATTCATTGTTCTCCAAAGTTGGCGGACATCAGGATCGTTGGCTTCCCATTTGATCAGCATCTCACGGGTCTCCACGATGGAAGGGGCCTCCTCCTTGGCTTGCTCCTCACTTCTTCCTGCAGCTATTAATTCGGCAATCTCACTTTTGTACTGTTGATCGAACTTGACATAGTACTCCCCTACCAGATGATCGCCCTTCTTACCATTGGTTTCAGGGGTTTCACCGTTGCCGAACTTCAGCCAGGCCACCATCGATTTACAGATATGGACACCGCGGTCGTTGACAATGTTGGTCTTCACCACTTTGTAGCCATTGGCTTTCATCACCTCTGCCAGGGAAAATCCAAGCAGGTTGTTGCGGATATGACCCAGATGCAGGGGTTTGTTGGTGTTGGGAGAAGAATATTCGATCATGACCAGTTCAGACTGATCAGTTACCGGAACGAATCCGAATCGATCATCGGGAATAGCTTCATTGAGCCTGTCAATCCAGAATTTATTGTCAATCACCAGGTTTAAGAAACCCTTGACCACATTGAATTTCGACACTTCATCCACATTGGCAACAAGGTATTCGCCAATCTCCTGGCCGGTCACTTCCGGTGACTTTTTAGATATTCTAAGAAATGGAAAAACCATTACTGTCTGGTCGCCTTCAAACTCACTCCTGGTAAGCTGTACCTGTACCTGGGCGGGATCAACCGGTTGTCCGTAAAGAGCGCTTATAGCTTTGGCTACCTGTTCTTTTATTATAAGTTCTATGTTCATTTTTTACTTTTAAGCAATTCCAAGAAACTGTCCAAACTAATTACATTTACCTTTGGAAACTCGATATCCTGAAGAATATTAAAATGTTTATCATTTGTAACCAGGTAGTCTGAATTACTAGATATGGCCAAATCGACAAACTTGTTATCATCGAGATCCACAGTTATTATCCTCCAATTGTAGTAAATATCAAACTTCTCAACATTATTTCTGATTAACAAAAGTTCTGAAAGATTTGATGCAACGATATCATTTGTGAATCGGGATATTACTTCACTATACTCAGTAATAACCTCATTACTAATAATCAATGTAAGATTACCATTTAAAAATTCATCAAAGATTATTCGGTATTTCGATAATTTAGGAAGTGCGACCAAGAGTACATTGCTATCAAGAATAACTCTCATTTTTTGTAGGATGTTCTTGTATGCTTGTTAGCTAACGATTCAATTTTAGAAATTGTCCACTCCTTTTCATTGCAAACATTATCCATCTCGGAATCTACTTTCTTTGCGAAATATGCAGAAAGCAACTCTCGTACTTCTACCAATTGAGATTCATTCAGATCATACTTAAACATCTTAAGAAGTTCCAACTGCATATTGGTCAATTTATCATTCGCTGCGATCATAGTTCCATTAATTATCTGATACAAAGATAAAGCATATTTTGCAAAAAGATAAAAAGTTGTCAGTCCAAATTAAAAACCCGGGGATCAGCAATGCATCGTCCCCGGGTTCAAATATCTAATTACAACTGGTTAATATTGAATCTGTAGCTGCAATAACTACTCTCTGTCAAGCAGCGCTCATTTCCACATTTTCACATTTCCCAATTTTCACATTAATTTCTACTGCTCCTTTACCCTGATATTTCTGAATTTCACAATAGACCCATGCCCAAGGAAGCCAATATGTCCGGTTGTGCGAAGCAATCCGGGGTGTTCCCTGTGATCGAGGGTCCCGTTGCGGCTGGCGACGGCAATATCTCCATCGGTGATGACGTTTCCGTTGAGAATCACCTTGACATTGTTGCCCTTCACCACTACCTCTTCAAAGTTCCATTCCCCGGTAGGTTTTAACGACCCCCGTTTGGCCGGAATCACTCCATAAACAGAACCATGGTATTGATATGGTTGCAATTGAGTGTAAATAGATGCATCATCGTCAAGAATCTGAAGCTCCATTCCAACGTAGGCGGCATCGCCTTGCAGCGGTGCACGAATACCCAAACCGTTGTTGGCCCCCGGTGTCAACTGGAACTCAAAGCGGAATGTAAAATCCTTGTATTCACCCTGGGTAAAAAGATTACCATGCGAAGGACCATTGTCGATGTTAAGTACAATTTCACCATTTTTCACTTCATAATCAACTGTATTTCCAGTCCATCCATCAAAATTGATGCCATTGAAAAGTGGAACAAATCCCTCTTTTTGTTCTTCAGCCGAAAGGACATAGTGGTTATCGTTGATCTCGTTCACGTAGATATCGCGGAAGGCAAGATCTGTTCCGTGTGCCTGAAGCTCGATGGCTTCTTTCGGGAAAATAGGAATGGAGCGATCCCAGTAGTTCTCAAGTGGTACCTGGTCGACGACCAAGACACCGTTCAAGGTGACTGTCACCTTTTCCCCTACCATTTTGATGTAGAAATGGTTCCATTCGCCAATCGGATTATCGGCAACTTTCAACGGGGTACTTCTGAATTTGGCGTTGTTGTAAAGGCCTCCCGAACCCACCTGGGCGCCAACTTCGACCCTGGAAGTATCCCAGATCTGAACCTGCGGGGATCCTCTCAGGTAGATTCCACTATCGCCCTTTTTGGTGATGCGCCAATCGACAATCATCTCGAAATCGCCATACTGTTTTTCTGAGCACAGATTGTCGCCTGAACCACTGAAAACAATCGAATTATCTTTGACACTCCAAAGTTTTGCTGCCTTGGCATTGGCTTCGATTTGTTTGGAAGCCAGTTCCTTTTCGGTCATTTTAGCCCTTGTAATCGGATTGCCTACCAAGCCTTTCCAACCTGTAAGGTCTTTCCCGTTGAACATTGGCACGTATCCCTTCTCATCAGGCATCGAAGCCAGGTATTTTTTGACCTTCTCCCTGTCGTAATCACTCTCTGCACCTTTCAAAAGACTGGCAGATTTGGATAAGGCAGCTTTGACGATTTCACCTGTCAAACCTACTGTCTTACCTGAACCTGGCAACGCAATCTGAATAACGGAATTGGCTGCATCGGACTGAAGCGCCTTGTCATCGAGAAAATTGGCGGTATAAAGAAGGGCAGAAAAGGTCTTAACATCGCCCAGTTTGTCAATAACCATCAATTTTTGTTCGTCTTTCTGTGCCAAAAGCATCAACTTGCGGTATTGCAACAATTTTTGATCTTCAGGAACGGCAGGCGCTGCAACCAGGCTGATAAAACCTTTGAAGGCCCTTGCCTGATATTCTGGGTTCGTGCCACAAATTTGATAAAGTGCATTGGCTGCATCGGCGCTGTTCCATTTCAGCAAAGCATTGAAGGCAGTCTCTTTGATTGACTGGTCATTGGATCCGAAAGCATCAACCACCTGTTTCAGGGCATCGCGGCCACCCATTTTGGCAAAAATCTCGAGCGTACGGCCTGGATCATTCATTTTGCTCAATTCAGCGATGAATTTACCGGTTTCTGGCTTGTCTAAGCCAGAAGCAGCATGAATCAAAGAGAACTGAACGGCAGTGATCTGCTCTTTTGTGGATGCTTTCTTCAAAAGATCCAACAGAACTGGAATATTTTCTTCGTTTGACAAATTCTTCATTGCGGCATAGGCGGCAGCAGAAATATCCTGATCTTTGTTTGCTGCAAGTTCAACTATTTTATCAAAACTCCCTTTGCCTGCCTTGGCGCCAATCAGTTTAATGATCTCGACTTTTGCTGCTTTTGGGGCTCCATCAAGCGACTGTTCCAGCCTGCCGATATGCTTTCCGTCCAACATTCGTGAAAGCGCTTTCGCGGTAGCAGTTGCATCCACTCCATTGATCAGATGGTCTTCAAGTACATTTGCTGAAGCAGGCACCTTGATGTTTGATATGGCATTGATTGCTTCAATTCTAACATCTTCCGATGGATCAGAAAGAAAGGATTCAAAAGTAGCCATCAGATCCTGACACCCTTTGCGGCCTAGCATCTCAACAATTTCGGCCCTCTTTTCGCCGGTGACGGTCTTCGATTTTGCGGTCCACTGACGGGTTACTGATACATCCGTTGTGGATGCCGCCAGGTTCATCACACCAGCGCGGTAGGCCTTATCGGCGTTGTCAAACTCCTTCAGCAGGAGTGGCACCGCCTCCGTTCCCCAATATTTGGATTTTATTGAAAGGGCGGCAGAGCGGTACTGCAATTGAGATTTCTCTTTGCAATTGGTCATCAAAGTTAAAAGAACATTGTTGCAAAGCGATAATTCCCCTTTATTGCCAAGACGATCTGCATAAGTTATCAGTGCAGTCACAGCCCCGGTAGGATCATACAAATATTTTGCATTGGATGCTGTAGCAGTCAAAAGATTGGTGCTCTCTTTGGATGCAATTTGAGCAATCGCCTCCAGAATTACACGCTTTAAATTTTGATCCGCCGAGGTCAATCTTTTGATGAGAATAGGATTGGCGGCATTTATTTTCATCTGGCCAACGGCCTTGGCTAGGGCCAGCGCAGCGATTCCCTGTGAACCCTCCAGTTTTTTCAGCATGGCATCGCCTGCCGATGGGGTCCCAACTGCCAGCAATACCTTGACTGTGGCATCACACAATTTTTCATCGGTCAGGAACTGGCCCAATGTTGCTACCGACTGATCGGTCGCTACAAAATAGAGCTGCGTTAGGTAAAATGCTTGGACATCCTTGTTTGAACTGCCCTGAATGGCCTTCAGCAATCCGTTCTCTACCATCCGTTTGTCGGATTCTTTACCGAATTGGGAAACATATTTTGAGAGGCTTGCTACCACAAACCTGGCTGCCACGTCATCGCCGGTGCCGGGAGGTACAATTTTGGCTACAAAAAGGGCAAAGCCCTCCTCCTTCATTTCGACCACTTCTCCCAGCAAGGTATTTAGTTTTTCATTGTCCCTTGTTGGCGCCTGTGCAAGCACATCAACGACTTTGGTATTGATGGTCCGGTTGATCTGACCAATGC
>Ga0265297_10000917_pt1 | contig 77161 bp, 63 predicted proteins | sample Munlanlwell13791_FD_192502 | JGI IMG/M metagenome (GOLD analysis project Ga0265297, IMG submission 192502) | Leachate microbial communities from a municipal landfill in Southern Ontario, Canada - Leachate well 137-91 | ecosystem: Engineered > Solid waste > Landfill > Unclassified | place...
TCTTTTCGGACTGGATATTCAGCAACACTGGTTAGAGAAGTGCTTCCATCTTCATTTCTTTCAGTAATCCAGATAGCATCTCTGCGTAAAATATCCTTTTCTTTTAAAAGAGCCGTATTTTGAGAAGTGAAAATTAATTGTCCCCTGCTTTCTTTTCTTAAAAAAGTAGTGATGAAGTGAATGATAAGATCAATATGCAAAGAACTCTCAATTTCATCAATAGGAACTATCCGGTTTTTATATATTAGCTCAAATAGAATTCCAATCAAACCAAAATATCTCTGAGTCCCCATTGATTCCATATTATAATTTAGAACATAAGTTCCGGAGGAAGATTTATGGGTAAATTCAGTTTTTAGCGAGGTTAATTCTTCTTGTTTTCTATCATCTTCTTGATTTGCATTGCTAGTTTCAATTAAAGCTCTTATTTCAGGTGGTAATTTAGCTATTGGAATTTTCCTTTCTTCTATAGTAAAATTATCTATGAAGAAATCGGCTCTTTTCAATAGTTCCAAATATAAAGGTTTATATTTTTCTTCCTTTTCAGAATTATTTAGATAATTACGATAATTGAAGTCACGAAGATCGGCTTTATAACCCAAAATAGGATCCATTGTTTCAGTAAACCAGTTCCTTGCTTCCTGAAGAACACCAGAATACTGGATTGTTGCTATTTTAGAAAGAATGGACTGGTTATGGACAGTTAATTCCAAAGCATCTTGTTGTTTCTTATCAACAGCAGCATTCTTCCAGTTATATTGATACTTGAACTCATTACTATCTATAAGGTTGCGAGAAAAGACAGCAGACCTTCTCCCTTTGGGAAAATAGCTTAGATTTTCCTGGATGATATTTTTTTTGTTTAACTCCAGATAGTAGCTATAAACAACACCCTTTTGTAGAAATTCAACCTCAAAAATAGAGGGCTTATCTTTATCCAGTGCAAAAGGAACTATAGGAATATGAATTTCCTTATTTGCAGTTGTATTACTAATAAATTTATTTAGAAAATCCATAGCCATAAGTAAATTCGTTTTTCCAGAAGCATTTGCTCCATAAATCATAGCCATTCTCAGGATTCTTAGCTTTGGTTTATCAATGGAAACAACATAATAGTCCTCCAGGGTTTTATCACTGGTGGCACGAAAATCCAAAGTTACTTTATTTCGGAGGGAAAGGAAGTTTTGAACGCTAAAGGTGATAATCATTTTTTGACTCCTTGTTATGCACTTTTTCTGCATTTCATAGACAATTTAATTAGACATGGGAGAATGTCAAGTAGAAATTTACAGTTATTCTGCAAATATGATGTTTTATCGGCTTGAATTGTATTTCTAAACTTACTCTCTGCTAAAAGGATTAATGAAAAGAGAAGGTTATGCTTTAAAGTTATTGATTTAGATTTGGCAGCTGATTTGAAGAATGTGCTTTTTGAAGTGTTTTAGTTTCTACAGCAAATCGTAATTGACTATTCCTTTGGGAATTTATCTTTACTTATCTGAATTCAATTTGGATATAAATTTTTCTTTGATAGTTGCAAGAGATTATGGGACTTGCCAGAAGTTGATCTATACAAAAGGATTGACAGCAAGGGCAAATACAAAAAAGTGGAAATTCATAGTTAACATAAATATAAATAATAAGATAGACATTCAAAGAGGAGAAGAAAATGAAAAGTAATGGATGTAGATATGGAACGCATAGGGTAATTGAACCCAAAGGTGTTTTACCGCAACCCGCAAAGGTTTTAAATAACGATATGAGCGAAATTTGGGACAACGAAATGCTGATTGATGTGATTCGTTTAAATATTGATTCTGCTTCTTTTCATCAGATTAAAAATAAGCTCATTGCTAAGGGTTTTACAGATTTGGAAAAGGCATTTGCGGAACATGCTATTGACCTTCTTAATAGAACTGGTAAACACAAAAACGAAGATACCGGTTCTGGCGGAATGCTAATTGGCAGAGTTGCTGCCATTGGGGATAAGTTTGAAATGAAAGAAGAAGTGAAAGTTGGAGATAAAATTGCCTCTCTGGTTTCGCTTTCGCTAACTCCTCTCAAAATAAACAAAGTGAAAAAAGTTCTGCTGGATAAGGATCAAATGGAAATTGAAGGTCAGGCAATTCTTTTCAGCAGTGGTATTTATGCCAAGCTACCAGATGATTTGGATGAAAATTTGGCACTTTCCGTTTTGGATGTTGCAGGCGCTCCAGCTCAAGTTGAGCGTTTAGTAAAGCCGGGAGATACAGTTGTAATTATTGGTGCTAATGGGAAAAGCGGAATTTTATGCAATGCCGTGGCTAAAGAGCGGGCAGGAATTTGCGGAAAAGTTATTGGGGTTGTGCGTAAAGAAAGTTATATACCTACTTGTAAGACAACTGGTTGTGACGAAGTTATTCTAGCCAGCGCTACGGATGCCATCACTATTCAAAAAGAGGTCTCGCGTTTAACTAATGGTAAAATGGCAGATGTAGTTATCAATGTAGTGAATACGGAAGATACTGAATTGCCAAGTATTATGGCAGCCAGAGAACGTGGTTTGGTCTATTTTTTCTCTATGGCTACTTCTTTTACCAAAGCAGCTTTAGGTGCGGAAGGTATTGGTGCTGATGTAGATATGATGATTGGCAATGGTTATGCTAAACATCATTCTGAGATTGCATTGGATTTACTAAGGCGTAATCCTGTTTTAATGAAGATTTTTAAAGAACGCTATGCGGAATAAGAAAAGAGGACAAAATGAGCAAGATAATTGATCTTAAAAACACTGCCACTCCAGATGAATGGAATGACTGGCATTGGCAGATAAAAAATCGGATAACATCTTATGAACAATTAGCTAAATATATTGAACTTCAACCCGAGGAAGAAGCCGTTTTCAAAGATAAAGCATTTTCTTTTCGGATGGCTATCACTCCTCATTATCTTTCTTTGATTGACCAGAGCAATCCTTATGATCCAATTCGTTTACAGGCAATTCCGCGGATTGCGGAAAGCCATATTTCATCTTCTGATATGGCAGATCCTTTAAGTGAAGATGCTGATGCTCCGGTTCCTGGAATGACTCATCGCTATCCAGATCGGGTTTTGCTTTTGCTTACAGATCAATGTGCTATGTATTGTAGACATTGTACCCGCCGGAGAAAAGCAGGTGAATATGATGCCCCAATGCCCAAAGAAAATGTGGATAAGGCATTGGACTATATAAAAGAGCATAAGGAAGTGCGCGATGTTATTTTAAGTGGAGGCGATCCTCTCACTTTAAGTGATGAGCGTTTAGATGATATATTAAATAAACTGAGTAAAATTGAGCATATTGAAATTGTGCGTTTGGGAACAAGAACTCCGGTGGTTTTACCGCAACGCTTTACTGATTCACTTTTAACGATCCTTAAAAAGTATAAATTTGTGTGGCTGAATACGCATTTTAATCATCCTAATGAGCTTAGTGAGGACTCCTGTAAAGCACTTGCCAAAATTGCTGAAACAGGGATTCCGATGGGTAATCAATCCGTTTTACTAAAAGGGATAAATGATAATGTGGATGTAATGAAAGCACTGGTGCATAAACTGGTTAAAAACAGAGTTCGTCCCTATTATATTTATCAATGTGATCTTTCTGAAGGGATCAGTCATTTTCGAACTCCCATATCCAAAGGTATTGAAATAATAGAAAGTTTGCGTGGCCATACTTCCGGATTATGCATTCCAACTTATGTTGTAGATGCTCCTGGAGGCGGAGGAAAGATTCCTGTTATGCCCAATTATGTAATCTCTCAGATGCCTGGAAGAGTTATTTTGCGGAACTATGAAGGTTTTATTACTTCATACACAGAACCCGAATTCGCTATACAAGATGAAAGTAAATATCGTGAACTTTGCGCTGATGAATATAAATCTACCGAAGGAATTATGTCTTTAATGCGGGGTAAAAAAGTAGCGATCGGACCTGCAGGGACAAAGCGTCATCAGCGTCGTAACCATCAATAGGAGCTTTTTTGGAGTTTTCCTGGATTTCCGCTAAGCGTTGTATTAATATAGCGATTGTGGGAATCTGCAAAAATGCTGGAAAAACCACTGTCTTGAATTACATTGTGGAAAACTATCCCCATAAATGGGGAATTTTAAGTACAGGACGCGATGGGGAGACGGAAGATACGCTTTACAAAACTCCTAAGCCGAAAGTGAAATTACCTGCTGGTTGTCTTTTTTGTGCTGATGCAAAAACCCTTGTTCAACAGGGCTCTGGCATTAGTATTTTGGCTAAAACAAAATGGCAAAGCGGAGGCAGGGAACTCTGGATAGCCAAAAGCGAAATTGATCTCGAAACAGAAATTACAGGTCCTGCTAATGTAAATGGACAGATTGCCTGTGCTGAACTATTCAAAAAATTAGGTGCTGCGAAAGTTTTGATAGATGGTTCGCTGGACCGTAAATCTATTGTTTTAAGTGAAGCTATTGATGGTATAATCTTAGCCGCAGGAGCCAGTTTTGGTTCTCAACAGGCAATTATTGATGAATTGCAACGCTTAATAACTTTATCCCAAATAGGAACTTACCATAGTTCTACTTTAAAAAAGCTTACTGAGCAGAATAAGATCCTGATAAAAAGCCAGAATAGATGGAAAACGACAGCTTTAGTATCGCTAATTGCCAACGAAACTAAACTGCTGGAATTTATAAACGAAATAAACAATCCCACTCACCTTTATATTCCAGGTGCCTATACAAGTAGTGTGAATAATAGATTGGGTAAGCATCTGAAAGGTATTCAACTTGTTTTTCGTCATCCAGAATGTATCAAGCTTAGCAACATAGAACTTGAAGTGTTTTTAGAAGATCATAAACCGCTTTCTCTTATTCCTTTTAAGCTGAAAGCAATAGCTCTCAATTCACATGGAGTTGGCAGTAACGAAATAGATGCTGATGAATTTCATCATAATTTACGGAGCGTCTTTAATAACTATCCCTTATTGGATGTGATGGAGATATAAATGGCTGATCGTGATTCAATAACTCGGGTAACTGTTAATTTGGGTTTATTCTCCAATATATTATTATCGATTATCAAAACTTGTGTAGGTATTTTTGGCCATAGTGCTGCTCTTTTAGCAGATGGAATAAATTCCACCTCCGATGTTGTTTATTACATTGCAGTTAAGATATTTATGAAACAGGCTCAAAAACCTGCTGATGTAGAACATCCTTATGGCCATCGTCAGTTGGAATCCATTTCTGCTATTGTAGTTGGTGCTTTTATCCTTACCACCGGAATTGCCATTTTTTGGGAATCCATTAATAAGGTCTATGACATCCTTTCCAAAATAGAAACTGGACATTCTGCTTCATCTTGGGCATTAGTTATTGCGATCTTTACCTTTTGCCTGAAAATTTTCCTATATACCTATACTCGTAAAAATATGCTTAAAACTAATAACCCAACTCTTAAAGCCTTGGCAAATGATCATCTGAATGACATAATGGCGTCCATAGCTGTAATTGTTGGCGTCTTATTAGGTCGGCTTGGTTATTATTGGATGGATCCAGCTGCCGGAGCAATTGTAGCAATATATATTATTAAAACAGGAATTGAAATTATTATGGAATCATCCAGGGAGCTTATGGATTATCTTCCAGACGAAGATTTTAGCCGTGAAATACGAACTGAAGCATTAGCTGTGGAAGGAGTTCGTAGTATTGAAGAACTTGGTATCCATCGTTTTGGTCCTTATTATACTGTTAATATGACTATTACGGTAGATGGAGCGATAAGTGTAGATGATGGCAATAATATATCTGATAAAGTGGAAAAACGCTTGCTGGATAAATTCAGCAGTGGATTAAGGCAGGTTCATATACACTATCATCCTTACACCGAAAAGATTTCTCTTTCCAATAATCATCCGGAAAATAAAGAATCACAAGGAGTTAATATATGAATTGGGGAAAGGATATACTTTTTTCTCTTGTCCTTTTTTTGCTTGCATCTTTTTGCTTGCTCAGTATACTTGGAATCAATTCTGAACCCCTTCCTGAACTTAAACTTGATATCTCTAAACCAACTGAACCTTGGATAATAGAAATAATTCCTCCCGGAGGCAGTATATTTTCCGTTTTAGCAAATCAGAATGTTCCTCCTCAAGAAATTGGTTTACTGGCTTATAACTTTGGTGATTATATTGATGTAACGACTATTCAACCGGGGGATACGCTAAAAGTATTACTATCGGAAGATAAACAGCATATAAAGAGATTAATGTTTGTACAGGAACCAACTACTCGTCATCATTTTACTGTTAGTGGCGATTCTCTTATTTACCATCTTGAGGCCCTACCTGTTAAAAAAGCTAAACGGATTATTGAAGGAACTATTCAGGAAACTTTGGATGCCACTCTGCTAACAATGGGCTTTGCTCCTCAGGATAAACAAGCTATCAATAATGGCTTGGAAACAGAAATAAATTTTTCCCGCGATGCTCGCAATGGCGACCAGTTTCTTGTTTTTGTAGAAGAACGCATTTTTGAAGGGAAAACTCTACCCGGTAGAAAGATCTTCTATGTTCAATATACAGGAGAAAGAACTGGCACTTGTGAACTCTTCCGTTATGAAGATGCAGAAGAAAATTCTGTGCTCAATGGTCTTTACACTATAGAAGGTAAAAGCTGTCACAGCAATGGTGTCGGTTTTCCCCTTTCTGTAATTCATGTAGTTTCTTCTTTTGGTAAACGTCTTGATCCGTTTCATGGAAGCTGGGCTAATCATCAAGGAGTTGATTATCGAGCTCATTATGGAACTCCTGTATATGCTGTAGCAGGTGGAAAAGTGACAACTGCAAGTTATAATGGCGGTTGGGGAAATGAAATCAGGATTAACCACCCCAGTGGACTTTCAACTCAATATGCGCATCTATCTTCTATCAATGTTCATAAAGGACAAAATGTTAAAAAAGGACAAATTATTGGTAGAGTTGGTTCTACAGGACGTTCAACTGGCGCACATCTACATTTTGGGCTAATTAAAGGGAAGAAGTATATCAATCCGACTAACTTGAAAATGGTGGGAACAGAAAAATTGAATGAAACACAGATGGCCAGATTCAAAAGTCAGCAACAAACAATTCTGCAAGAAATGCAGAATTTGAAACATCCCGGACCTCTAATCACTAAAAAATAAAAGATAGAACGCAGATAGCTGGATCAATTGGATTTTGAAATTAGTACATTGAGAATGGCAATGAACTAAGTTATGAGCCTTCATTACTAAATAAGTGTGAGAACAAGGCATAATAAATTAGAGCGATGACGACTTCTGACTTGTTACCTATATATAATTCTCTGTGTTACTGGTAGTTGCGATGCTCTCGGGATAAAGAAAAATAGAATCCGTAAGAACTATTTTCGGTGTTTTCGGTGGCTTATAAATAAATCCTCGTAATCCTTAAATCCTGATAATTCTGTCCTCCTAAACCTATTATATTGCGTAATCTGTGAGAGAGTAGTTTCTTGCGGAGGAACGGCGTTCTCCGATTACCTATTTGTCATCTTTTTTTTATCTCTTAAATCTGTGTAATCAATGTTAACTATTATCGGTGTTTTCGGTGGCTTATAAATAAATCCTCTTAATCCTTAAATCCTGATAATTCTGTCCTCCTAAACCTATTATATTGCGTAATCTGTGAGAGAGTAGTTTCTTGCGGAGGAACGGCGTTCTCCGATTACCTATTTGTCATCTTTTTTTTATCTCTTAAATCTGCGTAATCAATGTTAACTATTTTCGGTGTTTTCGGTGGCTTATAAATAAATCCTCGTAATCCTTAAATCCTAAAATCCTTGTTTCTAAACTTATATCTTCGTGAACTAATCCTAAAATCCTTGTTTAAACTTAGATCTGTGGAACAGCCATCTTGATATTAATCTTCGCATCACACATTATTTTTTATCATTATTTGATTCTCCATTCACTAACTGGCTGCGTAATTTAATCTTCAATTTCAGTTGTTCTTCGGCGGTTAGGGGATTATTTCTATCCAGTTTTATGCTCTCAATAAATGTTCCGGGATTTATACCCATCAAGTCAATTCTATCGGAGAGCATAATAGCTTCGTCTATATCGTGGGTAACAAGGATAACTGTTAAATTTAACAAATGGACGATATCTTTCAGCCAAGATTGAAGTTGGCTACGTGTTAGAGCATCCAGTTTGGCTAATGGCTCATCCAAAAGTAAAATATCTGCGCTACACATATATGTCCTTAAAAGCGCAACACGTTGTTTTAATCCTCCCGAAAGCTGATAAGGCAAATGTTCAGTGTAATTCTGTAAACCAAATAGAGGTAGCAGTTCATTAATTTTTTGTTTTGCTTCTTGTTCGTTGCTACCTGTTACTTTCACCGGAAGCAGAATATTTTTCATTACTGTTAGCCAAGGGAAAAGTAAATCGTCCTGAGGCATATACCCCAGGAAACCTGTTTTAGCTGTTATATCATTGCCTTTCAGTAAAATAAATCCCTCATCCGGTGTAGTGATCCCAGCCAAAAGTTCCAGAAAGGTACTTTTCCCGCAACCACTTGGACCGATGATACTTACAAATTGTCCTGTCCTTATGTGAAATTGTACATTATCCAGAACAGTAATCAGTGAACCCTTAAAGAAAAAGCTCTTACGGATATCTTGAGCTTCCAGAATACAATCGGACATTTTATTATTTGGGTAGATAATCGTTAGTAAATGCTTTATTGGGTTCAACTGCAAGCTGAATAAGGCGTTGCTGATACATCCAGTCACAAAATCTTTTCCAGACAATCGGTTTTTGCCTTCCCCAGGTAGGAGCATCGCTTTGAAATTCTTTAGCCAGATATTGCATACTACGCCTAACCTGTTCTGCATTTAGCTCTGGGACATTTTTTAGCAATATATCCGCTGCTGAATCTGGCTTGGAAATACAATATTCATAACCCTTTTTTAACGCTGACATAAATTTCTGGGCGGTCTCGGGATTTTTTGCCAAAAAATCCTCGCTGCTGATGATTACGGGTGTATAATAATCGAAAACAGGATCGATGTCCTTTAAAGGTATATAGTTGAGTGCAATTCCTCTTCTTTCTGCTTCCACACCATCCCAGCCATAATAAATCCACTCAAAATCAGCATCCTTACCAATTGTAGAAAAGAAATCGTATATCCCAGAAATAACAGTTACCTTTTTAAAATCTGCTCCATATTTTTGCATAGTTGCTTTTAGGATAGCAAGTTCGGAGGGCGAATCCCAGGAGCCGTATTTTTTCCCTTCAAAATCTGTCGGACTCTTTATTCCTGATTCTTTCAGCGAGGCAAAACCGGAAGTATTATGCTGAATAACAGCAGCAATAGAAACCAGGGGGATATTTTCACTACGAGCTCTGATAACATTTTCCTGATAGCTTACACCAAATTCGCTTTTGCCGGTAGCTACAATTTGATCGGTTATATTTTGTCCCGGTTGCAAGATATCTACCTCTAAGCCCTGCTCCTTAAAATAGCCAAGTTCTTTAGCAACATAAATACCTGTATGATTGGTGTTAGGAGTCCAATCCAGAGTAATAGAAACTTTTTGCAACCCTTTTTCATCCTGTCTTGGGGTTTGTGCTTTACAGGAAAATAGGCATAAAGTAATGGTAACTGCTAAAATGAGATAGCAATATATTCTTAAGACATTAAGTATGATTTTCATTTATTCTCCTTTTTCTTTCCCAGAGTTAACTTTAGCTCTCTCAATATCTTTCTAGACATATAGGACTCAATGAAGACAACTTTTTTAGCACAAATTAGTTATTGCTTTCATAAGCTCTTACTGCCAAAAATAATATAGGACAGTTTATCAGTTCTTTTGGTAGTAGTTACTAATAACTTACGGATATTCACTCTTCATTTATTTCACGCTCTGGGATGGTATTGTTTATATGTTTCCACCATTCTTTTCATATCTATATGAGTATATATTTGCGTTGTATCAATGGAGGAATGTCCTAACAGTGCCTGGACAATTCTTAAATTGACTCCTCCTTCCAGTAAATGGGTAGCAAAACTGTGTCTGAAAGTATGAGGAGTAATATCTTTTTTGATGTTCGCTTCCAAAGCTGCCTTTCGTAAGATTTTCCAAAAACCCATCCGGCTCATTTTATCGCCGCGATTATTTAGAAATAGAACTTCCGATTGTTTCAATTTTAAAAGAAGCGGACGGCTTTGTTTCAAGTATTTTTCAAATAGCTCATCCAGCGTATTTACATAAGGCACATATCTTTGCTTACTACCTTTGCCATGCACTAAGATAACCCGCTCCTTCAAATTAATACTGTGCAAGGTTAAATCTAAGAGCTCAGAAATACGTATCCCTGTAGCATAAAGCAATTCCAGCATAAGTTTGTTACGAATTTCCAAGGGAGTCTTTACTGGCAAAGAATTTAAAAGCTGAAACATTTCTTCTACGCTTAAAACATCTGGTAAATGAACTCCCAGCTTGATTCTTGGAACCAAATCCATATCCACTTTGGTGGCAATATCGTTATCCTTTAAAAAACCAAAGAATTGACCTAAAGCAACTCTTTTTCTGGCAATGCTGGAATTTAAAAGTCCAATATCCTGCAAAGAAAGAAGATATTTTGTTATATCGCTTGTTTCGTAACTGCCAATTTCTTTAGGACAAAAAAGCAAAAAATCACCTATATCACGATGGTAACTTTCAATGCTATTTTTTGCCATTCCCCGCTCTACCTTCAAGTGATAAACAAAACTGGAAAGGTAGCTTTTTAACGCAGGAGAAAGCTCTTCTTCAATCCCCGCTGTAATAGTTCGGGGTTTCTTTAGTAATGTGGACATCATGAGGATGGCTTTCTTTTAATCCGGCAGAAGTGATTTCTATAAATTCTGCTCTTGCGCGTAGATCGTTTAAATTGGCTGCTCCGCAATATCCCATTCCGGAACGCAAGCCACCTATTAATTGATAGAGGAAATCTTTCAAGGGACCCTTATAGGGAACCATTCCTTCAATCCCTTCGGCAACAAGCTTATTTTCTTCAAGCTGCTCATCTTGAAAATAGCGGTCCTTACTACCTAATTTCATTGCCGAAAGTGAACCCATTCCGCGATAGCTTTTAAATCTTCTGCCATTATAAATAATGGATTCGCCAGGGCTTTCATCACAACCAGCAAAAAGTGAACCAATCATAACTGCAGAAGCTCCTCCAGCAATAGCTTTCACAATATCTCCACTAAATTTTATGCCCCCATCGGCAATAATAGGAATGCTATTTTTATTTGCTTCTAAAGCGCAATCCATAATCGCACTTAATTGGGGAACTCCGATTCCGGCAATTACTCTAGTTGTACAAATTGAACCTGGACCTATGCCAACTTTAACTGCATCAGCTCCATTATCAATTAAATAGCGACACGCTTTGGCCGTAGCAACATTGCCTGCTATAAGTTGACAATTTAAGTGCTTTTTAACATTTTGCAAGGCAATCCCAATGTTTTTATGATGTCCATGAGCAGTATCAATAACTAATAAATCTGCTCCTGCTTTAACAAGTTCTTGTGCTCTTTCCAGATAGTCACCCTTAACTCCAATCGCGGCACCTACAAGTAAGCGGTTTTTATCATCTTGTACTGCTTCCGGATAGTTTAGCCGTTTCATAATATCTTTAACTGTTATCATCCCTTCCAGCTTACCATCATCACTAATTAGCAACAATTTTTCAATGCGATGTTCTTGCAACAGGTCTATGGCACTATCCATAGAAATTCCCGTTTTGGCAGTGATGAGTTGTTCTTTGGGAGTCATCATTTCTTTCACTTTTTTATTCGGATTGGTTTCAAAACGGAAATCGCGGTTGGTTAAAATACCTACTAAAAAATCATTCTCTACAACTGGAAAACCTCCAATGTGGTGAGCTTCTTTCAAAGCTATAACATCCTCTAAAGTATCTTCTGGCGCAAGAATATAAGGATGAGTAACTACTCCACTTTCAGCTCGTTTTACTAAACTTACCTGTCTTGCTTGTTCTTCAATGGAAAGGTTTTTGTGAATGATTCCTATACCTCCTTCTCTTGCCATAGCAATGGCCATAGCAGATTCAGTTACAGTATCCATAGCTGCACTGATAACAGGTATCCGCAAAGAAATATTGGATGTGATGTTTGTGGTTAGGTCCACTTCTGAGGGCAAAACTTCCGATTGTTGAGGAAGCAGCAAAACATCATCAAAAGTATATGCCTTATGTAAATTCATTTTATCTCCTCTTTATTTTTTATATATTTGGTTTAGAAGTAGCCCAGCGGCTTATCTTCTTTCTAAAATCAGGTGAGAAAACGCTATTGGGCTTGTTTTTCAAAAATTCTTTAGCCATCCGTTGTTCTTCATCTCTATCGGCAACTAATAATAAACGCAATAATGCAGCGTAATCTGAAGCAATTTCATCTTGAAAATCATATTGAAGCAAAGCTGCTGCCCTTGTTTCATCTCCAAAAGCAATAGCCCATTCAATTGCCAGCAGCAATATCTCTTCATCTTTATTATGTTTAAAGATCACTTCCAAACTGTCAATTCCGCTTGGATGATTTAATTGCAACAGACGCACAGCCGAATAAAAAGTACTTCTATCCTGCTCATCCATATTCAGCGTAAACATCATCAGATAGATGGCATCATTAGTATATTTGCTTTCCGGATATCTGATGATAAACTCGTTCATCAAAGTATCAGCCAAAGCTGTTTCACCAGCTAAAAAAGTATTTAAAAAGTTCAAGTAAGATCTAGTTTCCATCAGGGTATTATAATTTATGGTTTTCAGTATATTATCTGCTTTCTCCTTTTCTGAATTCAAAATATATAATCGTGCTATTTCCAGATCCATTTCCTGAGCTTCCAAATTGTTACGGCTAAATTTTTTAGCTTCATTCAGCCAAACCAAAGCACTATCTACTGGTTCATTTTTAGCAAGCATAATTTCCGCCATCAGCTTGCGTAGTTTTACGCTAACATTAGAGCGATAATACAGATTTCTATCCTTCCAGAAAGGCATCGATAAACAGCCAGAAATTATTTGTTCACTTCCAGGATAATCTCTTTGCTGATATTTTAATTCAGCCATCCGAAAAAGCAAATCCATCTTTTTAACCTGGTCTGTTTCTATATTCTCCAAATAGCTGTATGCCTCAAAAGCAATACTGTCATTACCAACCGCTGCTTGATCTTCTGCAAAATGCCACATTTTTTGAGGATCAAGCTGTTTATAGATGGAAAGAGCTGTTTTATAATCCTTCATATTTACCAAAGCATTAGCATAGAGCTCTTTTAATACGGAACTTTTACTACTATCTGCAATAGCGGAAACAACAGATATCAGTGAAGGTTCTTCTTGCAATATAGTTTTCAGCTGATTATTAGTAAAAAATAAGTAAACCGGATTACTCTCTGTATAAGCCATATATTCACGAATAGCTTTTTCAAATTGGCGACAGTTCAAAGCCGTATTTGCCATCTCCAACCTGAATAAATCAGGTTTACCCAGACGGTTACGAGCCATTGTATATAGCTCCATCACCTTGTCATAAAATGCTTTGCGTTCAAAAAAGGAAGCTAACCGCCGAAATTTAAATTCATCATAACCAAAATTTGCCAAATGTCGCATTGCTTCCTGCCAGGCATCATCTACTTTCGCTTGTGTAACAAGTAATTGAATATAGAATTCGCTATAAGTTTGCGGAGGCAATATTCTTTGGTATTTTTTTAAAGTTGTCTCAGCTTTATCTGTTTGCGAAAGAGTAAAATAGAGGTTCATCAGTTGGTTTATTGAATTTAAGTCGTTAGGATATTTATCCAGGATCTGTAAAAAAAGTTGTTCTGCTTGAGCATATTGACGCTGAATAAGCAATTGATTTGCCTGCTGAGTAAGAATTTGCTTTTCATCATACTGTGCATATATAGCACTCTCGCAAGCAATTAGTATTAGTAATAGCAGAGCTATCTTTTTCATTTTTTATTTATCATTTGCTGGTAGCTTCATTCAGCGCTTTTAAATATTGCATAATAACTTGTTGATATTCCTTAGGATAGGCTCGTAAACCTTCGTCCAGAAGTCCACTGCGTCTTAATGCTTCTAAATCTATTTTAGTATTGCCTAAGATGGGTATGTCTTGTCCAGCCTCAGCTTTTCTCTTTTCTGTAAATTCGCGTTTATTAATGGAACGCTGGGCATCGAGCATTTTACTAATAATTCTCTCCTGTCTTTCCAGTAATTCAGGATTCAACTGATTGTTTTTCAATTGACGAGTGATCGCCTCCATTTCTTCTGTAATTTGTTTTATCACATTTCCCTGTTTTTGTGCTTCAGGATTATTTTGTAAAGCTCTTTTCAGGTTTTCAGCAAGGCGTTCTTGATCAGCAGCCAATCTTTGAATTTGTTGTTGCATAGCACTATCCATTTTTCCGCCTTGAGCCTGCAATTGTAACATTAATTGTTCGGTAAGCATATTCATAGCCATTTGTTCTTGACTCATTTGTTCCAGCATTTGTAAAAGGGATTGCATTCCTCCTCCACTTCCGCTACCAGAAGAGGCATTTTGCAATGCCTGCATCAGATCATAAACCATTAAATTAATCCCTTTTTGAATAAAAGTAAGGTTATTGGGAATTTGATAGAACTGCGATTCATTTATCGAGCTGAAGACATTGCGATAAGCATTATTAGTATCATTTAAATCTATGAAGAATTTTGGTGGGATCATCATCAGCACTTGAGTTTCGCTAAACAATTTATTCAGAGATATCTGAATTCCTTCCGATTGAGAAATGAGGTCATGAATAATAGCATAAGGATCATTTCGATAGCAGGCAGTGGTTGCTTCATGCTGTTTAGAAAAAATTAAAAGTTCTCTAATCGCGGTTTGGACTGCCTGCAGCATTCTTTGTTGATTTCCTCCGCCCATTGATTCTTTCATTTTATTTAGTTTTAAGGAAAACCGTCGCATCTTTTCCAGAGCGTTATTTTGAGCTGATTGAGATTCACTTCGCTGATTTTGATTGAGGGCATTTTGGCTATTTTGAAAGTCCTGTTTCAGGTTACTGTTTTTCATATCTTGCATCAGATCGTTAAGTTGCTTAATAACATCGTTATCACGGGGTGATTCCAACATTTCACTAATCTTGCTAAGTTCTTGTTGCAATTTATCGTAGGTGTCGCTTATTTGTTTTTGATCGGCAGCAAGGTCTTTAGGGTTTTGCTTTCCGTCCATAGTCCTTTCGCTTAGTGTCTTTTGCATTTTTTCCATTTCTTCGGAAATCTGCAAGGCTTTTTGCAAGGCTTGTTCTTTTTTTATACTTTCCAGCAGGGCAAGGGTTTGGTCTATTTTCTTGGCAAAATCCTCCATAGAGAATTTGAAATTTTCCAGTGCTTTTTTCAGATCTTCCGTTTTTACATTTTGCAGCGCATTTTCAAATTTACGCATTGCTTCTTGCAGTTCTTCATTATTGATTTCCTGCATCAATTCCTGGATTTTTTGCATTTTTTGCAGAGTTTCAGGAGAGAGGGTTTCATTTGCCTGCATTTTATTAATCAGTTCCTGATAGTTATCAGCAATGTTCTGAACCTGTTCAGAGAGGTTCTCCTGTTTTTGTAAGATCTGTTCCAACTGTTTTTTATCTTCCCATTGCAGATTTTCTTTTTTCAGAAGTTCGCGGCGTTTGTTCTCAAATTCTTTTTGCAGGTCTTTCGATTTTTCCAAAGCGGTTTGCAGTTCGCTTTTCTTTTCGTGTTCTTTGGTTTCAATTTCTCTATAAATCTCTTCAATGGAAGGAAATCGCGCTTTAAATCTTGTACTTTCTGCCTTATGTTGTTCTGGAGAATTATCATATATAGTAGCCCAATAAGTAACAACATCGCCAGGAAATAAATTCGCTTCCTTCAAATCCAAAAGAAAATCGGTTGTAAACATTTTGCCAGAAATAACACTTTGCACATTCAGCACCTGTGGCTCAGAAGCCATAATTTGAATATTGAGAGCACAGTTCTTCAAACCATAATCGTCATCTGCTTCAATAATTAAAGGCAGCAACATATTTTGATTCAGATTAACATCCTCACCGGGAAAAGTTATTCTTATTTCTGGAGGATTATCTTCCAGAATAGATATTGTTTTTTCTTCAGGTTTGTTTTGCCTTCCCAAAGCATCTGTTAATTCCAAATACCAGGTGCGAGGTTTTTCTATAGAAAGTTGAACAATATAATTACTTTTATCTAATGCCTGCAAAGGAAGCCGGCTGGCATCATCAAAAACCATAACTGCAGATTCAACAGGAATATTTGTGCCAAAAGAAAGTTTCACTTTACTATATTTCAAAGCCTCTATATTACCGTAACTTAAGGTATCAGTCCAGGATGTTAATCCGGAATATGCAGGCGGATTATATTGCACAAACCACTTTTTCACAATCGGTTCATCCAAAACCTGAATTTTATATATTGGCGATTTGCATACCTCATTTTGCGCATAGTATTCAATGCTATTATCAAGACGCTGAAATATATAACTATTATCAGCTAAACCTAATTCCCGCCATTGTTTATCTATCCGATAAAATAGATGGTGTTGCAAACGGGGATCAGGATTGAGAATTTTTATCTCTATTGGCTGGTTTCTGCCAATTGTTTTGTTTCCAGGGGATAATTCTATATAGTCCTTGTAAATAACTTCCTGGCCCTTATTCGTGTAAAATTGCTTGAAGGCAAGACGAAAATCTGAAAACGAATTTGCCCAAATACTGCCTAAACCCACAATTAGAAAAAGAATAGCAAAAACTATCCAAGAAGGATAGAGCGCAGGAATTTTATATTGATTCTCTTTTATGCGGTGCTCTGCTAAAATGCTCAAATTTTCCATAATCGGACTATCTTTCTCTTTTTCAGCTAGTTCCAGGGTATTTTGAAAGAGGTCATCCCTATAATCAATCTGTTTATCCAGAAACCTCGCTACGGAAAGATTGTGCCAAAAATTGCGGTAGCCACTCCAAAGGAAATATATGATAACCATTATTAAACAAGTCCGTATGCCAATATTAGCATACAAGAGAGCCATAGATTGAGAAGGCAAATTTAACCATAAAAGAAAATATATGTGCAAAGCTACCGCAAAGCTAAGCAGGGAACCAATAATTGCCCGCAGAACAAAGCGTAAATTAATCTTTTGCCTATATTTCTGAATGAATTTTGTAAGCTCGCTCATTTTATAGCATCTCCCCTTTCTTGAAAGATCTTTTTCCTCTAATACCGCTATTATGTCAAGAAGTTTCCTGATGAGCACATATTATGATTGCAACGGGCAAAGAAGAAGGCTGATAGACAATATGATATTTATCAGCGCATTTTTTGCACAATATGCTAATTATCTTATAGCCCTGCCTAATGAACTATGGTACAGATGGGGTGGGAATCTTATGGGATTTTCCATAGTTATGCCACGCCAGTGGCACCATAACTAACTATGCAATGAACAAGACTAAAAGGGAGATATTAAATCCCATACTTTTAGAGTTTTTCTCTATTCTGTAATATTTTTTTTGTTGTTATGAATGCCACCGCAAGCGCTTGTTTAATATACTAAACAATAAACACCATAAACCCTGCTTCTATATAGAATGCAGATATAATACACTATGTTATTTTGGGTAAATCTGAGATCATATCCTATGCGTTGGTTTTTAAACTAGCAGTGCTTTACAAAGTGGAAAGTGATAATGATCTTTGGCAAACTGAGGTAATATTTAGTTTTCCCTCATTTGATATCATTTTGTTTAGTTAACAAATCTTGCAAATGATTGATATAGCTTTCTGCTCCCCCGGGTCTATAACCTGTTCTGGCAATTTCCTTCCCTTCTGCATTAACCAAAACAATTGTGGGAAAGCCTTCAATATTAAATTCATTCATTTTCTTTTTGTTTGCAGCTTTCATTGCATCGCTTTGTGGTATCCCATGAGGAAAATCCAATTTTAATAATACCAAATTCTTTTTGGCATAATCTATAAATTCTTCTTTACTAAAGACCTCGCTATCCAGTTTCTTGCACCAGATACACCAATCCGAACCGGTAAAATCAACTAAAATCGGAAGCTTTTGTTTTTTTGCAACTGCTATTGCTTGGTCCCAATCGGTTAGCCATTCTCCGGGTTTTACTTCAGTTCCTACTTCCTGAGAAGCATATTTATCAGGATTATTCAAAACATCTTCGCTGCTAACAGGTTGATCAGTTGGGGTACAACCCAAAACAGTAAAAGCTAGCGTTAGAAACAAAATTAGCATCCATCTCATAATTCAATCTCCTGATTGTTGATGGTTATTTTGGCTATTACATTTGCAGCTTTTTTCAGCATTGCATATACGCCACAATATCTTTCGAGGGATAAATTAACCGCTTTCCTTATTTTATCGGGCGGAAGCTCTTTACCCTGAAAATTAAAAAAAAGTGTAATTGTTTGATATGTAACTGGATGCTCAGACGATGTTTTTGCCTGAGCATCCATTGAAAAACTATAGTCCTTAACCTTCATTTTCTCCAATAGGGAAACAATATCCATTCCTGCACAACCAGTAAGAGCTGCGAGTAATAAAGGTTTCGGCCTGGGCCCTTCATTACTTCCTCCGAATTCAGGATCGGCATCCATAACTATCTCGTGTCCATCAACACAAGCGGTAAATTTCATTTCCCCAGACCAATGGGTTTGGACAATTGTAGTCATTTATATCCCTTCGAGAGTTTCTTTCAAAACCTCTTCATACTTATCCACATACTGTTTTAACGCTTTATAAACAGTATCAACATCTTTTTCGGGAAGTTTTTCCAGGATTTTTTCCTGCTGATCTAAAACTGTCTGTAAACTATTAGCAGCCAATTTTTTACCCTTATCAGTAATTTGGGCATACCAGCAACGACGATCTTCTTCTGAAGGTCTACGAATAACCAATTGTTTATTTACAAGATTATCCATAATTCTGGTAACCCGACTATGGGATACATTAAGCACTTTTGCCAGTTCATTCATATTTGCAGGTCCATTGGTTTTGTATAGATAGTTCAAGAGCATACATTCCATTCGCCCTGCTTGTAGACATGCTTTTTGAGCATAGTCAATTTCGCTTAACACCATTTGTAAGCGAGTAATTAGATCGTGGAATTTGTTAGCATAATCAGCCATTTGATTCTCCTTTTTAGTGTTTGTTTGATCTCACTGTTTTTTTTCGATCCATCTCCAGATCGAAATTAACCGTTGGAAAGTAATTTATCCAAGTTTTATGGGTTGCTAATGCTTCCCTTTTGCGGATCATAAATTTGCGAGCCGCAAGACCATTAACTACATCTATCCTAGTAAATATGTTAATTAAAACCATCCGGAAACTCCCTTCCTGTTTTACTTAAAATATAAATAAAACTACTGCCTACCTTCACGTTCGCATTCATTTTTCTATCCTCTGTTCATATAATAACGCAATTTTTCTAAAGAGCAAAAACTTTTTTCATTTTTTGAAAATTTTCTCTTGTGTCAGTGATTGATATTTTAATTGCGGAATTGCTGTTAATGATATTTAACAAAGGTAAGCAGTAAATTTGCTTGCCATAAAATACACATCAGATTATTAGGAAATAAATGTAAAGGAGAACTAAATGGCTACTATATTTTTCTGTACAGATTGTGGTTACGAAACTATCAAGTGGAGCGGGAAATGTCCTGTCTGTGGAGCTTGGGGAACAATGAAAGAATCCACTCGTATTGCAGGAAAAAATAATAAGCTCGGAGAAACAATCACTCAGCCTAAACCTGAAAGAATTATAGACTTGAAATATGATGATGCTTCCCGTTTAATAACCGGCATAAAAGAATTCGATTTAGTTCTCGGTGGTGGAATTATTAATGGAATGGTGATTTTAATTGGGGGTGAACCAGGAATAGGTAAATCCACTTTAATGTTACAACTTTCGGAATGGATTGGAAAACAAAGCAAAAAAGTGCTCTATTGCTCAGGAGAAGAAAGTGCAGAACAAATTCGGTTGCGTAGTACACGACTGCAAGTTATAAATGAAAATATTTATTTACTCTGCACCAACGATACAGAACATATTGTGGAAGCAATAGAAGAAAATAAGCCTGATCTGGTAATTATAGATTCCATTCAATCGGTAAGTATTTCTGCTCTTGACGCTTTTCCAGGTAGTATTACTCAGCTTAGAGAAAGCACAAATCGTTTATTAAGAACCGCTAAGACCTTAGGCATCCCCCTTTTCCTAATTGGGCATGTAACAAAAGAAGGTGTGGTTGCAGGACCTAAGATTCTGGAACATATGGTAGATACCGTACTCTATTTTGAAGGAGAAATGCGTAGCCAATATAAAATTCTACGAGCAGTTAAAAACCGTTTTGGATCTACAAATGAAATTGGCCTATTTGAAATGACTCACCTTGGGTTAGCTGAAGTTAACGACCCCAACCAGATCTTTCTTAGCCACGAGAAAAATGATATCGGAACTGCCATAAGTTGCATCACAGAAGGAAGCCGTAGTTTTATTGTCGAAATCCAAACCCTGGTTAATACTGCTAATTATGGAACCCCTCAAAGAGTTGCAGTGGGGTTGGATCAGAAAAAAATGGCTATGCTGCTGGCTATTTTGGAAAAAAATCTTGCTCTCTATATGCGGAGTAGCGATGTCTTCATAAATTTGACAGGAGGAATTAGAAGCACAGATCCAGCACTCGATTTAGCTATTTTGGCTGCTCTGATCTCCAGTATGAAAGATAAACCCATTACAGAAAAAACTGTGTTTATTGGTGAAGTTGGACTAAATGGAGAAGTTCGTCCTGTTTCTCAACTTGATAAACGAATAAGCGAAACCATCAAACTTGGCTATAACAAAATATTCATTTCCGGTTATGCAAAAGCGAAAGCTAATCCAAAAGTTATAAAAGTAAAAGATATCAAGGCACTATTTTCTGCATTACAGTAAACAATCACGGTGATGTTATCTCTCGCAGATTTCGCTGATTCTGTAGATTTTATCTATATTGTATGTTGAAAGTACGAGGAAGTGTCTCACTACTATAAAGCTCCTTTGAAACGATTTTGGATATACAATAATGTATCTTCAGTGAAGGCTCGCTTCATAGATTGACATATGAACTGTTTTACAACTGTATTTTTCGTTTTGGGACAGCCCCGACAGATATTAATAATGGGTTTTAACCCAGCGTTAAAATCTATCGTTACTAGCGGAACTCTTATATGAAATCCTCTTAATCTAAAAACTTATGTTTCTAAAATTCAATCCTTAAACTCGGTGAGCAGCATAAAAAAACCCTCACTGGCACAAAGGAGTTTCTAAACCATAGAAAAGACAGCAGTGAGGGTATAGCAATGTATATTATTTTAAATAAAGCGTTTAACTACTTCAATAACTTCTGGCAGATCCATTCCGATTTTTTCTAAATGTTCAATTTTGGGAACACCTTCTTTGGTCCAGCCCTTTCGATCGTAAACCGCATCAATAAGTTGCTGATATTGATCTTCGCGGTAATTTCGCAATATCTCCATTTTTTCTTGGGTGCTTTTTCCTTCTGGGTTGATTCCAATTTTCTCCTTCAGTTGTTTATCGTAACGTTCTTGACGGGAAAGATATTCTTCTTCAGTAACAGGGCCAACCGCTCTATAGGGTGGCACATCATCAATTCTTCTTCCCTTGCCCATTCGCAAACAAAAGACCTTCTGGAAATTATAGACGCGTTCTGATTGTTCAATAAGGGTCTTTTTATCCAGTGGTTTACCGGTAATGGCTTTATAGATATCCACATAATTTTGAACATGTTCTGGAACTTTTGCTGGTTCATCGGTTTCAGCATTATCTGCGGGTTCAATATCGTTCCAAGGAAGCTTACATAATCCTTGTAAACCAAACCAGGTTCTAAACATTGGAAAATAATGCAATGCCTCAGCTTTGTCTTTGAAGGTAGGAATCTGGTTATTTACCATATCCATAAAAATTAGCCAGGCTTCATCATGTTGAGGTCCTTTTAAAGCAAGAGTATAACCACCTTGTTGAGCAAGTGATTCTTTACTAAGATATTGTGAATATTCCAAGCCCTTGGCTTCCATTCCGATATCCTGTAAAAAGTTTGGATCGGCTCCATACTTTTCCGCGAAAATTTGTTTCATTTTCCGCACACCCTGTCCAACAATTAATCCAAAACCTTCTCCTCTTGCCATTTGATGCAAAAGTTCTAAAGCCGCATCTGCATTTCCCCAAGTTAATTCAAGTCCGCCAGTGCGTTCTTTATTCAAAATGCCATTTTCATAACATTCCATTGCAAAGGCAGTGCTGGTTCCGAAAGAAATAGTATCCACTCCATAGGTATCGCAGTAAAAATTAATTTCTACTACATCCCGGGCATTAAAAACGCCAATATTACTTCCACAACCGGCAGCTGTTTCATATTCAGGACCATCCACACATACTTTTTGCCCTTTATATGGTCCGGTTCTTGGCTCAAAATTATCTACCCCTTTACAACAAGATAGAGAACAGCCAAACCAACATCCATCGGGCATACCTTGAGTGAAAAGTTGTTTAAATTCCCTGGAGTGTAAACCTTCCGCTTCAGGGGCTTGTCCATATTTAAAATTCCGGATTGGTAACAGGTCATAATCATTCATAATTTCCATAAGATGGGCAGTTCCTACTTGGTGCATTCTATTTTGAGTATCGTCTCCCGCTTCAATTTCACGGTGTAATTTTAAACCTCTCATTCTGATGGTTTCAACATCGACAGGGTTATTTGAATCCACTTTCAAACCGGAATATTTTACAACCATCGCTTTTATTTTTTTATGTCTGAACACACTACCCGTACCACCTCTACCGGCTTGTTTTAAGCGAGCAACTTTTCTCCGTTTATCCCAAAAGGAGAAATTTAGACAGGTAATTAAAACATTATCGGCAGCTTTCCCGCTGGAAACTACAGATACAAATTGATATTTATTTTCATCATCTGCAAATTCTTTTACCAGTTCTTCCGCTAAAATATGACTATTTATCTCTTCATCGGGAGCAGAAAGAATTTGCACAATTCCTCTGTCGCCATCGATATAGACAATAATTTCTTCGTTGGCTATGCCTTGAAGTTCAATTGCATCCCAACCAGAAAATTTAGCATAAGGACCAAAATGACCACCTACATTACAGTCAACCGGAATTCCCGTTAAGGGTGAAATAGTGGTTACAATAGATTTTCCGCTACCTGGATAACTTGTATTTCCACAAAGCGGACCGAAAGAAATACAGATTTCGTTTTCGGGGCTATCCCATTTGGTATCATCTTTAACGCCATGCCACATAAGATAAAGATCAAACCCCTTTCCTCCTACAAATTTATCAATCATCAGATCAGTTACGGGTTTCTGTTTTATCTCATTAGTGCTCAAATTTATATACAACGAGCGGTTATTATAACCCCGAATTACAGGTGCCAGGTCATATTTGAATTCAGCAATTAACTTACGGTTCATTTTTCTACTCCTCTTCTTAAGCAGTTTCAATTTCTATTGCTTCTGCGGGGCAAGATTTTGTACATATGCCACAAGCAATACATTTAAAGGGATTATAAACACCTTTAGCATAACGCATTGAATTATTTGGACAAGCAGCTACGCACATCAAACAACCAATACAAAGAGATTTATTTAAAATAACAACTCCCTGAGCATTAATTGTTAATGCCAAAGTGGGACAAACACCTGCACATATACCACATTGATTGCAAACTGTCATTTCTGGAGGATAAAGCTCTTCATTAATAACTATGCACGATTTTTCAGGATTATCCTCTTTAAAGTATAGCTTGGAACAAGCAGCTTCGCAATTATGACAGGTTATGCATTTATCTGGATAGGTTCTTAACACTTTCATATCAAACTCATCCCCCTTTATTGTTACTTAGATTCTTTTTAATAAAAACGGTGTTTTCCGTCAACTACAATCTGATTGAAGCAGTAAAACCTAAGATATCATAGGAATGATCTGTCTCATATAGATCTTCAGCTCTATTCCATACATTATTAATCTTATAAAAAATAGTCCCGTTTAAATGATTGGTCAGCTGCAAAATACCATAAAATCCATAATTTAAATTTTCAGATACATCTAAATAATCGATATCATAATACGAATATTCCAAATTACCAATAATCCGAAATATGTTATAACTGATAAAAGATAATCGCATATCAGCAATCACACCTGCGCCTTTACTCGTTTCCTCAACAATATTGTCTTTATTTACAATATATATATATTGACCATCAAGTCCCAAGTATTTTCCGAAATTAAAAGAAAGGACAGCATTAAAATTGATATTCTGGAGATCACCATTGTCCTTATCCCAATCCTCCATTACAAAGGTCGCTAATAAACTTTGGGCTGTCCGATTAGCTAATAGGAGGGGGCTTTTATAGGGAGAATGCCCATTCAAAAAACAAGGTTCGAGATAGAAATTTTGCAAGCTGGAAGCATAAAGATAAGCACTTAACTTTGTATTAGGATTGCTAAATCGATAATATTGGGGAAAATACTCCGAATCATATAAGCTAAATTGAGCGTTATATATATCAGGAACTTCGTAATATTCATATTCTACACCAAGTTCCGTAATCTGAGAATCACTGATAACGCGTTTTGCTAATTCTGCTTTATAGCTTGTAAAACTCAGATTTGGAATAAGATCTCTATAATCTGATTGCATCAACCAGCCAAATAGCCGTAATGATTCTGAATTGGGAAAACCAAAACCTATCCCATATTTATTTAAATTATAACTTTGTGCGCTGTGATCATCGTCAAGTTCAAAGTTCATTATATTGTAGCAAACCTCCACACCGGCAAATTTAGATTTCACTCCCAGAGTATTGAAAGAATTAAATTGTTGCCAAGATACATCGTAATCTGTGTTATCATAGCATAGATACTCATGAGCAGAATGAAGTGTAACACATTTACTCCACTCCGGCATACTGGAATACTCTTTATATTTCATCTCTGCTTGATAATCTTGAAGATTTGTAGCATACTGATTTAGTTTAATTAGAGAATAGCTATTCTGGCGTAATGCAATTAAGCCAAAATTATCTTCTTTTAGATTGCCATTGTGGAAAGTAGAGCTCGATGGAATCTCTTGACCCTGTAGGGTAAAAGCCATAATACAAAGAATAGCTAAAAACAGAATCATCACTTTTCTGTTCATTTTTTCCTCCTGAAAACAATTTTGGTTATAAATATTATAATGGCTGGCTTTGTCAATGATTTTTTCTGCATCATTTGCATCATTCTTGCACAGATTGATTTTAGTAAAGAATAAATACAAAAACCACGGGAGGAGTAGCCCGTGGTTTTTTCTGTGTGTTGCTGAGGAGGGATTATTTTGGACTTTCTATAGTATCTATTTTCGGATATTTATTTTTGTGGGCATATCTGCGGAGCCACATTCTCTGCAATTATTACAATTTTCCTTTTCAGAATGTCTCATCTGCATTGCTTTTTTATTCTGCATTGGAGCATTATGGCAATTGGGACATTGTTCTAAGTGTTTTTTCAAAGTGGCTTTCTGCTCAGAGGTAAGTTCTTTCATTCTGGCAGCCAGAAAATCTACTTTGGCATCATCTAAGGCATTGCGTTTTGCAGCAATTTGTTTGTTCAATTCCTTAGCGTTTTGGAAATTTTCATTTTTCAGAGCAGTTCTCAAGTCGATTTTCAGATTTTTGATTTCCGCTTGCAGAGTATTTTTATTTTTTTCAAAACTCGTTTTCAGTTCTTCCCATTTCTTTTTTTGAGCATCAGTTAGTTTTAGATCTTCAAGGCATTTCTGCATCGGTCTTTCGGGATTAGCTTTTTTCAATTCTTCTGTTTTTGCTTTGGGAGCAGCTTTGTCTTTAGGGGTATCTGCCTGTGCTAATAACACACTGCAAAAAAGCAGTAGGCAGAGAGTTAGCAACATTAATTTTTTCATTGTGTTCTCCTGTTTTGAGATTTTCTTTGTCTGTTGGAGTGATTTTTAACAAATTCAGCACGCCGAAGAAAGTGTTCTTTAGCTTCTTCTGCACTGAGTGTTTTACGATAGGCAACCATTCTTTCTGCAAGTTTCTGTTCAAGGATATTTTGAGCAATTAAGGACGAATCGATTAGGGCATTCACTTTTTTCATATCAACAGGATCATTAGCCAGTTCCAGCATTAATGAATGTTTGATGTCTTCGAAGTTTTTTCGTAAATTCCTTATTTCTTCATCACGCTCAAATGGAGGAGGACCAAAAGGTGGACGAGATGCTTGCCTGTGTTCATTTTCCATTGGAGGTTTAGGAAATGGATGAATATAATGCAGATAGATAATACTACCAATAAAAGCAAGATTGAAGCTGACCGATATCAGTAGAATTGCAATTAACCAACGCTTACTCATCCTGCTCTCCATTTTCTGAAACATAATCTAATATGGTGTTTTCTCCAAAACCGCCATAAGCTACAGATGTGGATATTGTATAGTCCTGATTTTCCGGAACTATATTTTTATAGCTGACAGTGCCCACTTTTATTCCAATCAACAAACTTAGAGCAATTGTTAACATAGCGGTAACGGGAGCAAGTTTATAGCGACGGAAAAATCCTGGGTTTTGTGAATCCAGACGGTGCACCTTATCCATAATTTGGTTATGAACCCAGGAAGGGAAATCTGCCATTGGCAATGCAGTTAACATTAGCTGCATTTTTTTAGCATCCACAAGCCAGCTTTTACATTGTGCACATACATCAAGATGGGCATTAAGCTTCGCTTGTAAATGCGGATCAAGTTCGCCATCGAGATATTTTTCCAGATAGCGTTTGGCTTTACTGCATCTCATTTAACTGCTCCTTATTAAAATTTTTGGTTCCAATTATTATACCTTTCACTTTTCTTTATCCTGCAATATTTTTTTTCGTAAAATCCGCTTTGCTCTCACCAATAAAGATTCAACTGCCTTTATGCTGATTCCCAAAGTTGTAGATATCTCCTTATAGGACATCTTTTCATAATATTGTAACTGAATTACGGCAGCTAACCGAGGTGGTAGAGAAGCAATAGCATTTTTCAGAACTGTGTAATCAGGTTCCTTATAGTTTAAGTTTTTATCCTGCATAGAATTAAATTTATCTGGCTCGATATTTACATATCGGGATTTTTGCTTTAGAAAACTGAGGCATTTATTATGCGCGATTTTATATGTATATGCAAGAGCTGTTTCTTCCTCTATGCGTTCCAAATTTTGATAAACAGCAATAAACACAGTTTGGACAATATCTAAAGTGTCCTGTTCATTGGAGCATAGGGATAGCACATAATGATATATGCGCTTTTCATTGGCGGTTAAAAATGCCTCAAAGTGTTCTTTTTTCATAGCTGTTTATTCTGAAGTGTCCTTCAAATTTTCTTTTTGTCGTGCAAAAAATAAACCAAACCTAAAACAAAGCTTGACTTATTGCTATGTTTTCAGTTATTTGGTCAACTTAGTATGATAAATAAAAGTGTTGTTTACCTGTCAAGAAAATATCTAAATGGGCGTAAAAGCAAAGGCATCAGCAAAACGCATTATCTGTGTCTTATCGGCATCACTTTAGGCGTTTTAGCTTTGCTTTGTGTTACTACTGTGATGAATGGTTTTCGCTTTGATATTCGCAATCGTATTACAGGTACTTTTTCCGAAATTCGCATAGTGGCTAATGAGGGAGAAACCGTAAAAAACTACAGTTCAATATGTAAGCAATTGCAGGATATGAAATTCTATGCCAGCCCCGTGATTCGTAATGAGTTATTATTGAAATATGAGCAAGTTGTTTTGCCATCCCTCTGTTTTGGCATCGAGGCAGAAAAGCATAAAAGTGTTTCTTCTTTGCTCCATAAGCCGAAAAATGACAACCGCGAAATTGTCCAAGGCATAGTAGCCGGAAATATTGCTCCAGAGGATTTTAACTCTTCTGGAATAGCTTTAGGAGCTGGCTTGGCTTCTCAATTAGGTGTTTATTTGGGGGATGAAATTCAGGTTCTTTCTCCAATGTTCAATAGACCTACAGCTTTTGGAATGATACCTCGTATCCGCTATCTAAAAGTGCAGGCTATTTTTGCCGCTGGAATGCCTGAATATGACCAAAATTATAGTTTGATTGGAATTGATAATGCTGCCTTTTTTTCATCTTACCAAGATGATGAAGCGGATTATATTGAAGTAAAACCCTCTCCTAACGCTCCACAAAATCATATTATGCAAACCCTTAAAAAAGCATTTCCCCAATACCAGATAGAAGATTGGAGCAGTTTTGATCCCAATCTATATTCTGCTATCCGCTTCGAAAAATTCCTGATGTTTATAATTATGTTGTTTATGTTTATCATTGCCAGCTTCAATCTTACGGGAAATTTGCTGAAAACGATTTCCCAAAAAAAACGGGAATTGGGTCTACTAAAAGCATTGGGACTAACAGATAAAGACCTGCAAACTCTTTTTTTGCTGCAAGCACTTTTTTTATGTACCGTAGGAATAATCGCAGGACTTGGTTTCGGCTCGATTCTATTGCTCATTCAAAAATATACGGGGATTGTGAAATTGGGATTGGGTGGTGGAGAAGCAATAATTTTACCTGTGAAATTTCTTTTCACGGATTATTTACTAATCGTAGTTGTTGCCTACCTAATCACCTGTTTAAGCGTGCTACTCCCACTAAAAAGATTAAATAAAATCAACGCTGTAGAACTCATCAAACGCACTGTTTAGTTAATTAACTGCTGCGCATATACTCCCGAAAAGATTCCCTTATCATTCCCATATCGCCATAAGGGATGTATATGGGAATAATATGATGAACAACAGAGAAATGCTTAATGCTATTATTGGATCATTTTTTTTCGTGGGGATAGATTATTTGTGAGTGTTCAATCACTTGGGACATAGAGGTAAGCTTTTAGGGCTATCAGCTATCCAATTTTTTGCTTTCTTTTTTCCGATTCTTGATCTATTCTTTTATAATGAGGTTATAAATACATTTTGTACCTAGATAGATAATGATAGTAGGAGAGAAAAAAACCTGTCGTTATTTTCCTATACAGAACTCGCTGAAGATCTTATCTAATAGATCGTCGGTAGTGATAATTCCTAAAATTTCTTCCAGGGCATTGCTGGCAGAAATTAGTTCAAAAGCTATGAATTCGAAGCCCAGATTTTCTTTTAGTGAAAGATCTGCCTGATGCAGAGAATTTATACATTTAGAAAGAGCCGCCAGATGTCTGTTATTAATTATGATTGGTTTTGTTAGCAATTCGTCGCTGAGCATCAATCTGTTTAAAATTGCTTTTGTAAGTGCTTGCAAACCATTTTCTTTTTTTACACTGCAATAAATTCCGCTGGAGATTTTAGGTGAATTTTCTTCCATCAAATCTGCTTTACTGAACACGATAAGGGTTTTGGATTGTAGTTCAGGAGGTATTGTAGATAGCTTAATCAATTCTGGAAGCTCAAGTTCAAGATTTGCGATTTGCTTTGCTTCCACTAAATAGAGAATCAGGTCTGCTCTCTGCATCAATTCGTAGCTTTTGGCAATTCCTTCTTTTTCTATATCATCTTTTGCTTCGCGCAATCCTGCTGTATCATAAATAACTATAGGAAATCCATTTAGGGAAAGACATTCCTCCAAATAATCTCTTGTTGTTCCTGGATGGGGGGTAACGATAGCTCTGTTATGTTGCAGCAAAGCATTAAAAAGTGAGGATTTACCAACATTGGGTGCACCAGTTAAACAGATTTTTATCCCTTCTCGAATTTTAATTCCCTGTTCACCTGTACTTTTCAGTTCTTCTGCTGTTTTAATAATATCCATCAGCTCTTGTTTCATTAAATTTATATCCGGCATAGGCAAATCCTGATCAGCAAAATCGATAGCCAATTCAAAGCGGATACGCAGTTCTGTGATTCGGTTTAGCAATTCCTGTAAATAATTGCTCAGTTTGCCTTTAAGTTGCATAAGAGCAGCTTTTTCAGCTTTAGATGCTTGGGCTTGAATAAGATCATTAACTGCTTCTGCTTGACTCAAATCCATTTTTCCATTTAAAAAAGCGCGCAGAGTAAATTCCCCTGGTTTTGCCATTCTACAAGAGAGTAGTAAGGTTTGTATAATATTATATACAAGATTAGGATTTCCATGGCAGGATATTTCAAGACAGTCCTCTCCCGTATAACTATTTGGTTCTCTAAAAACCGAGATCAGAACTTCATCTATTGCTTCGCCTGATTCGGAATAAAAAGTACCAAAAATGAGCCGATGGGAAGATAGAGCAAGCAGTTTTCGGCTTTGGGAAAAGTGTTTGGCAACCAGTTCAATACAGCCCTTTCCGCTTAAGCGAATCACCGAAATGGCTGAAAATCCGTTGGGAGTGATAGGTGCACAAATAATTTCGCCAACATTACTCATTTAGGATCTGCGATATTTTATTGTAGAGTTTAGCAGGTGTGAAACCAATTTCATCCAATAGTTCAGAAATTTTCCCATGCGGAATAAAGCTATCCGGATAGCCGAAATTGATTACCTTCACTGGATAAGTAGAAAGTAATTGAGTTATTCTGGCTCCCATTCCTCCGATAACAGCATTGCTTTCGAAAGTAAAGATATAATTACAAGTAGAAGCCAGGTCTGAAAGTGCTTTCTCGTTTAGCGGTTTAACGGATAGCAATTGAACAAGTTTAGACTGGATCTTATTCTTTTCCAGCAGCTTATGAACTTCTTCGGCTATGAAGATGGCATCTCCACAGGCAACTAAGGCAATTTTCCCTTCATGAGAATGGATTTTTACTGAAAAAGGATCGAATTGTACCGGTTCCTGATGTTCCAACGAATGTATTGCTGCACCCCGAGGATATCTAATAGCCACAGGACCTTCTTGATAATCTGCAGCCCAGGAAAGCATCGCGGAAAGTTCTTCTGCTGTAGAAGGAGTAAGAATAATTAAATTGGGGATAAAATTTAAGAAAGAGAGGTCAAAAGCTCCTTGATGCGTAGCTCCATCTTCACCTACAATACCTGCTCGATCAATACAAAAAACAACAGGTAATTTTGGAAGAGCCACATCGTGAATAACCTGATCTAAAGCTCTTTGCATAAAGGTGGAATAGATGGCTACAAAAGGTTTTATCCCTTTTGTGGCCATTCCTGCTGCCAAGGTTACAGAATGTTGTTCAGCAATGCCTACATCGAAAAAGCGATCCGGGAAGGTTTCTTCAAATTTGGTTAATCCAGTTCCGGCAATCATAGCAGCTGTAATTGCTACAATTTTAGGATTTTTCTTTGCCAAATTTACCAGAGTTGAGCCCATAAAATCGCTCCAAGATTGTTTTCCGCTGCTTAATTGCTTTCCTGTTTTTAGTTCAAAGGGTCCGGTTCCATGAAAGAGAGCTGCATCTTTTTCTGCGGGAGCATATCCCTTTCCTTTTTGGGTTACAATATGGATAAGAACGGGGCCAACCATATAGTTCTTAACTCTTTTTATGATGCGTAGAAGTTGATCTATATCATGACCATCTATGGGGCCTACATATTTGTAGCCAAGATCTTCAAAAATGATATTAGGCACCAGAATATTCATCATAGATTCTTCCAATTTCTGTGCACCGTAAATAAAACTGCGGCGGATATTGGAAGGCAAAGTTAAGCTCAAATCCCAAATTTGTTTTTTCAGTACATTATAGGATTTACTAGCAAGCATTCGCGTCATATATTTTTGCAAACCACCTACATTCTTAGAGATGGACATTTCGTTATCGTTTAAAATAACAATGAACTTATCCTTTTGCAGGTGTCCGCCATGATTTAAAGCCTCGAAACTAATACCACCAGTTAAGGCACCATCTCCAATAACAGCTATACAATGCCCTTTTTCATTATTTAAATCTCTGCCACAGGCAATTCCCAAAGTGGCAGAAATGGAAGTACTGCTATGACCTGTTGTAAAAGCATCATAGGGACTTTCATCCCGATTGGTAAAACCGCATAGTCCTTTATATTGCCTTAAGCTATCAAATTGAGCATTGCGTCCAGTTAAGATTTTCCAGCCGTAGGTTTGATGGCCCACATCCCAAACAATTCTATCCACAAGCGGATCAAAAAGATATAGCAAGGCAATGGTAAGATCGACGGTTCCTAAACTGGGAGCTAAATGACCACCTGTTTTAGAAACAACTTCAACGATACGATTGCGAACTTCCTTAGCCAGGATTTTTAGTTCGCTGGAGGTTAAGCTTTTTATTTGGTTTGGGTCTGTAATATTCTCCAGAATCATATCTACTCCTTTTGGCTTACGGTTTTGCCCTTGCCTCCTCTGTTTTTATAATAATAATTTCCAAAATCATCAAAGCGAAAGCAATGGCAAGTAAAATTTTCCAAAGGTCAAAACCTAAGCGTGAGAAGAAAAGTTTTTCTTCCCATTTATCCCCCAAGTTCTTTATTCCCTTGGGAAAATTAGTTCTGTCCTCGGAATCGCTATAATCTATATTTATGGCCATTGCATAGTTGCGAGGAGTGTCAGGTTCAAAAATATATACTCCAGGTTCGTTAGCTAAATACCGTCGGCTGCTGATAGTTTCACCTGTAGGTAATTTTAATTTATCAAAGGTAAGTATCTGACCAATCTTCGCTTCACTTTCTGGAAAATCCGAACCCGCTATATAATCTAAGGTTCGAAAAGCCAGAACTGGAAAAGCCGGATCGATAAAAAATGGATTTTCCGTAGAGGCAATATTCCATAGCCAAAGTGACTGCTTTCCGTTGATAACAGCCATTGGAAAGGATTGAGCAGAAACTAAAACTCCCGCACTTTTATTAACTGCCTGCCAATAATCCACTATTAAAGGATTTTTTAGCGGTTTTCCAGAAATAAGCGAACTAATATAATGATGTGCATTGAGGTTATCTATAGATACAGCTTTATGCGTTTTATCCTTAATTTCCAGCCCGAAATTATTATTCAGATATGATTTCAGATCCGCAGCAAGATTATTACCTATACAAAATAATAATCCGGTTTTATGATTTCGCAAGTTTGTAAAAATTTCATTCAAGCGGGGAGTAATAGCTCCACATTCATAAACCACAAAGAGTTGATACTGATCCAGATCACTAAGTGAAAGTGCATCAGGTGAAATTACTTGATAGGTTGCAGAGCTGTAAACTCTTAAAACGGTTGCAAGAATAGCTGGCAGATTGTCATTTTTAGAGATTACAGCTATGCGGGGTTTACTATAAAAAGGAAAAGCAAAATAACAGCGGTTATCCATCATTTGACATTCATCATTAATTTCAATATATCCACTTTGCCAGCCATCGGAACGCAATTCAGTTGTTATTGTTTCAGTTATTGTACTTTTGGGAGGAACGGAAACAAACTTTTCAGCCAGCTTGATATCGTTTACCACAGCTTTAACCAGAACATCTTTATATTCAATGTTGCCATAATTGGCTATGGTAAATTGAATTAATTGTTGATTGCGCTTATCAACAAGTTGAGGTAAAGCATTTGCAGAAATGCAAGCCAAGTTTTCATAGCTACTTGTTTCCGGCAAAGGAATAAGAGCAACTGGAATTTTGGTTTTTATTGTTGATGGGGGAATTCGGAGATCGCTAACTAAATAAATTTCCCGATTGGGCATCTGACTTTCGGAAAGCTTAGTTTCTGCGTAAGCAATCATTTCTTCCAAAGAAAGAGGATTATAAGTGATTTTCAGCTGGTCAATTAATGTTTCAGGTATAGTTCCCGCATAAATTTGACTGTGCATCAAGTTCCAATTTTCATCGGAACTTACAGGAATAAGACGATCGTCTGAATTAGCTTTTGTATTAATTTTCCTAAGAATATCTTTAGCATATTGCAGAGAACTTTTTCCCCTTTCTGCATAGTCCATACTGTAAGAAGTATCTATCAAAATAGCAATTGCCGTTGGTGGATGTTTATGCGAAGGTTTTAATTTGGTTGAGCTAAACATAGGGCGCGCCACAGCCAAAACTACCAGCAAAATAATCAGCATCCTGATGATGAGTAATAGGATATTCTTCAGTTTACTGCGGCTTTTTTCTTGTTCTTTACTAAGCTTGATAAACCGTAAAGAAGGAAAGACAATTTTTTGTGGTTTCTTCTTGGCCAACAACCATATAAGCAAAGGCAAAATAGTCGCTGCCGCAAAAAAGAGAAGAGTAGCATTTAAAAATGAAAGCTGAAACAATTAGATACCCAAGCTTAAAGAAAAGAGATAGTCACTATCGGCAAGTTTCATTCCCGTGTTGTTTAAGGAAAAATCGAAATGGAAGTTCTTATAATAATAGCCACCACCAAGAGTAAAATTGATATTATCGGTTCCATAAAAATCCTGGCTATATACACCTATTCGAAGGTCAAGAGAATTCCGATCTTCAGTAGTATATTCTGTTCCGCTTTTACCAAAATTCATAGTATAGCCATAACCGAAGTGAAAGGTCGTATCGGGATCTTTAGAAATTTTACTTTGAATTCCAGTGTAGTAATGACTATTCTCACCTTCAAAGCCAATTCCCAAAGCGGTGCGTCTTTTTATAATTTTGGAATCGTAATTTTCCCACCAGAGCGTAGAAAGCAGATCATAAAAGGAGGCAGCATAAACCACATCTCCCATTTTATAAGTAAAACCAAGATCGCTGGATACACCTTTTACCTTGTCATCAATAAAACCATCTCGAATTAAGCTGTTGCCCACTTTATGCTCTTGAAGATAAACTAGGCGTCCCGAAAGATATTTAACATTTATCCCAGCAGCGAATTTAGGATATCTTTCATCTCTTCCCCCCCAGGATAATTGAACTTTATCCAACTGATAATCATAATATTCGCTATTCAAACCATTATTTGTGAATTGACTGATATGAATGGAGGAAACAGGTTGATAGCTAATAGAAACAGGACCAGTATTCAGCACGAAATACTTGAACTGTTTATCTTTCAGAGTATTACTGAAACTGAGCGCTTCGTAAAAACTAATATCTTCCTTACTGGTTAAACGGTATGATATTGATAATGAACTAAGTTTATTATCTGCCATTAAAGCCGGATTACCATAAGCACAGAAAGGATCTTCTGCATTAGTAATATTTAATCCTCCTGTTCCAATAGCCATTGGAGAAACACTATTTTCCGGCAGATTATAATCATAAGAACTTATAGGTAAAGGAGTTATCTGTTGTGCGAAAAGAACAGCAACCGGGCATAACCACAGAATAAGAAACTGGATATTAGACATCGTAAAGATTCGTTTAAGCATTAGTCAAAACCCTTTTTTTTAAGATAAGCACGAGTATAATTTGCTAAGTAGTATCCTGCGATACCTGTAATAATACCACAAACGGCATCAATAAACCAGTGATAATGGCAAAATACAGTAGCAATAGAAAGAAAAAAAGTGATTACTGTGCAAATATACCCAATGGGACGGATAAATCGCAAAGCTGCAATAGTTAAAACAATTGCTATGGCAATATGACTGCTGGGGAAAGCACCTCCCAAATGATTGGAAGTGCGATAGATGAATACCATAATATGAGTAAATGGACCGCCACGAAATGTTTTTGTTAAAGCCATTGCTTCAGGAAGATAGCGTCCTCCAATTACAGGAAGAATCGAATAGATAGTATAACAGCAATAGAAAACAAAAGTTAGATTGAATATAACTTCTTTAAATGCCTCTTTCTTTGTAAAATAAAGATATATAGGAATTCCAGCTATCATTGGATAATAACAGAAATAGGCAAAATGAAAAAGTTCCTGAACAGCCCAATGCGTATATAACTTTCCCCAAACCAGAGAAGGGAGATAACCAAAGATATATTTATCTATACTCATAAAAAAGGGATCGAGCCAGTTCCGAAAAACAATCCGGTTGAAAGCATATCCTGATGTATAAAAATAACCAAATAAGAGCACAGGATAGATGCTTCTAAAAAAATTTAGAACTCTATAACGCTTAGTAGGGTTATTTGGAGAATAACACCAGCCGGATTGTTTTTGTAACCAAGCCAAAAAAAGTACTCCTGTAAAAATTGCCAGATAAACAGGAATGTGTTTTATCGCTTCCGGAGAGCGTGTAAAACCAAAAGTCATATATAGTATTATCCACCCGCAATACACCAGAGTGAGAATGTCTATGGCAGAAAGAAATGAAATTATCCTTCTGGGTTCTCTAATATTCTGCTCTGTCATTTAGAATCCGTTATATCCTGTCTTCAATTGCTTTATCGTAAAGCCGGTAAGTTTTATAGATTTCTGCTCCGAGCTTTTCAGCTACATTAATCATAGGGGTATTATTTTCCAGCACCCAGGAAAATTCGCTACGGTAATAACCCTTGGGAAGACCTTTTTTAAAAGTATGATAATATAAAAGAGTATCTATACCTCGTCCCTGAAATTCTTTTACGATTCCCATAGTGATAACGCGCACGGCATTAATGTGTTTTTTTGCCTTTAGCGCTCTTATAACTGTTAGGGGAGTTACCTTTCCTTTCATAACTTTTAGAACTTCATTATAGTTTGGTAATGCTAAGCTAAAACCAGCAAGTTTTCCATCTACTTCAGCAATAAAGACTAAATCCGGATCGGCTATAGGAAGTAATTCTGCCACGATGTTATCAAATTCAGCTTTCGTCATTGGAACATTTCCCCAATTATATTGCCAAGCTTTAGTGTATATTTCAAAGACTGTTTCAATATCTTTTTTTCGTTGTTTTTTATCGTAAGAAAGAGAGCGGACTTCCACTTTGTTCCGTTTGGAAACTATATCTGCCATTTTAGTAATGCGTTCTGGAATAGAATGATATTCATTATAGAAAGCATAGAGATCCATCGTTTTAGTTAAGCCATAATTCTCATAGAGTTTTTGATAATAGGAGAAATTATAGGGCATCATAACCATAGGAGGAACATCAAAACCCTTTATCAACAGACCGCAATCATGATTTACACTGAAGTTTAAGGGACCTCGCATAGAAATAAAACCACGATACTTATTCCATTTATAAGCTGCTTCAAAAAGAGCATCAGCCACTTCCTGATCATCAATACACTCAAAAAAGCCAAAGAATCCGATGTTATCGTTATGTTCTATATTATGTTGAGTGTTGGAATGAGCAGAAATTCGTCCCGATTGTTTTCCATCTTTATAAGCAAGAAAGAGTTTAACTTCTGAATGTTGATAATAGGGATTCTTTTTAGGATTGAAGAACTTTTTCTGATCACTAATAAGAGGAGGAACCCAATTGGAATCATTTTTATACAGCTCAAAGGGAAGCATAATGAATTCTTTCAGCTGCTTTTTGTTATCAACAGGTATTACATCTATCATCGCTGAACCTCTTTTGCTAAGCTAAAATTCGCCTAATCTTTTAGATACAATTATGTTCAATATCCCCATAATTACTGCATTACCAAGTAAAAGAGTGATAAAATATGAAGGCAAATCTTTATGGTAATTGGGGATAAGAGTATAAAATATAATGAATAAAACTACCGGCAAGATCACAATTAAGTATTGGGCAAACCGTATCTGCTTAAAACGGACAACAATAACCCAAGCAATAAGAGCAGAAATACAAGTAGGCAAAAAAGCGAAATAGGCAAGCATCCCCATATAGGTAAAAATACCGCGTCCACCTCTAAAATGATGATTATAGGGTAAACAATGCCCTATAAGCATACTCATTCCATAAACCAGCATTAAATTTTCATGATAGAGAACACTAAATCCTGGATAATTGATCACGCTGGTATCAATAAACCGTAAAAGCACTTCCACTATCAGCAAAAATAAATAAGCCTTAGCCACATCAATTGCTCCTACTAATGTCCCCAGAGGTTTACTGATATTGGTGTAAATATTTTCTGTATCAGCCAAACCTGTGCCGATTTTATATACATTTAAAGAGCGAAAACCTTTTGCAACTATCCGGGCAGTGGAAAAACAGCCATAAAGATAGGCAACTATTATTACTAATATTACAAATAGGTAAATCATTCATTAGCTCCATAACTTCGTTCGCCAAAAATGCCGGTTCCAATACGAAGCATATTAGAACCTTCTTCCAGAGCTTGGACATAGTCATTACTCATTCCCATAGAGAGATATTTCATTTCCACATTAGGAATAGTAAGTTCTTTTATCTCCTCAAACAGGTATTTCATTTTAGCAAAAAGAGGACGGCTAACTTCTGCTTCTGCTAGCATACCTATAGTCATCAGACCTTTTATATGCAAAGTAGGATAAGCAGCAATTTGCCAAATTGCTTCCTTTACTTCCTCAAAAGAAAAACCGCTTTTCGAGAGTTCGCTGCTGCTATTTATTTGAATTAAAATATCCTGACTGCGATTTGTCCTCCCTAAAGCCAAGTGTAATTTTTGGGCCAAGTCCAAAGAGTGGATAGATTGAATCAAACAAGGTTTCAATTCCAGCAGCTGGTTTATTTTATTACTTTGTAAATGGCCAATAAAGTGAAAACCCTGATAGGGAACTTTTAGCATCGGTATTTTTCTTCTTGCTTCCTGCACTTTATTTTCGCCAATATGTTCAATTCCCAATTGTAAAGCAATTTCTATTACTTCTACAGGATGAGTTTTGGTTACAGCCACCAAAGTTACCTCATCCTTTCTTCCCATTTTGGAAAGGGTTTCAGCAATATTGTTTTGGATAAATTTTATATTTTCAGCTATCTTCATTTTAATAGTAACATTTTATGTTGGTAGCTTTTGCCCTCTATACTCAAACGATAGAAATAAACACCGCTGGCTACTTCTCTGGAATAATCATCTCTTCCATTCCAAACGATGCTATGATTGCCTTCTTTGAGGACGGTATCTACCAAAGTTCGTATTTTTTGACCCTTTATATTGAATATTTCCAGCCTAGCTTTAGCCTCTGCTTTTGTAGTATAGCAAATTGTAGTTTCTGGGTTAAAGGGATTGGGATAATTTCCCAGCAGTGCATTCATTACTGGCACATTTGTTTCTTCAGCATTACTTACAAAACCAGTTGAGGCAAAGGAACCTTGTCTTAAAGTACTTCCTCTATAAGTAATCCAAGGTTTTAATTCGGAAGCATCTCTTCGTAAATTGAGCATCAAAACGCCGTTGGAATGTCCCATAATTAATTTTATCTGATTGTTGTTATCAAAATCTACTAAAGTTGCCGGCGTGCTACCATTATAAATATTGGCAAAAGGAAATCCGTTTAGAGTGCTGCCATCAGAATTAAACGCATACACAGAATTTACATAACTATGTACTAAAATTTCGGCTTGAGGATCACTATCCAAATTAGCAATAAGAGGAGGGCAAACAAAATTATCTCCAGTTGCTACAGGATAACCAGGAAGATCAACACCTTCATCTGTTAAGGCATAAATAATCCCGTTGTTTGTTATTCCAACAATATCCAATCCATTATCATCAGAAGTAATATCTCCCAAAGCAAAACCACCGGCTATATTAGCATCAATATTACGCATCGCGATGATATTTCCTTCCGCAGAAATAATATAGATATGGGTAGGAGTGGAACATACTATTCTATTTGTATTTGTAATCGTAGGAGAACCAGTTACAGGACCATTTAGCTGAACAGGAAAACCGGGAAGAACTGTTCCACCTGTTCCTAAAACATATAAAAGTCCATTTTGGGAACCAGCAACAATTTCCATAGTTCCATCACCATTAAAATCGGCAGCAGCAAGTTCAGTTTGGAAATTGCCGCCAACATCAAACGGGAAGCCATTAAGCAATTGTCCATTGGGGGAAATGGCATAGATTTTTCCAAATAAGCTTCCGGCAATTGTTTCTAAAGTTCCATCTCCATTAATATCTGCCAGTACAGGAGTGAATAAAAACATTGTATTATCATGGTAATTGAAGATTATCTCACCATCAAAATGCATAGCATAAATATCACCGCTACGGCTACAAAAAACCAGATCATTTTCATCATCATCATCTATAGGTCCACAAGCAAAGCTGCGGAATATATACATACCTTCAGGTGCTTCTACTGTAGAATAAATTTCACCATCGTTACCAAGGTAATAACTATTCCCATACACATCAACATAGATAATTTCCATTCCACTGGTAGAATTCAAATTTGTTACCAAAGGTGCTGATTTTCCATTTATAATAGTTTCCCAAGGAAAACGATCATCCATTAAAGTAATCTCAAAACTAACAGTAAATCTCCGTTCACCAGTTGATAAATTAGTTACAGGATTTATAGAATCAATAACCAGGGTAAGGTAGTAAGTGCCAAAACCAACAGTATCAGATAGTTGTAAACGAATTTTCAAATTTTGAGGGCTCATCCCACCAGGAATAATTTGAGCAATAGATAAATTGTTACCTACCACTTCAATGCCTTCAGGTAAATTTTCTAATCTCACTGATACATTATATGCTGTACCCCAATTCGTGTTATTAGAGATAACAGGATAAATACAAATTAGTTCGCCAGTGCTGATTGTTCCGTTATTATCACCTTCTTCATCGGTAATTTCATAACTCTCCAAACTAAGCAAAGGCAAATTAGGATTAAAAGATTTTACTGCTATGGAAGGATCACCAAAAAGAACTACTTCGTAATAACACCACCGCATTACATCATTACTTAATGCTGCATTCAAATTTTGCAGACGGGAATAGGTTAAAGCCTCTCCCAGAACAGGAAGATTCTGTTGAAATAGACCATTAAAAAATTGACGATCATAAAATTGAGAAGCACCATTAACACTTCCAGGACTATACCATCCATAACGAGTATTGCCAATAAAACAAAATACTCCTCCAGAAGCCGTAACAAAATGTTCTCCGATTGATTCATTATCGCCAGAAGTACGTTGATCAAAAGCAGCAGGATAACAACCCTGAGTATATAGAAAACCGTATTCTGTATTAGTTAAACTTTCTACGGTTCCATTGGATTGACCAATTAAAACTGATTCATTTGCATGCCCCATATGATTCATAATTCCAGCGCCTTTGTTAATCGCATTATAAACATTCATAGAGCTATAAGTGCCATCCCTTTGGTATAGAGTTTGCAAATAATATTCATCAGGAAGGTATTGTGCCACATCATCTTTATAATCACCTCCCCAAGTTAAAGGATTGTTATTCAGGTTTTCGCCCATAAATAACGCATAATTATTGCTATAAGTATCGTTATCAACATAATAGCGGATTTTATTAAACATATGGTTAAATTCATTTTGAGTTTCAGCAGGAAATCTACCAATATGAACCTCTGGAATCATATCTGGATTATCAGCTGGTTCACCCCAAATATTATTATTGTTAGCATTCCAGTTACCGTCTAAATTACTAAAATAAATATCCGTAGGCATTCTTTCGTCTATAGTATCCCCAACTTGGCCATAAGTGCCTCGCTCTGGAATAATTTCATCATCACCGCCCAGAATAACATATTCCAAGGGTTGAGAACTATTTGCCCAGGTCTGATAAACATTTATAATAAAATTACGAAGCTTTTCTGCATTATCGGTTCCGGGATAGGAACTAAGAATATCTTCCAGAGCATAAATAGCATTGGAAACACCTTTACTGGCACGCCAAGAAGAATATTCAGTAAACCAATTGATTCGGGAATTACTAGTAATAATAATCATTTGTTTGGGAACCGTAAGATCAATATCCCGGCTTAAAATGGGTACACTTCTATAATTACTTGCAGATTGATAGCTTGCTATATTTTCGGGATTGCAAATCAGCGAATTTATATAAGATAGAGTTTTAGAATTAGGAGTGTAAAAATTCGCTTGATATTCTGCTTCTGCTTCCGAAAATTCACTGTTGATGGATACACTAATCTCAGAACTAACATACAGCTTCTGCGTAATAGGATTATAGCGATAAGGATAAACATTGAAAAGCGCAATTTGATAACCACGAAAATATTGAATTCCTAAAAACTGCCACTCCCTTTCAGGATAAAGCTTATTCTCCAAAACCGCTGACGAATAAGAACCGGCATTGGGAATATTCATTCTGGAAATAGGCAATTGAACTCCAGCAATTTCAAAAGTTACTCTTTCTGCCACAAGTTCAGCTGGAGCTAATTGAATACTGGCATTTTGATATCTTTGCCCAAAAGGTATTAGCACATTTACCGGTACATAAGGAAGAACCGGCTCACCAGTTTGTAATGTAACAGGATAACCATCTGCCTGTTGTTTCGTTTGCCAGGCATTCTTATCTACTTTAATCACTGTTTCGAAGGCAGCCAAATTGATTCCAATCAGGATGGCCGTTAGTAATATAAAAGCTTTTTTCATATTCATATCCATCTTTTTTTTTGTTCTGCTAAGATAATTACAGCAAGTTCTGTTCCTTTATCATAAAATCAACCAATCCGTCAAGTTATTTCCCGAGGGTTATCTGAAAAATAATTTGATCCTATGTTTACTTCCTCAATTGAAACTAACTTATTCATTTTTGCTTGGTTCCTACTTATTAACTACCGCTGAGCTACAATGGTGTTACTCGGCATTTTCCCGCCGTAGCTCCACCGCAACTCTACCACAAATAACTAAGGAAGAAACAATCCTGGTTCCCATAAAAGAATGCTGCTATCGTTAAATTATGTATGCAGCAACCGAGTAAACAGGAGATTGTTGTGTAACAAGTGCATTTTTTCTTATTTTTTTCACTGTTTTGGTTTTGCTTTTTTTACCTGCGCCCTTGCCTCTCTTAAATATAAGGGTTCCAATTCTTCCAAAATTTGGGGGATGTGCTTTTCCGGTAACAAGTTTGGTATAGAAAACAGCCCTGCTGCCGAAGGAATTTTCATAACAGGATGGAGAGTATAAAAATTATAGGAATTTTTAAACCGCAGAGCAAGCATTTCTGAAGCGCTTCCGCATAAGATAAAATCCTCCAAATCCAGATTACATAATTCTTCAGGCGTGGCAATGGAGGGAGGTATAATTTCTTTTAGCTGCTGATCGTAATAGGCATAATAAACTTCTTGCATTTTAGCATCAACGGCAGCGAAAATATTTTTTCCCAATCCGCTTGCTGGTAATGCTGCCAATTCCAAAGAGGAATATGCATATAGGGGAATTCCTAAAGCGAAGGCAATCCCTTTTGCGGTTGCCAATCCGATTCTTAGTCCGGTAAATGAACCAGGACCTATGCACACATAGATTTCTTGTAATTCACTACGCAAAATATTACAAAATTTGAATGCGTAGTCAATTGCTGGCATCAATGTTTCACTGTGGGTTATCTTTATATCAAAATAGGCAGAATAGATTACCCGCTCTTCATTTGCTAAAGCTATAGAACCGGAATTTTGAGTAGAATCTATGGCAAGTTTCAATTTCCAGTCCTGATCCAATCGTCGTATAAGTTTTCAAAAAACAGTTTATGCTTTGCCTCATCGGCAGCCAGGCGTCTAAAAAGAGTAGCTATTTCTGCATCGGGAAATTTCACGCTCATTTCCGAATAGAGCAGAAAGGAGTTTTCTTCTCGTTTCATAGCTCGAACAAGTAAATTTTGGTAGCTCATATCCAGATCAGAGGGATCTACGCATAAGTATTCACTTATTTTCAAATTGGGCACTTTTTGAATATCTTCTTCTTTCACACCTGTTATACGAATGTTTTCAATTATCTGAATATGACCATTTTCCATCATTTCCAAATCCTTCAGCATATTCTTTACATCCTGAAATTGGGATTGTTCTTGCAATTCTTGATAGAATTTTACCGCTTCCTCTTCACGCGAGATAGCAAAATCCAAAATTTCTTCAAATTCCTGTTGTTGCACTTTAGACCTCACATATCATTTATTTTTTGTTAAGCCACTGGAGAGATAAAACTCCCCAGTGGCCAGAAAGGTTATTTAGTTATTCGTAGGGTTCGAAAATATCTTTTCCGACACCACATTCTGGGCAGACAAAATCATCAGGAAGCTCTTCGAAGGGAATGTTGTTGTTTTCAGCGGGATCGTAAATCCATCCACATGCCATACATTGATATTTTTGCATTTTTGGTCTCCTTGCAGTTTTTAGTAGTTTTCCTTAAAGAGTTCAAAATAACTTTGAGGATGACTGCAGGAAGGGCAAATCTTAGGAGCTTCAGTTCCTTCATGCACATATCCACAATTCAAACATTTCCATAGGACTTTTTCCTGGCGAATAAAGACCTTCTGGTTTTTCACATTGTCATAGAGCTTGCGAAAACGCTTTTCGTGTTCTCTTTCCACTTTAGCTATCATTCTCCAGGAATGAGCTATATCGCTAAAACCTTCTTCTTCTGCAACATCGGCAAACAAAGGATATAATTCCGACCATTCTTCATTTTCACCATTTGCTGCATATTCCAGATTTTTTAGTGTGTTATCTGCAGACCAACCAACAGGATAAGAAGCAATGATATTAATCATTTCACCTTCCACACCATTACTCAATAGATGTTTGAAGAATACCTTGGCATGTTCTTTTTCGTTATCTGCAGTTTCTGTAAAAATATTAGATATTTGCTCAAAGCCTTCTTTCTTAGCTGTTTTAGCTGAATATAAATATCTCATTCTGGCTTGGCTTTCACCTGCGAAAGATTTCATCAGATTTTCAGCAGTTCTTGTTTCTCTAAATGACATTTTTCTTCTCCTTATTATAGTTATGCTTTCCAAAGTCCGTGTATATTACAATATTCACGCACTTCTTTAACCTTATCCATCGATACTTTAAAAATAGCTTTAGGTTCTTCTCCAGGTTTCAGTTCTTTGCGCAAAACTTTCTTATCGGTTAGAACCTCAATAAATACAATATAATGTTTCTCTTCCATCGGATGAGGAACGCTTCCTACAGAGACTTCAATTTTGTCTCCCAAATCTTTCACGACAGGTAAATGTTTTTCTGTTGCAGCATCTACTGTGTTTTCTTGTAACAAGTACATTGGTTGACCGCAGCAAACTAATTCACCACCTCCAACATAAGTTACTTCAACTACATTTCCACAAATAGCGCAACGCCATAGTTGTCTTAATGCTATCATTTTCTTTCCTCCCTAATTGATTCTCTTTCTTTTATTATAAGCAATTTAGTACTTTTGTCAACTGAAATTTTTCCCTTGCCAAAAAAAACGCTTTTTGTTTTATTGATTTATAAAGCTTTATTAATAAAGAAGGATTGCTAAATGAAACGCCTTATAATGCTGCTGCTAACGCTTCTGGTTTTGGCTGGATGCGTTCAATATGATGAAGAACTATGGATTAATCGCAATGGCTCAGGAAGAGCTGTTATCCGTATAGTTCATCGTTCTCCTTATGAAAACCCAGAAGAAATTATGCGCAAAGCAGCTTTACCAGGAATAAATTTACAATCCTATGACATTTACCGAAAAGGTCCTGATGTTATTTATACTATTAACTTTAAATTCAAAAACATAGATGCTTTTAATAATGTGAATGATCAATTAGGAACAGCTGATTTTTGGGGAAAAATAACTCTGAATAAAGAACCCGGAAGAAGAATAACTTTTAAAAGAAGAATTGCTCTTGGCAGTCAGGAACCTGAAGACGAAGATGATATTGAACATATTATTGGTAGATTACAACCCGATAATCCTGTATGGACATATAAAGTTCATCTACCTTGGAAAATTATTTCTACCAATGCCTTACCGGAAAATGTAGATTATAATAATCGTACCGTTGCCTGGAAATATGATACCCGTAAAATGTGGCATAAGCAAGAACTTATGTCTGTGGAATTAAGAAAGGACTTCCCTTGGTTGCTACTCGTTATTGGGGTAATTGTTCTTATTCTACTCACTTTCCTAGTACATTGGATTTTACGCTTTCCAAAGAAATCACATTGGTTAGAAAGAATAAAACATACCGAGGATGCAGAAAAGAAATAGTATCCTACAGATAATGTTTATGCAGCTTCCACTAATTTGGTTATATGGCTGATTTAAAGTTATATAAGCGATGCCAGCTTCTGACTTAATTCTTCATTCTCAGTGCGCTTCAAACCAATTTACTCCCACTCCCAGGTCTGTTTTCAGGTGAACTTTATCCGCATATTCTTTAGGTAACGCATGTTCCATACAGGTTTGAACAATTATTTTAGCTTCTTCTATTGCCTTTTTATGAACTTCAAAGAGCAATTCATCGTGAACTTGTAGAATCATTTTTATATCTTCCCGTTTATCTATCTGATTATGAATATCCAGCATAGCTATTTTGATTAAATCAGCTGCTGTTCCCTGAATAGGCATATTTACAGCAATTCTTTCTGCTTCACTTCTCAATCCCTGGTTTTTACTTTCTATATTAGGAAGATATAAACGCCTACCAAAAAGGGTTTCAGCATAATGTTGCTGGCGGGCTTTAAGAATACATTGATTAATAAACTCTCGGATGGAAGGAAATTGCGCATAATAGTCGTCAATTATTTGTTTTGCTTCATTTTGAGGGATACCCAGTTCGCGGGAAAGTTTTCTTTGCCCCATACCGTAGAGAATGCCAAAGTTAATAGTCTTGGCTGCTCTTCTTTGATCTGGAGTAACTTGTTCAAGGGATACATTATAAATCTTGGCAGCCATTCTTTTATGAATATCGAGGTCTTGTTTAAAAGCTTCTATTAAAACTTCATCTTCACTCATCAGAGCCAACAAACGCAATTCTATCTGAGAATAATCGGCATCCAAAATTAAATGCTCTTCATCTTTAGCGTAAAATGCCTTTCTGATTTCGCGTCCAATTTCTGTACGGACAGGAATATTTTGCAGATTGGGATTGGAAGAAGAAAGACGTCCTGTGGAAGTAACTGTTTGATTGAATGAAGAATGTATTCTTCCGGTTTCAGGATTTATCATTTTAGGTAAAGCGTTGATATAAGTAGATTGCAGTTTAGCAAGCTGTCGATATTGAATTATGGTACCAGCAATTTCATAATCTTCTGCCAGTTCTTCTAACACGCTGTTATCCGTAGAATAACCTGTTTTGGTTTTTTTTCGGGTTGGGAGCTTTTTTTCTTCAAAGAGCATTTTTGCTAATTGCTGTGTAGAATTGAGATTAAATTCATAGCCCGCATAAGCATAAATTATATCTGTTAATTTCTTCAATTCCTGATTTATTTTATGGGATATCTCCGTTAAAACAGAACAATCAATGGCCATACCGTTCATTTCCATTCGTTGTAAAACCTTTATTAGAGGCAATTCGATTGTGTAAAAAAGATTCGCCATAACACTAAAATCTACTTTTCTATGGTAAATCGGATATAGCTTATATACTACCCAGGCATCTTCTGCTGAATAAATACAGGCTCTATCCAATTCTACATAATCAAATGTGGATTGATTTTTGCCTTTACCAATTAAATCACTGATGGGGATCATTTTATAATTCAATTCGCTTACCGCACAGGCATCTAATGAATAATTTAAAGTGCCGGGATCAAGAATATAAGCAGCCAACATAGTATCAAAAATAGGATTATTTAAGTTCAATCCATGTCTGCAAAGAACAATTAAATCAAACTTGAGGTTATGCCCCAAGAGCAGTTTTCCTTGTATGGCATCTTCGAGATGACGGATAACTTCCGGAAGGGATAGATTATCCGCCATCTGGTGACCCAAAGGAAGATAGTATGCTTTTGCTTCATTCATACAAAAGGATATTCCTGCTAAATTTGCCAGCATCGGATCTGGCGAATCGGTTTCCGTATCAAGCGAAATCAGCTGTGCTTCTTTTATTTCCTTTAACAAAGTAACAAAATTGCGGGTATTCACTAAAATTGCTTTAAAAGGCATTTTTGTGTCAGCTTCCGAAACCGCTTCTGATTTTTTGCTTTCCATATTAAAGATATCATCTTGATATTCAGATTGTTGTATTGTATCTGTCGGCTCTGGATAGTTTAATTCAATTTTACGCTTGATGGAATTTATTTCATATTCTTCCAATAGAGGAATTGCCTTCTTTAGGTCCTTCGTCCAAAAAGTTAAATATTCTAAATCCGGTTTGGGAATAGGAACATCAGTTTTAATAGTAGCTAACTCCTTTGAAAGATAAGCATTTTCTTTGTTTTCTAAAAGCAGCTCTTTCCAGCGCGGCTTTATAAAATCCAAATGGGCATAAATATTATCCAGCGTTTTATACTCGGAAAGTAACATTGAGGCAGTTTTGGGTCCGATACTTTTTACTCCAGGAATATTATCGGAAGGGTCTCCTACCAAAGCTAAATAATCTATAAATTGTTCAGGATAAACTCCATACTTGGCATAAACGGCATCCCGATCCAAAATTACATCTTTCATCGGATCAAGCATCACGGAACGCTCATCAATTAATTGACAGTAATCTTTGTCACTGGTTAAAAACACAATTTGAAATTGATCTTTGAATTGCTTTGCCATAGTTCCTAAAATATCATCAGCTTCGTAACCATCCATCCCTATTTCCTTTAGACCAATTAATTCAAAGAATTTTTTCACTGGCTCAATTTGTGCAGTAAGTTCTTCTGGCATTGGAGGACGCTGAGCTTTATATGCTTCATAGAGAGTATGACGAAAAGTAGGAGCTTTACGGTCAAAAGAAATGGCTACATAAGCTGCCTGGGTATTTTCGATGATATGTAAAAAAGAATTTATTACTCCAAAGATAGCACTGGTATTTTTTCCTTTACTGTTGATCAAAGGATTTTTGATAAAGGCAAAATGAGCCCTGTATAATAGTGCGGTGCCATCAATTAAATATAATTTATCTGCCATTATGAACTTCCCCTTTTTTATTATGAATCCATTAAAATAAGGAAAGGGATTTTTTGGCAAGGGAATTCTGATAATAGCGATTAGCGAAATAGGGAAATGGCGAGATGTAAATTTAGAAACAAGGAGTTTAGGAGCATTTTAGCGGAGGGCGGAGAGCGGAGGGCGGAGGGCTGAGGGCGGAGAGCGGAGGGCAGGGGGCTGAGGGCGGAGGGCGGAGGGCGATGTCCACATCAACCTACAAAGAATATACTATCAAGCTTGTATTAAAGATATCTGCTCATTGCATCATCCATATTTTTTAGCAGTTTAGTAGTTAGGATAACCTCCCGAAACAGGTTTCCAGATCTTTTACCTTTACACACTGGATATAATTTCATTTGCAACTGCTGCCTGGATACAATGTATGTTCTTTCTCTTTTGCGGTAACATAAAACCAGCTTTTTCTTTCTTACAATTCATAACTTGGGAGCATTTTTTCTTATTGAAAGTAACAAATCCTGACCCCCCTAAGTAAAAAGTCGATTTTAAGTTACAGCAAAGCTATTGACAGAAAGTAGGGTTATAAGATAATTGAGAAATACAAAATCTACAGGAGAAAAAATGGAAAGACCTTCCTGGCAACAGTATTTTATGGAAATGGCATATCTTGCAGCAAAGCGAAGCACTTGTCTCCGCAGAAAAGTAGGTGCAGTTTTGGTTCGCGATAATCAAATTATTTCAACCGGTTATAATGGTAGCCCCAAAGGGGTTCCTCACTGTGCAGAAATTGGTTGTTTAAGAAAACAGCAAAATGTTCCTTCTGGAAAAAATCATGAGCTTTGTAGAGGTGTGCATGCTGAACAAAATGCTATAATTCAAGCAGCTATAAATGGTTCTTCCACGCGCGGTTCAATTCTTTATTGTACAAATCAACCCTGTAGTATTTGTGCTCGTTTAATTATCAACGCTGAAATTAAGACTGTTTATATAGCAGAGACTTATCCTGACGAATTAGGAGAAGAGCTTTTTCGCGAGGCAGGAATTGAACTGATTCAATATGAATTAAAAAGTAATACACTAAAGAAACTTATCTAATGAAACTGCTCCAGCATTTTACCGTAAAGGATTTAATTATTATCACTTCCATCGCTGCTTTGGGAATTGCCGTAAAACCTATTATTAATCCTATCACTAAAATTATTTCCACTCCTTTAGGAATTCCTGGTGGTTCACTAACAGGCGGACTTTATATGTTATGGTTAGTTTTAACGATCGTAATAGTGGATAAACCTTTAACTGGTACACTTTATGGGTTTTTGCAATCAATTCTAGTTTTACTGATTGGAATGGCGGGTAGAATGGGGGCTTTTTCTTTAGTGGCATATACACTTCCAGGAATTATAGCAGACCTGATTTATTGGCTATATCCTAAGAAAAATAAACTGCTTACTCATTTGTTGTTGTGCGCTTTTGCCAATTTAACGGGGTCTTTAGTTTCTTCTGCTATCTTTTTTAAAATGCCTCCTTTAATGATTGGCTTTAATACTTGTTTAGCATTAGCTTCTGGAATTATAGGTGGCTATCTTGGTTTTGGAATTTATCAATCATTGAAAGCAACAAGGATTATATGATGAAGAAATACATTTGTCTTTTAATTTTGCTGGAAGTTATTGTCTTCTTAACTGCTTTAGAAATCATAGATAGTAAAGGTATTAGCCATATTTATGATAATGCAGAACTGTATAAACTGGAAACACAGGAACTAAAAACTACTCGCGAGAAGGATGGAATCGTTCGCCTTAATAATTGGCAAGGTTTTAGGTTTGATATCTGGCTAAAACAGCAGAAGTTAGGTGATTTTGCCACTATCCGTTTTGAATCCTCTGACCGCTATCTGGTAACTTTAGAAAAAAGTGAGTTTGATTCTCTGGAAAGCTACATTGTTATTGCTCAAGATGGCATTCCTTTTGAGGAATATATGCTACGCCTTATTTTCCCTACTTTGCGAGAAATGCAATGGATAAAGGGTTTAGATCGTGTTGTATTGGAAAATTTTCATCCGCTTATTCGTCCGACGCGTTTTTTCCTGCTCCAAGATACTCTAAAAAAATACACTTTACAAAAGGACCTCAAGCCCTTCGTGAATATTGAGGGTTATTATCTAAGTGATGTTTTAATGGATTTATCGCCAGCAGAAGAAAAAAAGGTTATACTTTATAGTCGAGATGGACTTAAACAGAGTTTAACTTATCCATTACACTTGCAGGGAGCCGTTTTGGAAAAAACTCCAGAGGATCTCTATAACTTAAAAAGTCCTCAGATTCCGGGTGGAATGTGGATGAAAGATCTTGTTTATTTACAATGTGATAACTATGCGCTAATTAGTGAAGATTCGATAAATCAACTAATTCGTCTGGCAAAAATTCTGCATTGGGAAACCACTCCGGAGATGCAATTTCGCATTGTATATAAAGATAGTGAAGAAATAATGAATTTTACCGATGCTTTAGCTGAACCTCAAGTTTTTAGGGGAGCGCTTTACTTCGAGATTTTTTGATGCTTATCTTAAAGGATTTCGGCATTTCGTTTGCAGACCGAAACTTGCTTGAAGGGATCAATATAGAAATTCCTGAGGGGACTGTATTTCATTTAAAAGGGCCTAACGCCAGCGGAAAAAGTTCTCTGCTAAATGCTATCAGTGGAATTATTCCCGAATATGTTCAAGCTAAAACGACCGGTGATCTTATTTGGAATAATATAGACTTGCAAACAATTCCCCTGAAAGAAAAACACCACTATCTATGGCATCAACTAAGCGATACAGAAGCTCAAATCTTTTTTCCTGATTGTATTTCAGAACTTGCTTTTGCTTTGGAAAATATGGCTATCCCCGCGGAAAAAATATGGGAAAGAGTAAATCTTGCTACCCAGCAATTTGGCCTTAGTAATTTACTTTATAGGGATCCTTCAACCTTAAGCGGAGGCGAAAAAAAACTGTTGCTTTGTGCAATTGCTGAAACAATAGATCCACCAATACTGCTTTTAGATGAGCCCCTAAATGGATTAGATAATCGGGCAGTTAAATTGGTCTTAAAATGGATTAGTGACAAGAAAGAACAAGGCAAAATAATTGTAGTGGTAGATCACAACCCTATAATAGAAACCTTAGCCGATTTTTCTTTTATTTTAGCAGATAATCCGCAACTCCCTAAAACAGATATCGCCTTCATCAGTAATAACTATTTGAATATAGCTGATAATTTAGGTTACCAGATAAATCCTAACACTGATATCCTTTACCAGATAGAAGAGCTTAATTTTGCTTATCCTCAATCGAAGCCGCTATTTACAAAGCTTACTGTTGAGATAGGTAGCAAGCAAAATATACTATTAACTGGTAATAATGGAGCAGGGAAAAGCTCTTTTCTGAAGCTCTTAGCAGGGCTAATTAAACCCTTAAAAGGTAAAATATATTTAGGTGGAAAGCTGATGCAGGGATTGGACACAAAGAACTTTGAATACATCTATTATCAGAGCCAGATCACCAAAGAAAACCTTTTGGGAATTAGTGTTGCACAAAATTGGCTGTTTTGGCAACTGGCTATTAAACAGCTACCCGATCTACCACTAAAAGATGATCCATTATTTACAGAACTATCTGCTGGACAGCAAAAAATGGTATCGCAACAAATATTACCTCAGTTACTATCTAAATTCTGGATATTGGATGAACCCTTTGCTTCTTTAGATAAGGATGCTGGAACTAAACTTCTACAATTGCTGCAATATAAAAGTAAGAAGCACCCTGGGATGTTAATTGTATCTCATTCGTTGGAAGAGCATAACGATATGTTTGATAGGGTATTAACTATTCGTAACCATTTTTTGCAAGAAGAAACAAGATGACAAAGAAGAATGCCCTGCATCCACTTACACATATTCTTATGGCTTTATTGCTATCTACAATGGTATTTATCGTTAAAAAGCCAAGCTCGCTACTTTTTTTAACTTTGTTGGCGTCAATTTATGCTGCTTTTAGGATGAAAAATGGTTGGCAGAAAATACTAAAAACCCTGTGGCATACTTTACCCTTTTTGTTGGTCTTAAGTTTTTTCCAAATCGTTTTTAGAAGAGGCGGATCTTTGCTTTGGTCTTATGGGATATTGAAAATTAGTTCAGAAGCAGTTCAAATTTCTATCCAGCTGGCATTACGTTTATTAACAGTTATTTATTGTGCTAAATCATTAGCCGTAATGGAATATCCAGAATTTTCCAAGGCTTTTTCTGCAATCCGTTTTCCAGAAGAGCTTTCTTTTATGCTGTCTTATGCTATTCATCTTGTCCCGAAATTTTTAGCCCAATTAAAAGGATTTGTAACAGGATTGAAACTGCGGGGCATTGATTCTGCCAATCTTTCAATTGCCAAACGCTTACAGGTTTATAAACAATTGGCAATTACTTCTTTAGCAGAACTAATCAGAAATAGTGAGACTTCTGCCATTGCTTTGGAACTTAGAGGTTTTAGAAGTGAAGGTAAAAGAACAAAACTATATCAACAAAAGTTCAGCTATCGGGATATATTATTTCTACTTGTTTTTTCTGGGATAGTAGTATTAGTTACTAATCTTTCCTAGTAGCCCAAGTGATAGAGAGACAGAATAATAGATAAAAGTACTTCTTAACAAAAACACCTCGTGTATTATTGCTACATTATCATTTACACAATTATCAATAACGAGTTCTATAACTGGAGAAATCTTCTGTATCGTATTGCTTGCTGATTTGCCAAGCTCTGTCTTACACCGGAAGGAAAATTCAAATCTGTGTTCTCTGGTGCGTAATATCCCAAGTTCGTAGTTCATTAAAAGTGGATATTGGGGAAGAGCAAAACAAGAGTCCCAACTGCCCAAAGTTCGTACTATATGTAACAACCAATTATGGCAATGGGGACTCTTATAATATAATTCCCTATGTTAATCTAACACGCTATTCACTTATTGCATATATTTTTTATATGCAGTTCACGGTTATTATTTCATCAGCACCATTTTTTTCTGTTGTGTTTCCTTTCCATTGCTTAGTTTATAGAAATATATTCCGCTGCTAACCTGTTTTCCGGAATCGTTGGTTCCATCCCACACTAAGTTATATTGGCCTTTTTGCAGGGCTCCGCGGTAAAGAGTTTTGACCAATTGTCCTTTTATATTATAGATGCTTAAGTTTAGGGAGTGGATATTATCCTTCAAAGTAAAGTTAATAGTGGTTTGCGGATTGAAGGGATTGGGATAATTTTGCTGTAGCATCATATTTTGAACAGAAGGAGCAATCTCATCGATATTGGGGGTTCCGTTACCTAGTTTTTGGGCATAGAGTCCCAAAATTTGAGTTTTTCCACTGGATCGTCCATCTGCCCAAACACAATATGCTTTATTATTCAAAATGGCTATTTGAGGTTGATATTGAGATTTGGCTTTATCGCAGAGGACATTGCCATTAATGTTTCCGATCATATCGCCATTTTCACGAATATATTTATAGTAGAGGTCGCGTTCGATGTTATAATCTTCCCAGCTGATAAGGTAACCCCCATTGGGGAAACTAGCCAAAAATGGTGTGGATTGAGTGGAATCTCGTTGTACAACAAAGAAACCTGTATCGCCCCATAAAGGTGATCCTGTAAAAGAGAACTTCTGAGCCTTAATATCATTAACACCATCAATTATTTCACACCAGGCAAAAGTGATACCGCTATCGGTTACTGTGATTGTTGGTAATTCTTGTTCTCTTCCGCTATCAGCAAGATTTACGCCTATAGTATTCCATAAATAGTTTCCATTTTCCGAGATATGCTGTCCCCAGTAATTTTGAAGAAAATCACCTCGGGCATCTTTCCACATCACAAAGATACCGTCTGGAGTTTTATGGGCTTTGGGAAGCAATTGGATAGTATCATAATCGTTATAAGTAGAAGCTCGTAATCCATCTTCAGGCCAATTATCCATAGATGAACCATCTTCTGCAACTCTTTTAACCCAAACTGTTCTAGTATTATCGGGGTGATATCTCTCCCAAACATAATAGTTATCAATAAGATCATAGAGAGTACATTCGTTATTGAAATCACTCTGAGAGAGATTGGAAATCATCAATCCATCTGGTCCCCACATTTTTTGCCCATTTTGTATCCGCTGACCATAAACATGGTAAAAGAAATTTAATCCAATTTGGTCTGAACCTGACCATCCAAAGTAAAACGAACCGTTATAATAAGTTACTTTAGGGTCCTTCTGTCTTATCGGGCTACTTACAGTTAAAGGAATACCTTCGTCTCCCCATAATCTTTCTCCATTTTGTCCGATCAGCTGGGCATAAACTTTTGGATTATCACCTCTGGCATCTTCCCAAATAATAACAATTTGATCATCTGGAGTTACATAAGCGCAAGGTGTGGATTGAGTTCCTCCCACAGAAGTTGTTACTGGGCGTCCATTCGTTTCCAAACCTATACTACCGTCTGGATTAAGGAATTGGAAATATATCCTATAACCGTCATTGGCAAAACGGGTATCCTGCCAAATAATCACTACATCTGAACTACGCTTTAAAATTAAGTAATTATCCAGAGGTGTGTCTCCGCTCAAACCCCAAAAAACTTCAACTCCATTTGTAGCTAAGAGAGGAGTTCCCGTAGAAGATAGTGATTGATAGTATATACCTACACTGCCGTTGCGAATATCCATCCAATTGATAAAAACGGTGTTATTACTAACTTTTATTAAGCTTCCGTTTTGCTGATTGGGTGCAGTGCAAATAGGCTTTCCATTTGCTTCCCATAAGGCAACTCCAGTTGAAGATAGATGTTGAGCATATATATCATCATTGGGTGCATTACCATTTCGTAAATCATCCCAAACTACATAACAACCACCATTATCATCAGGAGCCATACGAGGTCCATATTGAGCAAATTCTGCTGTACAAAGGGCAACACCTTCTTCTGACCAGAGTTTTGTGCCGGTTGTTGATATTTTTTGGGCAAAGAGATCAGCATTTTGAGTATCTAAGCTAAAATCTTCCCAAACTATTATAGCACAGTTATCAGAGGTTTTTACTATCCTGGGACTCAATTGCGGCCTTGCTAAGCCGTCCTGATCACTATAAACAACAAGATAATCTCCCCAGAGCAAATCTCCGGCTAAGTTGATTTTTTGGGCATAAATATCGGGATCGGTATTTCTCTTGTCCTGCCAGGTAACAACAAAATCGCCATCAGTTAAAGCAGCCATCCTAATGTCAGATTGGTTTCCATTCGCATTACTAATAACAACAGGATTTGGCCAAGTCATTGTTCCATTGGCATCAAAATGTTTAGCATAGAGATCATCATTACTGGCATAGCTGTGGGTGTATGCAATAATAAATCCTCCCTGTCCATCAGGAAGCATTGTATTTTGAATTTCATCTCCCAGTCCATCGGCGATAGGAATACCATTTTGCGTCCATAGAGCATTGCCACTTGCAGAAAGATGCTGGCCAAAAAGGTCTTTACTGGGATGGCGACTGTCCACCCAAATAATAAACACTCCTCCCTCATTATCGGGTTCCATATTTATCGAAATCTGCATTCCAACTAAGGAACAAACTGAAACTCCGCCTACTTGCCAAAGTAAATTACCCTGTTCATCTATTTTTTGAGCATAGATATCGCCATCTAAATCTGCAGAAAAATCTACCCAGGCAATAACATAATTATTATCACTTGTTCTGGTTATTACAGGGTCTTCTTGACGGTCTAACTTGCCATCTATTAGAATTGGTTCTCCCCAAACCATATCTCCTGAGGCATTAACTTTCTGAGCCCAAAGATCGCGCTCGCCAAGTTTTGTATCTGACCAAACATAAATAGCTCCTCCGTCGGTAGTTTCAATACCGGTGCGAAACCATTCAATATTTACACCCTGACGGATAGCTACTGCATCGCTCCATTCAAAAGTGGCAAAAAGCCCTGTAACTAAAAGGGCAAGACCAAGCACTATCGCCAATTTTTTCATTTCTCTATCTCCTTATCTTATATAACATTATGTGGCCATAACATCTATACATTTAGGTCCTTTTCTATAAAATATAAAGCAAAGCATAATCAGAACCCCATTCATATTTGTGAAAACGAATTATTATCTCCATATCTATAAATATTAATGCAAGATTGTTTCCAAACAAATAGTTATTATCTACTAAGAGGATATCTAATATGCAACTCTGGTATGTTGATTTTGTTTAGGAGACAAGGTTTTAAAGAACTGAATAAGCCTCATTAATCATAAAATAAATAATCAAAAAAAAACCAAGATCTCCATTAAGATATCTTGGTGTAATATGATATATTTCTTTTCTAAGCTTTATCGGAGAAGAAAAGGAAAGGATCATTTTTTAAGGCTGCAGCCAAATTGATACCGGTTATGCGGTTAACCACTGTAGGAATGCTTATTTCAATTGCCTTATGCATAAAAGCGATTGCTCCCTTGATGGAATTGATAATACTATAGCCATTGATAATCCCTGCTAAAAGCATTGCAGAAAAACAATCTCCGGAACCAGGAAAATTAACAGGGGCATAAAGGCAGTCCAATTCTTGATAATAATCATTATCTGCATCATAGAAAACAATAGAGGAAAATTTGCCTTTAGAATTGGGTGCACTAGTAACCACGATATAACGAGGTCCCCAAGCAGCTAATTTTCTACAGCGTTCTTTGGTTTGTTCAGGTTTAATAGCTTCCCAAGTTTGATACCCGCTCAAAAAAGCAAATTCTGTCCAATTAGGAGTGATGAGATTACTAATGGCAAGTAATGAACGCATTGCTTCAACCATTTCCCAGGTGTAACAACTGTATAATTTCCCCTCGTCAGCCAAAACAGGATCAACCAAAGTAATCGTCTCATTTTTTTTAAGTTTCGGTAAATAATCAAGCAACAGAGCGACTTGTTTCGGCGAACCTAAAAATCCTGTATATATAGCATCAAAGCTAAGCTTTAGTTCCTTCCAATGCTGAAAGGACTTTTCTAAAAGATCGCTATTATCTTGTATAATATATCCTGGATGGTCTGTATTGGCAGAAAGCAAAGCACTTGGCATAGTAGCCACTTCGATACCCATTCTATACATAATAGGTATAACAGCCATTAAAGAGGTATGGCCAAAACCAGATAAATCATGAATAGCAAGAACATTAGGATTGGGCATATCTAAAATCCACCAATTAAAAAAGTATCAATAATATCGCCGGATAAGGCATAAACCTTAAAATTAATTAAGGGCCCCTCGCGCTCGGCAATAATGTAATGATGTTGTTTGCTAAAAACAAGTGAATAGGGATTGTGGCTATAAATCTCGCGTAAAGGTGCTCCCCCTCCACCTGTAACAATATAGGTTATGTTGTTATATTCAGAGCGTTCGTAATTGTGATCGTGAGCGCTAAAAACAACTTTCACTGAGGATTGTTGTAAAAGTTCAGGGAGAAAAAGCTGGAGACCAAGCTCATCACTATGTTCTCCAGAAGAAAAAACCGGATGATGCAAAATCAGCAGCGAAGGGATCTTTTCCTGTAATTGTTTGTGTAACCAACAATATTGTTCTGAGGTAGGGGAGAGGTCTAAAACACTATCTAAAATAATAAAACGGATGCTATCATACATAACAGTATAGTATGAGCTGCCATTCAGATAGGGAAAATTCTTTAAAAATAGAGAGAGATCTTTTTCGTGGTTACCTCTGGCAGGATAAAATTCACCAAATTGAGTTAGCGGTGAAATGATTTGGAAAAAAGTATCATATTCTTTCTGATTTTTTCCAGAGCTATTCAAATCTCCTGTATGAAAAATAGCTTCCGGTTTAAAAGTAGCAATTTGTTTAACTATCTGTTTATGAATATCAGGATTGCTTCTTGTATCTCCATAAATAGCAATACGAGCTTGTAAGCAGGAAAATACCAGGAGGAATAATGAAAATAAAACAGATAAAAGCAAACTCCGCTGAGAAAATGAAGACGGAAAGATTTTGCTGTTGCACATTATTTATTATCTTAGCTTAATCAGATAATGGCAACTCACTATCAGTGAGTGCATTGGAAGTAGCGATATTCGGTTTATCAGGAAATTTTGCATCGAAATTAGTCAGCTCATTTAAGATCTTGCGATACTCTTTCTCGAATTCCTGTAAATCTATCCAGGCAGGTCTTTTCCAATTAGAGTTTCTTAAGAGAGCAGAAGGATGATAGGTTACAAAAACAGGAATATCCATAAAATAGTGAATTTTTTCTCTATGCCAGCCAAGAGAATTGTTGTTTCCCAAAAGAGTTTGTGCTGCTACTAACCCCATAATCAACAATATTTTGGGTTGAATAATGTTAATTTGTTCAACCAGATAGGGTAAACAGGCCAGACGTTCCTCTAATTCAGGATTACGATTTCCTGGAGGACGGCATTTTACAATGTTAGTTATATAAATCTCGCTACGGTTAATATGTATTGCAGCCAGCATTTTATCCAAAAGCTGACCTGCAGCTCCTACAAAAGGTCTTCCTTTCAGGTCTTCTTGTTCTCCGGGTCCTTCACCAATCAACATAGCTATGGCATCGGGGTTTCCTTCTCCATAAACAAAGTTATGATGGTTTTTATGTAAGGGGCACTTACTACAGGTAGAATATTGAATTTGAAGATCATTCAAGCGTTGTCGTTTATCGCTTCCTGGAAAATAGAGTTCTTTTATACCGCTGTTCGCTAAAAACTCTAAATATTGGTGTAAGGCATTTAGCTTCATCGGTTAAAGATCGTCGTCTTCACTATCGTTATCGTAATCGTAAAAGTCCTCTTCGTCTTCGTCTTCGTCTTCTTCGTCTTCGTCTTCTTCGTCTTCGTCTTCGTCTTCTTCTTCTTCGTCTTCGTCTTCTTCTTCTTTAAAACCTTCTGAATCGGCAAAATCTTCTATGAACTTGGTAGAATCGTCCACAGTTTCTTCAGCTTCTTCTTCGCCACCCTCTTCTTCTATAAAGGGACTTTCTTGTTCCATTGCAGCAAGTTCTGCTTCTGCCAATTCTGAAATGTAATCCGGAACTTCATTTTCGGCAACATGATTCATAGCCATAACGGTTATTTTTTCTGGAAATTTCTGCCTTACATAGACAGGTAATTGAAGCAGACGATATGCTTCCAATTCGGATAAAAGACAGAATAAATAGTTTATATCAGCTTTTTCCAGAAAAGTTTCGATTTTTTCGTGTATCATTGATTTTCTCCTATATTAATAAAATCCTCGCAGGGGTGGCTATAACGGCAAACCCGGTTTTCTTCAGCTCGGATAATGGCTAAAACATCTTGAACTGCCTTTTCCAGCTCATCGTTAATAACCAGATAATCATATTTGGGAATGTGAGTAACTTCTTCCTTAGCGATTTGTATACGCTTAGCTATTTCTTCTTCGCTATCTGTAGCCCGCAGCATTAACCGTTTTTTCAATACTTGCATAGAAGGTGGAAGTATAAAGATCTTCACATAGGGGATATCGGTAGCGCTGATAAGAGATGCTCCCTGCACATCAATATCCAAAATAACATGGTGATTCTTAGCTAAGCGGCTTTTAATAAAACTCTTGGAAGTTCCATACCAATTTCCGAATACGCGAGCATGCTCTAAAAAATCTCCCTCATCAATTCGCTTTAAAAACTCAGCTTCAGAGACGAAGTGATAATGAACTCCGTTCTCTTCTTTTCCTCGGGGACTGCGAGTTGTGTAAGAGACAGAATATTCGATATTCTTAGCAACTTTCAGAACTTCGTTTACTAAAGTGCTTTTTCCTCCTCCCGAAGGAGCGGAGAGAATAATTAAAAAGCTGCTATTTCTGGCTATCACAGAATTTAAATCACTGCAGAATGTACTATTAGGGAAGCATTCTTTGATATTCTGCTGCAGTAAGAAGATTATCCAGTTCTTCTTGATTGGATATTTTTACTTTGAATAGCCAACCCTCTTCATAGGGGGATTTATTAATCAGCTCGGGGCTATCTTCTAAATCAGTATTCTTTTCCTGAACTTTACCACTAATAGGACTAACGAGATCTTCAACTGCTTTTACGGCTTCTATGGAACCACAGGGCTCACCAGAAGAAACTTTTTGGCCAACCTCGGGAAGTTCCACAAAAACAATATCACCAAGTTCATGCTGAGCAAAATCACTAATACCAATAGTAGCGATATCGCCATTAACTTGAACCCATTCGTGGGTCTCAGTGTAATATAAATCATCCTGTATTTTCATTTTTTCCTCCATTTACCAGATATATATATTGTATAGCCCAAATCTTTGGATGGTTATTTTATGTCAAGAATAATCAGGATTATTATTGTTTATATCCCCACCACTAATAAGATATAGGATTCTTCTAACTTCGGCTACCAGTTCATCTGGTAAAAGAGGTTTACTAAGCAATCTATCTACTTTTGCCTCTGTAGCGCGTTGCTGAACTCCGTGATCACTGAAACCGGTATAGAGGATCACAGGTATATTTCTTAGGGCTTTGATTTTAGCGGTTAATTTCATACCGTCCAGTTGAGGCATAGTAACATCAGCTATTACAAGATCGAAATCATCCGGATTGTTTTCGAAAGCTTCCAATGCTACAGTAGAGTTATTAAAGGATTGAACATCATATCCTGCGTTAGTTAATGCTTGATGGAAAATATCCGCAAGATCAGGTTCGTCATCTATAACCATCAATTTTGCTGGAATATAGGGATAAACAGTTTTTGGCTGTTCCTCTTTCTTGGCTTCCTTAGGAGCGTTAACAATTGGAAGGAAGATATGAAAACTGGTTCCTTCCCCAGGAATGCTATGAACAGTGATAAAACCTTTATAGCTGGTTATGATACCATGGACAATGGATAAGCCTAAACCTGTTCCTTCTCCAGCTGCTTTAGTGCTAAAATAGGGATCGAAAATACGATTGATAATTTCGGGAGCGATGCCAAAGCCAGTATCGCTAACTTCCAAATGCAGATAATCTCTTTCCAGTTCTATATGAGGATCTATTCCAATTAGTTCAAATCCTGATATCTCATTTAGCTTAATAGTTAGAGTTCCTCCATCTGGTCGCATTGCATGAAAAGCATTGCTGGCAAGATTGATAAGAACCTGTTGCAATTCAGTTACATCAGCCATAACAAAGCGCTCACACTCTATATTCGTCTCGATATTAATATTGGAAGGCAGAGTAGCTCGAATCATCGGTAAAGCATCTTCCAGAACTTCTTTAACGCTAACTTGTTCTACTTCTAATTCTCCCTGGCGGGCGAAAGTGAGAATTTTACCAATCAAACTTTTGGCTCTCAGGCAGGCTTTAATTGCCTGATTCAGATCAGCTTCAGAGGCTTGCGGATCGCTAATTTTGCCTCTGGCTAAAGCAATATACCCAGCAATAATTGTGATAATATTATTGAAATCATGAGCTATGCCCCCAGCCAAAGTTCCGATAGATTCCATCTTCTGTGATTGCCGTAATTGGCGTTCCAAGTTTTTTAGGTCTGTGATATCTCGAGCGATAAAAATAAATCTATTGGGTTTTCCTTCATTGTCTGTAATTACAGAAGCGCTTACTAAACTGGGGAAACTTTGCCCCTTTCCGTTATCGAAAGTTATTTCCAAATTCTTAACCGGAATCCCTTTGCGTAATTTTGCCAGCATTTGGTATAAAGCACGTAATTCCCAACGCGCAACAAAGTCCTTAGCAGATATAGGATTAAACAAAACACTCTCTTCATTTTCGACGCCAAGAATTTTCAGCCCTTCGGCATTAATGCTTAAAACCTTGCCTCTTATATCTGTAACGATTATGGCCTCAGGTGAGGTCAACAGTATTTTTCTGGTTTGTTCTTCTGCTTCTTTAAGTTTGGCTTCTGTGCGAATGCGTTCTTCAATTTCTTGGATAAGTTGATCCTTCTGAACGAAGAAATTCTGTATCAATAACGCTATAGCCGCGAATTCATTGCTTTTATCTAACAGGGGCTTAATATATTCAGGATCATTATCGCTTAAAGAATTGGATATCAATTGTAAAGGAGAACTGATCCACTGATGAATAAGGATGAAATGAACCAATAAGAAAATAAAGATAAATCCCAAAGTTCCAAAGAGGATCAAATTTCCCAAAGAGCGCAATTGTCTTAGGTAAGGATTGGAACGCGTGAAAGTTAACCAGGCGATTTCATATCCGTTCAGATCATTCAAAGGGAAGGTAATAGTAGTTCTGTATTGAGTTGCTTTATCCTCATCAGAAGCAATAGGTTTGCTTAAGCTTATGTTTGCATTAAAATCGAGCAGCTTTGTAAATTCACTTAATCTCTTTTGATCCCAAACCTGAGCAATAAGAAGATATCCTGCTATCTTATCTTCTCTCATTGTGTCAGCAGAACTATGAATACTACTGATTGCGTTTTCTAAAACTAAATGCTGCAACCGGTGAAAATACTGCATTGCTTTACCTGTTTTGAGAGAATCAAGCACAATGGAATCTATCAGCAAATTGTTTAATTCGGGAAGTGATTCGCTATATAGATTCAATAAAAGATGCCCCTGCTCGTCGTAGATTTGAGCTACACTATAACCAAAGGAGCTGATTAGAGGAGTAAGTAATTTTTCTGCTTTTGTTACATTGTGCGAAGCAACAGCAGAATAGATATCGTCATTTATGCTAAATTCATCTAAAAACCGCATCTGCTGATCACTTTTTGTAGCAATTAGGGCATTAAGAGCAAGGCGTTGTTGATTGTTATCATATTCAATATAAACCTTCATTTCTTCCTGTTTGATATAATTGAACAGATAGAAGAATGCTCCAAAAACTATAGCAATTACAATAAAAAGCAGTAATAAACGTTGAGATATTTTCACTGAATCTTCCTTATATTATCATTTTACATATGTGTAGATCGCGATTCCAGTAACCTGTCTATAGCATTATCTACAATCTCAGCTTTGATGGTTATGACTAGCTCTCTTTCTTTTTTCTCAACTGTGTTATAGCCAGTTAGATAGCGGATGCCAAAAACCCACCAAGGGAGGTCTTTCAAGATGGGAATGCCACTGCGGACTGTTGTTTCGTCAGTATCAAACATACCAGCTATGGCAATTTCTTCATTGCTGAACAATATTACTTCTGTAGAGGAAGTGCTTTTGGTAATGATGGTGGAAACATCACTAGGAACTCCACTGGAGCGTTCAATATTAAGTTTCAGGTAAATTACTTCTTCATCATCCACTTTGATAATAGTAGGCTCCACATCCATTATTACCCCTGTAGAGAAAAAAGATTCCACTGTATTTCCAGCTTCATCAACTCGCTTGATGGAAATATCCTGGCCAACTTGTATATGCCCTTTTCGGGCATTGGAAACTCTGATATTAGGCTTGGCAAGAATGCTTCCTTTTTGTTCCGTTTCTATAGTCTTTAGCAGAGTATTTATATCTATAGTATAATTACCAGCTTCAGTGGATGTTTCTGCGGAAAGATTCATTGGAGCGGTTACTTGCGATGCCCCTGAAAATCCAGCATTTACTTTTACTTTGCCATCTACCAGGGTTGACCAGTCAATACCTAATGATTTGGAATAGCTTTTATCTACCAGCATTATAACGGCATTAATTAAGACCTGTTTATCTTTGGGGCTAACTCCCTCTGGTAATTGAACAGCTTCAGCAGTTGGCATTATACTATCTTTTCCCGTTTCAACTCCAATTCCCAAATCGGTTGCAGCTTTATCTTGAATAGCAATATAACCAACAGCTTCAGTTTGAATAAGATTGTTTTTCAGCAAAATTAGCTCAAGCGCTTCTTTATAATCCAGATTATTAATGGGAACACCTAAGGGCCCATTATAGGAAGAGAGGTTAATTAGCTTTTTCCCAGAATCCCTAATAAAAAAAGGTTCCAAAATCTGCAACGCTTCATTAATGCGGATATCTTTACTCAATGTTAATTTTTCCACTTCTTTTTGGGTTTGTGCAAGCAGGCCTGTAATGCTAATTGCCAGTATTAGGCAAACTAATATAATAGATTTCTTCATTTGGGCTAACCTCATCTTTCTTTGCTTATTGTTAAAATCTGATCTTCTTCATAGCCATATTTATTTACTCTGAAAATTGCTTTTCCCTCTTTACTATAAACTTGATATAAATAGCCCCACAAAACTCTATCGCCTGGGCTGAGGATACGAATTAGACCTTTACTATCACGAATAAAGGCCTTTGATCCTGTTATAGCGATAAGGGTGCTATTATCGATATCCAGTAAACGAGTGTCATAATCATAATCAATAGGTGTTTCATAAACGCGAGGCCTAAACAATTGATATGCAGTTACATATTTATCTATCTTTTTAGCGCTTAGCTCGCTTATAGGAACTCCTCCCTGTTGGTAATGAGTTCTAAAAATCATAGAAAAATCTATCGTATCATTACTTGCAGCGGTATAAGCCAGCGAGATATCCTCCACAGTAATCACAGCTCTTTGATATTCTAAATTGCGAGTAAAATCCACAAAATCCAGATAATTACACTTTCCAGAAAGGACATATTCATTGTAAGTTCCCTGGCTGGCTTCCTTGCTATCAGCTTTACCGGAGAGAGCAAAATCATAGATAATATCTTTATTCATCCACCTCAGCAAACTTAATAGATAATCATAAGTTATAGTTGGAGTATCGATATCGATAATTGCTTTACTGCGCTGACTGGCAAGAGCTATTTGAAGCTCTCTCTCTTGTTCCAACTCTTCTTTATTTTCCATCATATTTTTTATGTTAGCAATCTGTTGTGTAAGTTCTTTATTCTTAGTTTTTAGTTCATTCAGCTTGCTATGTTTTCTGCCACTTATGGCATAAGAAACGGCACCCGTAACGATTAGTAAACTTGCCAAAACTAAAGTGTTGCGTGCAGTATTATTCATCTTAACACTCCTTCACGGATGTATTTGAGATCTATACTTGCCTGCTTATATACATCTGAATCTGGATATTGGGAAATAATGGAATCATAAAGTTGTTGAAAGCGATCATTTTCGCTGGCGAAATCAATGCGTGCTTGCAACAATACACTGTAAGGATAGTAATAATCTCTGGTTCGAAGATTTGGTTCCAGATACATTGAAGCAGTTCTATAATCCTTATCACAATAGAGGCGATAAGCAATCCACCAGCGAATTAAAGGTAGTATAGAACTATCTTCGTACTTAGCTAAGATCTTCTGTCCCAAGAAACGGTATTCCAACATATTTACTTTATTGATGGAGCTTAAGAAATTCTGATATTCACTTGCTAACTTACGATTATTGGCAAGCTCATTTCCAATAGGTTGTGGTAGATAATCCGAATTAATAAGCGGTAAAACACCATAATTATAGTTGATTCCTATGCCGTTCGATTTTGTTGATACCGCTTTGCTTAGTGTGCCATTTGTGATAACCGGTTTTACAGATGTTCTAACGGATTTGGATTTGGATTTGGGCTTGGCTATTATTCTTTCTACAACTTCTGGGTTTTCCTGAATAAATTCATTTTCAATATCGTGCACCCAATCCACTTCCGGAAGATCAAAATCCATCTCGAAATTCCAAACCTTCTTCTTTCTGATATCAGCATTGGTAACTTTACTGATCCTGGAATTAGGTAACGAATTAGCAATCTTTGCTATATTTTCTCGTCGAGTAGTAGTGCCAGTAATTACAATTCTATCTTCCTTATCGGCTTTTTTCAAATTTGATATCCAGCTTGAAGGTTGGCTGGCAAAACCGGTATTGAGAACATTGAACATTTCTGTCCAGCGATTCTTTCCCTGCAGAATAGTTCCGATACGGTTTATGTTTTCCTTGTAGCTTTCAATTTCTGATCTTATTTGTTCCAAAATTGCATTCTCTGCTTTCAGGCGGTTAAAAGTAAATTCCATTTCCTGATTAGCTCTTTTATAGTTGCTGATGCTTCGGTTTAGTGTAAGGTAATGAATAGTGGAGTACATTACCACCCCGAAAATAAGAGTTAGAACAATAAAACCATGCCAAACAACCTTCAGCTCTTTTTGTTCTTCCAATAGTTTTGCAGGTAGAAAATTGCATTTACTAAAGACGGGGTTATCATAATTTAGAGCTTTGTAAGCAACAGCTATTGCTAAAGCATAGGGTGATATAACTTCTTCATTTAATTCATTATCGCCCGTATGAGCTATCGTTAGATTGGGGAAATGCAATAATTTTACCTGTACGCTTATGTTTTGCGTGTTCATATAATCACAGAGTTCCCTACTTGCCCAATCTCCGGTTAGAACAATTTCATCAGGTTCGGCAATTTGCGCGCTATCCAAAGCCAAGGCTATCTTGGAATTGATTACTTCCGGTTCGGGTCTACTCTGAGTTATTTGTAAGGGGAAGGTGTTAATCCATTTCCCGTCCTGGAACAAGAACATTTTTCGGTATTCAATTCCCAAATATACAAGTAAGACGGTTTTGCCTTCTTCAATATTTTGAGTATAGCGAAAGAAATCAGTTAGAATAAGGTCATTAGCATCGGCTAACTGATAATATAATTTTGTATGTGCTTCTGTAGCATAATCCTGAAGCGTATGCAACAACATATTTGGGCCTGTATATAACCAATGTTGTTTTTGGCCTGCTGCCTCAACAATGCAGGAACTCCATTCTCCGGATTTCATCTGTAATTTTGTTAATTTCTCTTTACGGAATTTTACTATATCCTTCTTATCGACTTTTCCGGAAGTGTCTTTTATAATATGTTCTTCATGGATATTTAGGGCAATAACCCCATTTTGGAAATTGAATTTGGATAACAAGACTGTAGTGGGTTTTGCATTAGTAGTAGGAAGAGTAGATTCCCTTTCTTCTTGGGTTGCAGTTTCATAAACATCATATTGATTAATATCAAGATTCTGAATCTCGGTTGGAATGAAATCAGCATTTGGGCTTCCGGCAATTACCTGATCGGCTTTATACCAATCAGATTCTAATTCAATACCGTCCAATCCCATCAGGTAAGTATCAGATTCATCCTTGCGCAGATGCACAATTCGGATAGTTAAACCATCCTGGACTATTCCGAATGCTTCTTTGGGTTTCCTTTTCATATCATTTCCTTAAAGTAACAAAATTATAACATCGTTAAAAGCTGTTGCATTCGCTTCTTATTATTGGCAAAATTTATAGCTGTTTGCTGACTAATTATTCCCTTGCGGAAGAGCTCCTTCAAATCCTGCTCGAGAGTACACATTCCTGTTCTGCGTCCTTCCACCATCATTTGATAGATCTCACCAATATTTTTATTGCGAATAGCGGCTTGGATACTGGAATCTACAGAAAGAATTTCCTTTGCTAAAGCCAATTTACCATCTACAGTAGGAACAAGTTTCTGGCTCATAGTAACGCTTAGCACATCGGCTAAACGGTTTCTAACCCGCTCCTGTGAATCAGGAGGGAATTCTGCAATTATTCTATGAATACTATCTATAGCGGAACTGGTATGTAAAGTTGTAAATGCTTTATGGCCACTATCCGTTATTTCCAAAACAGTGGATATAGTTTGGGGATCGCGCATTTCGCCTACTACTATAATATCGGGATCTTGTCGTAATGCTTCTATAGCTCCATGTTCAAAAGAAAGAACATCAATCCCCACTTCTCTGTGGCGAACCAAACTCTGTTTAGAATGGTGAACATATTCAATAGGGGATTCGATAGCAATTATCGCAGCAGCATTATTCCTATTATTCATATCGATTATAGCATCCAAAGTAGTGGATTTACCACTGCCTGTTATTCCAGTTATCAGAATCAATCCTGTCTTTTCATATTTCAGGTTCATCCGGTTAGCAATCGGCTCTGGAATTCCCAAATCCTCCATACTATATAAAAAATCGTTTATCCTCCGAAAGTTGGCTCCCAAATAATTACGATCGAAGAAAGCTGTTCCTCTAAAACGGGTTTCTTTGCCGTTAATATAAAAAGAGATAGGAAAATCTAAACTCTTTTGCGTAAATAAACGTAAACGCTGAGAAGGGGTTAACCAGCTGAGAATAAGTGAATTAGTCTCTGTACAGGAAAAAACACCTAAATCTTCAACGGGCTTCTTGTTTCCATAGATTCTCATCCAGATTTTATTATTACAACCTGGAGCTCCCAAATCCACATCTGATGCCGATAAATCTTTTGCCTGCATCAGGATAAGTTTTAATAAATCCCGACACTCACTTTCCTGATCAGGATGATGAGTTAACCATTGGTTTATTATATCACACTGTTCCACTCCCTGATAATTTTCAGGGATTTCCCTTTGTAATGCCTCTGAAAAACTTAAACGCATTGTTATCCTTTATATATTCCGTTCAATTGGAGATGTACGAGTTGCAAGCGCTAAACGAACAATGCTTCTTCTCCATTTTATATACATACATTGAATAAGATTTATTGTATAGCGATCGGTTAAACTCTTATCGCTATAAGTGAAGAATTCAATAATTTTCTTACGGGGAAAATAACGGATGATGGCATCGCTACTTGCCTTCAAAGTAGTAAAAAGTGCAGTGGGATTTACGAAGGTTTCTTCTCCCCAGATATCTCCTTCTTTAAGTGTATCTACCAAATCCGTATTGTAATATACATTTACATAGCCTCGTTCCACAAAGATCATTGATCCATCCTCTCTATCCATTGTTATACTTTCTCCGGCTTTATATTCTGTTGTAATTCCCATACTCTTGAATTGTAGTTCTTGTTCCAATGTAAAACCGTGTAATAGTAACATTTCCGGCATTTTATCTGTATAGACCGGTTCCTCCATAATCATCGAAGTACTGGATTTGCTCGGTTCAGCAGAATGAGCCAAACCCGCTTCTACAGCTCTGATTAGTTCATCCGGTTTAATAGGTTTGGAAAGATACATAAAAGCAGCGTTACGGATACTACGGAAATCTACATCCAATCCCGAATAACCTGTAGTTACTATTATTACTGCCGAGGGTTGAAGTTCCTTTAATCGACTGATAAGTTCCAAGCCTCCCATCCGTGGCATATAGATATCTACGATATAGAGATCGAATCTTTCATTAGCTATCTTATCTAAAGCATCGATTCCATCGATTGCCGTAGTAACAGAATAACCCATATCATCCAAAAAAGCACGGAATAAATCTCGCACATTCTGTTCGTCATCAACGACTAATATTTTTTTTACGCTCATACCGTTCCTCTTTCTTCGCTTAACTCCTGTCCACCGGATTTATAGGAAATTAAAGGACTCTTTTTCAAGACCGCTACTTTTTGCATAATCTCACCGATTCTATTAACTGCCTCAAAAATATCATCTACCATAGTAAGCAATGCTTCATCATTTTGCTCTTTCCCAACTTTTTGAGCTCTGCCCAAAGATAATGTTACCACACAAAGCGGAGTATTAATATCATGATCCAAACGCGCTATTTCTTTTAGCTCTGGAACCAGCTTATCCCATTCTTCCAATTTGGCAAGGGCATTATCCAATTCTTTTTTCTGTGTTTCATATTTTACTAAGAGATCATCCAATTCCTGTGATCTGTTCTGTAGTTCTTCAATATGGGTAGTCTGCTGTTCAAGTTCATTGATCCATTTTTGTTGTTTTGTTATTTTGCGGGACTGCTTAAAAAAAAATAAAATAAATATCAGTAAAACAAGTATAGGCAATAACCAAGGGAGATAATACTCATAAGTTCTTAGACCGGATACCAATAAAAGTAAACTGTAATGCATAACCCTTAATCCTTTACATAAAAAATCTTAGCTGGAGATAAAACCCCGTTATGCCAACTTAGCATTTCACTGGGTGCTAAAGCTTTATCTTCCATACCTATCTGATCTATTACACCACAAAAATATCTGTAATCACTGGAGCTGAAACTTCCACCTCTTAAATCTTTTCTACCTATGCTCATACCATAAGTACTGGGATACGCTCTAACATTTGTTCCGGCTGAAGTTCCAACTAACGCACCATTTATATAACCTTTCAATACTCCGTTATTATAAGTAAGCCCGAAAGAATTCCATTCATATTCCAAATGACCAGTATAAATTGGAAAACCGAGCAAGAACCAAAAAATATCAGCAGTTCTTGTATAGGGAGCCGTCACTTCCAGCATTGTCTTTGAAGCATCATTTTGGGTAACGGCAAAATGCATTGTTCCTGAAGCGGAGGAACTGCTATTGGGAACAAACCAAATTCCAGCAGAGGGTTTATTTCTTAAAGTAGCATCACTCGGGTTACTGGGAACCCACATTAAAGTCCCCATTTCTGTTTCATGACCGTAGCGTCCCTGTTTATCCATTTTGGCAAAACACATCAGTGAAAAAGAACTATCGGTATTGATACTGTCATTAGTAGCTTTAGGAGCTACTTGTATATAGTTATCTACACCGTTGAATTTTGAACAATATCGGCTGAAAGCTCCACCCCAAGGGACAGTGGAACTGATCAAAGAAAATCCCTCAAATATACCTGTGTAATCATTTCCGGAAGTATCGGGCAATTTATCATTGGAAGAGCCTAAAAGCTCATAAAGCCAGGGGAAAAGTAGCAATTGCTCCATCTCCAGATATATAACATTTGGTTTTTTCCCCAAGGCGCTTAAAGGATAATTAAAAGCCATCTCTGCTGTTTTGGATACTTTCTGTCCGTGTAATGAACCTGTGAGATAGCATTTTACCATAAAATTAGTTGGGCTATTATAAAAGCTATAGCAAACGCTATCTACTCGGCAAGTACCAATATGGTAGTTATTAAATACCTGAGTAAAAGTGGGATTATCCTCAAAGCTGAAATCTGAGCCTAAGAACTTTTTCAAGAACTCAATTGAATTAGCATTTCTAATAGCATTTCTTAAAGTAAAATCACTGGCATTTTCAGTTTCCAAATAGAGCTGGTTTCTAACCATCACCGATGGGAACTCAACCATATGATTATAAAGGGTAAGTAAAGTACCGGCAAATACGGTAGTCATTAAAATAATAACAAGTAAAGATGATCTTCCCATTATACACTATGCCCCATTCTTAAATAGCTGTTCATAAAGAAACATCTTAATTGAATATTGGTTCGCAGAGGACGGTTTACTAAACTGGGTGCGTCTCTGCGAAAGGTTAATAAAACATCTACTGATCTGACAGCAGAAGGATTTGTAGTTACTTGGTCCCATTTGTTATAATAGATGAACTTCAAGTATTCAATATACAGAATATACCCCAAATCAGTTAGCTGAGTTCCGTCCTGAGTTATAATTATAGCTGTTCCAAGAATAGGGTGAGTAACAGTATCCAATTTAAGTTGTATGGAATGGGGAGAATCGGTTAGGACATTATTATTATAATCCCAATATGTCCTAAAAGTAACCTTATTACTGTCTGCTACGATGCAAGTAGAATCTGCAGATAAACCTATTCCTGCAAGAGAAAATAGGTTATTTATTTTAATGGCTGCCTGATCCATATGGTCAACCATAGTTGCTGTGTATAAAGAGCGTTGAGAGGTCTCTTGTAACTGAGCGGTAAATGTAAATAGCATCATAAGTAATGCTCCGCCTATTACAACACTGCCAATAACATCTAATAAAGTTCCCATAATTACATATTCGTTTTTGTATAAAGTCGTTTTAAAGAAATATTATGTCTCAAAGCAGATGGTCCTGAAACGGTTACAGTTACAGTTTTGAATAAACTATTGGGATTAGGAGAAGGCAGTGAAAATCCCAAAGAATCACTATCTATGGCTGTTATTTTGATATTGAAACTCTGCTTAAGATGGGGATAATAGACAACATTGGTTGAATCTCGAAACATAGAAACGATATTAAGAAAACTATAGCTTTTGGAGAATAGTTTAGCATCTATTTCATCCAATACAGAATGGCAAATATGGTTTGCCTGAACCACAAGGGTGGCATTATTCAAATAGTCTGTCTGAGTCCATAATGCCTGATTATAGCTAAGCGATATCGAAGTGAATAGAACCACTGCGAATAGCGCTAAAACCATTTCCCACATACTCATTTTAATCCTCCGCGGTTACATAAAGGACTTCTGTCATATCTGTCAATCCTTCGCGCATTCTGGCTATACCACTATCGCGCATAGAGAGCATACCGTGTTTTTCTGCAATTCTACGGATATTTTCTTCATCGATTTCGGTGACGGATTTTATGATTTCAGCTCTTATTTCGGGGTAAAAATATAATGCTTCAGCTACATTTATTCTACCTTTATAGCCAGTTCCATTGCATTTGGGGCAACCTACCGGCTCATATATTTTTCCTGCTTCCAATTCTTCTTTGCTTATCCCCATTTGCATAGCGGCATCCCAATGTTCCTTGGAAAGGGGTTTTCTGCAATATGGGCAAAGTTTACGCACTAACCTTTGGGCAATAATAATATTGATTGAATATGCCAGAAGAAATGTTTCTACTCCCATTTTATATAAACGAGTAATAGCCGAAGGGGCATCATTGGTATGTAATGTGCTGAAAGTTAAGTGACCTGTATTAGCAAGTTTAATTGCTGTATCGGCAGTTATTTTATCTCTTATTTCGCCAACCATAACAATATCGGGATCGTGACGCAGGATAGACCTTACTGCTTGTTCAAAATCCATTTTGTGGCCTATTTTAAGCTGGCGTGCACCTTTAATTGCATATTCTACGGGGTCTTCACAAGTTAGCACATTTACTCCGGGATGGATAACATGATGAAGGGCAGCAATTAAAGTTGTAGATTTTCCACTGCCTGTGGGCCCTGTAACGATCACAATTCCCTTTGAAGTATTTATGGCTTTCAAGAATTCCCGTTCTGCTTGTTCTTGGAAACCGAGTTTACGGAAATCGGTGATTACCTTCCGGTCGTCAATTACCCGGATAACGATACTTTCGAATCGTCTTTCGTATTCTTGAGAAACAATCGGCAGGATAGAAATTCTAAAGCGGATTAAATTTTCGTCAATATACCGTTGAGCAAAACCATCTTGGGCAGTATCTCTTTCAAAACGGTCAACGCCTGTAGAGCGATCTTTTACAACAGCCGCAACTGCTTCTGGGGCAGTATTTTCCTGTCTGAACCAAAGTTGCAGCTTTCCATCAATTCTAAAATAGAAATCGGTTGAGGTTTTTCCGGAAGGGATAATATGAATATCACTGGCATCTCTACGCACTGCTTCTATAAGGGCACCTTCAAAGAGGTTCACCAATAAACTCTTATTTATTTCTTCATCCAGTTCCTGTTCGTTTATAACTGTTTCTTCGGTTTCTTCGATATTTGATAAAACCTGACCCGCTTCTTCCAGCATCATAAGAAATTCATTTTGCTGGGGAGCGACCTTTTCTATTATGGCTTCTATCAATTTCACTGGAGCCCAATATACTTCCATCCGTTTATAGGGAGTGCGAACAGGTATTTCTTGAATCAGTAAATTGGTAGGATCGCTTACCAATACCTGTAACACTTCCCGAGGAGTGCGTTTTATTGCAAAAGGAAGGATTTTATTAAAAAACAAGCGTTTTTTGAAATCTTCATCTGTGTCTCTATGGAGTTTGCTTAATATATTCTTACATACTTCCAATTGCTGTTCTGTAATTTCTTCAATTGTATGTTTGAAGGTTGGGAAGGCATAATGAAGGGCAAGAGCTTCATAAATTTTATCGTGAGGAGCTCCAAATTCAATTTCCAGAACGCGCGCTAATGCCCCAGATGAAGTTCCTCCATATTCATTCATTTTCTTTTCAGCTTTTTCCATCGTATCTTCATCGAAAAGTTCATTATCGATTAAATATCTGGAAAATTTGTTATTGAGCATTGTAATATTCCTTCTAATAGGTGGGAGGAGAAATTGTAGCAATTTCTGCCGAAACGACAGTTAAAAAAGTGATTGCAATAGCTACTACTAAACCAACTATACTCTGGATATATTCAATTAAGTTATTCATTTTATAAGTTGTTTCAGCTTCATAGAAAGTGGCTATTTGTTGTGCCGATTGTAAGATAGTTCCAGTTTCTTGGCCAGTTTTTAAACGCATAAGAGCCGTGCGGGTAAAAACACCTGACTGTTCCATAGCTGGAACAAAGGCTTCACCTTCTTTTAACATCAAAGGGATAGTAACTTTCTTAATTCTATCCTCCATCCAAGCATTTCTACAGGCTTCAGCAGCCGTTTTTATTGTTTCTATATTATCACCTGCACCACTATAAATAGTGCCAAAAACCCGAAAATAAATCTCTATGGATTGTTTATGTAACAAGTTCCCTATTAAAGGAAGCTTTACAATATGTTGATCGCGCCATATTCTACCTTTGGGAGTGCTCCACCAACGCCAGATAATTATTACTGGAATTAAAAATATCAGAAGAATAACCCACCAATATACTCCCAACCAATCACTTACTTCCAAAGTAGCTTTAGTCATAGGAGGCAAGGGAAGGTCGTATTTTAAAAACATCTTCGCTGTAGCGGGAAAGATATCTATTATATAATAGATTGTAGCACCAATTGTAGCCAGCAAAGCAAAAGCAGGTGATATTGTTGCTTTCTTGATGTTTTTCTTAATCTCCATATCGCGCTCTATAAATTTACTGGTTGCATCAAAAACTTCTGCCATATTACCACTTCGCGTAGCTAAACCAAGCATATAAGCAGGAAATTTACCAAATATATGAGAATAGCGCATAAAGACCTCACGCCCTTCTGCACCCGATTTTAGCTGACTTTCAATCTGCAAAAGAGCATCACGAAAACCACGATTGGGTTGTTCTTCAGCTAACATTTCCAAGATTTTGCCAAAGTTCATCTTATCTCTAAGCATTGTAGATGATAGCTTAATAAACATCATTATATCTGCAACGGAGGGCTTGGATGGTAAATCAAATAACACAGGATTAACTTGAACTTTATCATAGCCCATTTTGCTTAAGGCAGCTACTACTTCTTCTTTACTAAAAGCACTTAAACGACCCTTAACAGCTTTCCGTCCCTTCACTTGAACCTTGTAAAGCCAATCTCGCTTCTTCTCAAAGGTCTGAATCCTAAGCTTGTAACGCAATTCTAATTTAGCAAGTTGAGCTTTTGCGTCCTTTTTACTATCTGCCATAAATGTGCCTTGAACAAGCTTACCTTCAGGATTTATACCTTTGAAGCGATATTCTTTTGTCATCTAATCTCCTATGGCTATAATAATATAAAAACACCATAGTTGTTGTTTATATTTTAGTCAAGCTTTTTTTACTATTTTTACCGTTGTTATGGGAAAGAGAGAGGTGCTTGTTTTTTCCCCACCGTGAGGATGTTTTATTTTAACCCTAAACCGAGCTTCAGCTTTGTCAGGAAAGAGATACGAACAAAATTACCTGTTGCTATATGAACCTCGTTGCAATTGAATAAAGAATCGGTTTAGAGTCAAAACAAAACACACCTGCTTGTTTTGACTTTCAATTTTGCGAGGGCATCAAAAGAAACCACCTTCCTACTATTTCAAGATAGGGGATCTTACTTTGAACTGGCATCAAGATTTCAAAATTGAGAGTTAAAACAAGAATTCACTATCAACCAGCCATACTACAACCTGTCCAAGAATTACCCCATCGAAGTAAATCTACAATTCTGAGGTAACAGAAAGAAATCGAAAGTTGTTAGAGTTCTTTTATTAGAAGTAGTGTATTTTTTTTGTTGTTCAGCTGTGCATTGATGTTTTATTTTAACTCTAAACCGAGCTTCAGCTTTGTCAGGAAAGAGATATGAACAAAATTTCCTGTTGCTATATGAACCTCGTTGCAACAGAAAAAAGAATCGGTTTAGAGTCAAAGCAAAACACACCTGCTTGTTTTGACTTTCAATTTTGCGAAGGTCTTTAAGAAAGCACTTTCCGATTATTTCAAGTTAAAGAATCTTACTTTTAACTGGTTTCAAGACTTCAAAATTGAGAGTTAAAACAAGGATTCACTATCAACCAGCCAAATTATCACCTGTCCAAGAATTCTAACTAGTATCCAGACTTCAAAATTGAGAGTTAAAACAAGAATTTAACCTCAACCAGCCATACTACAACCTTTTCACAAACTAATCACTAACGAAGTAAATGTTTTATTTTAACTCTAAACCGAGCTTCAGCTTTGTCAGGATCGAGATATGAACAAAATTACTTGTTGCC
>Ga0265297_10000918_pt1 | contig 77113 bp, 43 predicted proteins | sample Munlanlwell13791_FD_192502 | JGI IMG/M metagenome (GOLD analysis project Ga0265297, IMG submission 192502) | Leachate microbial communities from a municipal landfill in Southern Ontario, Canada - Leachate well 137-91 | ecosystem: Engineered > Solid waste > Landfill > Unclassified | place...
TGGGTTTTCTGGCGGTCCTGATTCTGTTTTTTTATTTCATGTACTCAAGGATCTTCACCATGCGCAGCACATGAATTTGATTACTGCACATTTAGACCATGGCTGGCGCGCTTCATCAGCCGGCGACGCTACTTTCTGTCTTACCACAAGCGCCAGTTACGAAATTCCTTGTGTTGTAGCAAAAGCTGAAATGTTTGAAGGAATGGTTAAAGATCGCGGGTCCAAAGAAGACTTTGGCCGCTCGCTTCGTCGTCTTTTTTTTCAACAAACACTCCAAAAATATACCGCCCATTGCATCGCCCTTGCACATCACTTGCAAGATCAGGAAGAAACATTTTTCTTACGCCTTCTGCGTGGTGCCTCACTCTCCGGATTACGTTGCATGGAGCCCATCGATGGCCACTACATCCGTCCCCTGCTCGCTCTCAACAAGCGGGACATTCTGCAATTTCTTAACGATAACAATCATGCATACTGCACGGATCCGACCAACGATTCTGATGAATTTTTGCGCAACAAAATCAGAAAATATGTCATTCCAGCACTAACAAAATGTGATGATCGCTTCGATCACAAATTTCAAACAACGCTTGCCCTGCTCAAGCAAGAAGATGATTTTTTGCAAGAAGTTACCCACAAAGCATTTGAGCAGATATTTATCTTCGATGAAAAATTGATGCATCACAAAGGCAACCTTCGCCTGCTACAGACACACAATCTCACGCTGCAACAACGAATTATTCTTCACTGGCTCATCACTGAAAAAGCTCAGTTCTCGCTCAGCACATCATTTCTTCAAGAGATCATGCGCTTTCTTGCATCACCGCACGGTGGAAGTCATCATATTGGCACACTATTTACCATTCACAAAAAGCACAATACGCTATGGATTGAACAGGAGATAACACAGCCCTACAGAAAAAAGGAAGTTAATGAGGCAAGAAGATCTTGATAACACTGAACGCAAACGGCTAAGACGCACCACTTACTTACTCATCTTTCTTCTGCTTTCAGTCCTCATCCACTCTCTTATCATGACCGCCTTTTTTCATTTCAGCTTCACGCACCACCGCACCATCAATCGCCTCTCGGATTTCATACCATTTATCATGCTTTCTGAGCCGGATAAAACAACACACAGTGCCGCAAAAAACAAACAAAACAAAGTATTGCAAGCACTAAGAGCACTCAAAGAACCACTCAAAAAAGAAAAATTCATTAACAACCTACCGGCCAAACTTCGCGCACCAAAATCAAACTTTGGATGGACTATTTTTGAAGATACTCCATCACAAGTAAAACAACCGCGACCACAACGATGCGAAATCCCAACCAACCTTGATGGCCCCGTTGGCGAAGCATCCATTACTCAAGCAACCGAAGGAAAGCCTGGCCCGGTAATCAAAAAAGCTGTCACGCCTGCGGCAGTAAAGGAAGTAGCCCCCATCCTCGCAAAACAAAAAATAACAGCTGTAACACCCGCAGCAACTACTGCGGCCCCTGCACAACCGCCGCAACAAACGATAAGTCAACCCGTTGCATCGATAACACAAGCCAATGGCAAGCAACCAATCCCAGAGCTTTCTGGGCGCGATCATACAACAAGCGAACCCACATCCGCACAAGGCGTCGACAACGGTCAGAAAAGCGTTGAAGACCGCATTGCAGCCATTCGCACCTTGCAAGAAAAATTAGAATCTTTTCAAGATGGCCGCATTCCACAAACAGCAAGTACCCCAGCAACAACCGCACCAACAACAGCGATCGGCAGTGCGACAGAAGATGGAGAAGCTGCAGAAGGTGGACAACAAGGCGATCGCATCGTCGGTGGCCCTGGAGGCATCCGCGTTCGTGGTGCACGCAGCATCAATGGCAAAGGACGCCGCAACATCATTGCACTCACCAAGGGTTTTGTAGAAAAGCTGGATGGCGAGGAGGGCACAGACCTCATCGATCGTGATGGCGATCCAAATAAACGGCCAAGCTTTGAAGAACTTAAATATCTTTCGTATGAAGCAAAAATCAATTGGTGCCTGCAGGCAACGTGGAAGCAAAATTTCAGCACACGACCAGCAGCTCGTCCGCTTGAAGGACAGGCCATTATCGAATTTACTATCGACGAGCATGGCAATGTAACACAAACAGCGCTTTTGCAATCATCAGGCATAGCAGAACTTGACGCTATGATCATGAAAAACACCAAATTTGCCAGTCCTTTTCCGCCGTTGCCACATCATTTTGAAACAAAAACATACACTACTGGCCGCATCATTACCGTTACCAGCGCCAAAACAAATTTCTAATCTTTCATTGTGTGCACCCAGAAGCACTTTCGAAAAAACTCACGCATTCCCTTTATTTTGTTAACAAAATAGTTGTACACTAACATTGTTAATGTTTGATGTTTTTCGTAGTCGGTAGGATGGCCATGAAGAAATTTCTATATTTCCTCACTTCTTTCATCGGCATATGCCTCACACAACCACACACACTTTCTGGTGAAAATCAGCAACCCCTGGATTTTGTCTCATTGAGCGCAACAACAACCTGGCGCGAATATCCGCTCAATATTCCACAAATTAATTTTCACAAAGAAAAGTGGGTGTGGACATGCTCTCTCACGTTCAAAAGTAAAATGCCTGTCAAACTTGATTCGTTAATTTTGCAGTGGAAAGGGGAACAAGTTTATCAACTTTCTGCTTCATTATTCTTAAAGCGAGAGCGCGATGGCGCGGTTATTCCCATCCAACAGAACTTTGTCTGCGACGGACTTTGGAACTCAAAAAATCAGCAGCTTATCTTTTCGCCACACGAAAAGGTTGTCGCCGTCAACAAATACTATTTGATGGTCAGCTTTCCTAAAAACATGGAACATAAAATTAAAAGAGGCCAATTCATTGTTCTTGGCACACAACTAACGCCAATCATGCAAACAGCACAGTCTTTAAATCCATAACATTTTTACGCATCACATCGTTGTGCATCTATTGCGTTCAGCGCACTTCTTGTTATTCTTAGGGGTATCAATTTTTGCATTTCAGCACTCGCCAGAAAAAGGAGAATGTGTGGCAGAAATCGTGATCATTGGCGCCGGACTTACAGGACTTGCAACAGCGTATTACTTAGAAAAAAATGGTTTTTCCGATTACATCATTGTCGAACAAAACAGTCGCGCTGGCGGCCTATTGCGCTCTGAGCACGAAAAAGGCTTCACATTCGATTACACAGGCCACTGGATTCATTGTAACAATCAATTATTTTCTGATTTTTTAGCGGATGTTATTGGTTGTAAGCATATGGCTCGCTTCCAACGCAACGCCGGCATTTTCTCGCATGACACCATCACCACCTACCCGTTCCAAATCAATTTGTACGGCTTGCCAACCAACGTTGTTGTCGATTGCATCGAATCATACGTTACGCGACCCTGCAACAAAATCAGAAAACCATCGTCATTCCATAACTGGGTACTTAAACATTTTGGAAGCGGATTTGGAAAGCATTTTTTCTTTCCCTACAACCGTAAATTACTCGCATACGATCTGAAAAAAGTACATCATTCCTGGACCGGACGCTTTGTTCCATCAACCACCTTGCATGACATTATTCAGGGCACAATTGCACCAGAACCACTCTGCAATGTCGGCTACAACAGTACGTTCCAGTACCCAAAAAAAGGTGGTATCGAAGCTTTAATTACCGGTGTACTCAAAAAAATTTCCCAACCAATGTACACCAACAAAACCGTCACCTACCTTGATGTAGCCGCGAAAAAAATATTTTTTTCTGATGGAACCAACCAACGATACAACATTCTGGTTTCCACCATGCCACTCAACAAACTGTTGAGCTGCAGTAGTAGCGCAACACTTCAAGTAATTGCACCTAAGCTTCACTGCAATTCAGTCATCAACTACAACCTGGGCTGTAACGTTCCACTTACTGAAAAATTTCATTGGCTCTACTTTCCTGAAAAACATTTTGCATGGTATCGACTCGGTTTTTGGAACAATATAAGTACCTCACTTGCGCCACATCAGCATGCATCGCTCTATGCAGAATATTCTTATCTGCCCGGAACAAAAGCACGTACGCTACGAACAAAAACGATTGATTTGATACGATCACAACTCATGACATTCTTCAATCTTCACCGCAGTAACATCGTCGTAGAAAAAACACTCACCCTTGAACACGCATACGTTATTTACGATGCCTGGAGGGAGAAGCACATTGCCAATCTACTTGCACAATTGGCAGCAGATCATATTTTTTCAATCGGACGCTACGGCGCCTGGAAATATGCAAGTATGCAAGAGGCGGTTGTTGATGGATATAATGCAGCACAATCCATACAACAGTCTTTAGGGAAAGCAGCAAATAACATCCATCCTGTAACACAAAGCAAACATGAATCCTTACGGAAAAAACAAATAGATGTAACAACTAACTAACATTTCTAAGCAAAAGGAGAGTTCAATGGTATCGTTCGAAAAATTCTACAAAAATAAGCGTGTTCTCGTGACCGGAGGAGCTGGTTTTATAGGCTCGCACCTGGTAGAGCGCCTTGTCCACCTTGGTGCCAACGTTACCATCATGGATAACTTTTCAACCGGATCTCTTTCCAATATCAAATCAGTTGCACATCTTATCAACCTTTTTTACGCCGACATTCGCTCCGCCTATAGCTGCACCAAAGCGGTCGCCAACCAAGACATTGTGTTCCACCTCGCAGCTTTTATTTCGGTAGCCGAATCACTCATCAATCCAGATGTTTGCCATAAAATTAACGCGGAAGGCACCAATAACATTCTGGACGCCTGCCAAAAACACGGCATAAAAATGTTCATTTTTTCATCGTCCTCGGCAGTCTATGGCTGTAAAAATGGAGTCTGCGCCGAAAATGATCCTCTCAATCCACAAAGTCCTTACGCCAAAAGCAAATATGAAGGCGAATGTGCAACACAAAAATACACGCAAACAGCTAGCTGCAATGCCGCAATTTTACGCTACTTCAATGTTTATGGTGACAGACAAAGCCCTCATGGATCCTATGCTGCCGTTGTTGCACGCTTCAAAAAACAATTATTATCCGAAGAACCACTCACTATTTTTGGGGATGGCAAACAAACCCGTGACTTCATTCATGTATCAAAAGTAGTCGAAGCAAACCTCTTTCTGGGGCTACAACAAAACCTCCATGGCGAAATATTTAACATCGGATCTGGCAAAAGCATGAATTTATTGCAACTCATCGAACACCTCGAGCACGAACTACAGATCAAACGAACAACCATTACCTTCATGCCCGCCCGTCATGGTGACATTACGCACTCACTGGCAAGTTGCACCAAATTGCAGCAATTTATGCAATCTCAGCCATAAAATAACTTTTTTCGCACATCCGCATTGGCCAAAAAGCAAAAAAATGATACCCTTTTAGCAATCTTTTACATTCATAGATGTGCCGAAGTGGTGAAATTGGCAGACACGCTAGGTTCAGGGTCTAGTCCCGAAAGGGGTAGGGGTTCGAGTCCCCTCTTCGGCACCAATATTAAACTCCAATCTGTAACGGTAATCAAAGGCTATGGCAACCAAACGAGATTATTACGAAATACTTGGCGTCGCAAAAACCGCCTCACAAGAAGAAATCAAAAAAGCATATCGCAAGCTTGCATTGCAATATCATCCCGACCGCAATCCAAATAACAAAGAAGCGGAAGGCAAATTCCGCGAAGCAACGGAAGCCTACGAAGTATTGTCGGACGAGAACAAACGCCGCCAGTACGATCAATTTGGCCATTCGGCCACCCAAGGTTCCGCTGGCCACTATGAAAACATGGACGACATTTTTGAGAACTTCAGTGACATTTTTGAAGGTCTTTTTGGTTCACAAAGCCGTCGCCAAAGCAAACGCGGAGGCCCTACAGCACAACGCGGTCATGACCTTTCACAGAACATCTCGGTAACACTTAAAGAATCCTATCTCGGTTGCCACAAAGAAGTAAAAATTTATCACTTTGAGCCCTGCACGCGTTGCAACGGTTCTGGCTGCAAAGAAAGCAGCAAACCAGTAGTCTGCTCAAACTGCAACGGCAGCGGCTCGGTCCTGCACCGCCAAGGCTTTTTTACCTTCAGCCAGGTCTGTAGCGTTTGCCACGGCCAAGGCTTCCAAATCACCAATCCCTGCAGCGAATGTCGCGGCCAATCTCGCGTCCAAAAGCACGACAAGCTCGCCGTTTCCATTCCAAGCGGTATTTACCATGGCGCAGAACTGCGTATTCTAGGCAAAGGCGACGCAGGCATCTTTGGTGGCGATTCGGGCGATTTGTACCTAACAGTTGAGGTTTTACCAGACAAAGCCTTCACCCGCAAAGAATACAACCTGATGACCACCCTCACACTGCCCTACCCACAGCTTGTTTTAGGCTGTCAGATTGAAATTGAAAATATCGACGGCACCAAAGAAACCGTTAAGATCCCTCGTGGCTGCCCCGTCGGCAAAGAAATCATCATTGAAGGCAAAGGTTTTGCACGGTTGCGCAGCGCCGGTCGCGGCAACTTGGTCATTGTCACCATGTGCGACATTCCAACTAAATTGAATGATGATGCCAAACAACTGCTGTTGTCATATGCTGACAAACTCGGTAACACCTCGCAACAAAACCAGGGCGGCATTTCAGGATTTTTCAAGAAATTTCTGGGCTAACTCCTGATTTTTTATTTCAAACAGTGATTAAGTCTATCACCATATCGATAGCGCGTACCCTTTTGTCTTTCAAGCATCTTTCTGGCAGAATACATATCTAATGTATCATTCTAGTCAGGTCTTTTTAGTAGGGGGGCATTTCATGCCAAAGATCACGACGTCACAAAGACGTATCGCATCCGTATTGTTTGTTGTTTCATATTTTTTACTTCACCAACCACTTTTTGCTGATTCAACTGATCAGTCATCCAAAACACCCAATGTCTACGCAACATTAGCACGCGTCCATGTACCATCATTGGCCAAGCAAGAAGCGAAAGAAAATGAAATCAACCAAGAACGCGCAGCTCACAACGCAGAACAACTCAATCAAGCAGCCCAAAATCGACAAACAACGCTGGACAAAATTGAAGTGAGCGCATTAGGAAACGTTGAAGCGCTCAAATTGCTCTACACAATGTTCCAAAATCACGGCTGCCAATCAACGGCAACCCTACCAGAAGCAACACTTCACGATCTTGAAATTCTGTGTGGCCCTTCAGCAGACCCTGAACATCATTTGTTCAAAAAGATTGATTACACCGTTACCAACGCTGGAAAAATAGAACTACAAAAAATGCTTGTTCAACCAGCCACCAACATTGCAACGCTACAAGCACGGCAAGCAGCTATCAAAGAATTAATCGCTAACGAGCAACTGTTTAATGAAGCTGAAAAATATTTGGCCCAGATAAAAGCAAACGAAGCCGAATTAGTTTCATTCTGGAAAAACATGGATGAAGCAACGGCGAAGTTTTTTGAGCAAGCATATTTTGGAAAATTTTGCTGGATCGATTTTTCATGGCTTAACAAAAGCAGCACAGCACTTGGAGCTATGTCACTATGGAAATTATTTTTAGCAAACATGTATGCAACAATACAAGCACCATTAAAGTATGCCGCATTTAAGACGTTTTTTGGAGTCGGCACGATTGCCCTTGCAAAATGGCTTGTGCCCGATGATAAACGTCTAGCAAACATGCAAATACCACCTTTAACCAGCACGTTTTGGTATGACTTCAAAAATATTTACTCACAGCCTTTAGCACAAACAGTAACCACCTACAATGGCACAACCTTTGAATCCTTCGTTATCGATACAAAAGCAAACCCATACGCTATTAAAATTGCAGCAGGAATATTGCTTGTTACGCTATTTTTTACCTTCTTTAACCTTCGCTCAAGCATTAATGAGGCTCGTAGCTTCAACACCATTAGCAACATGATTCAACAAAAAATGATTGCTGCTGCAACATGCGTCAACGCAGCACGCAGCCTTACCGACCTTATTGCAAAAAACCCTGTTCTTGCAGCAGGAATTCCTGTTTGCAGCGCAGCACCAAGCAATAATACAACCGATCAAGAAGCAGCCGAATTAACAGAATCACTCGCAACCGACACCTTTAAAGGCGAGCCATCACTGCTCTCCAACAAAGGTCGTGTACTGTATGCCTACAAGCAAATGCTTGAATCCAAAAACCAGTTCGTACAAACCATGCAAACAGCAGGCCAATTGGATGCTTACCTTTCTATAGCCAAGCTGTACAATTCGCAAAAAAACAACCCAAAAGCCGCATGGTGCTTTGTTTCGTATGATGCAAGCACTGTTCGACCATATTTGAATGTTGAAAAATTCTGGCACCCAATGCTCAATCCAGCCAAAGTTGTCACTAACTCGATCGAACTTGGTAATGGCGCACGCAACGGTATTGTCACCGGTCCAAACGCTGGTGGTAAATCGACAGCACTCACCGCTATTGCCCTAAACGTCCTTCTTTCTCAAACCTTGGGCATCGCAGCTGCACACAGCATGACAATGACGCCATTCAGCACCATCAACACATACCTCAATATTGTTGATAGCAAAGGTGAGTTATCGCTCTTCCAAGCCGAAATGAAACGCGCAAAAGAACTCAAAGAGTCGCTGGAAGCGCTACACCAAGATGAATTCAACTTTATGATCATGGATGAGCTTTACACCGGAACCAATCCTGAAGACGGTACTACCGGTGCCTATAACTATGCCCAAAGATTGGCTGATTTTACCAATAGCATTGCCATTCTTTCCACTCACTATAAACGCCTGACAACGCTGGAGAAAGATACCAACGGTCTTTTCCAAAATTACAAAGTCAGCGTCGATATCAAGCCAAGCGGCAAAATCACATCAACATATCTTTTTGAAAAAGGTATTTCTGATCAAACGATTGGTTTGCAGCTTCTGCAAAATGCAGGACTCGGCAGAATCACCAAAGAGGCTTAGCACCAAAAAAAATACATCTTTTGTAATCGCAATCAAGAGGGCTAACGGTAACGTTGGCCCTCTTTTCTTATTATGCTTCATACCCTGTGCACACTTGCTTTTTATTTTAGAATTCGCTACGTTCCCCTTCCATGTAAAAAATTAGTAACAAGTTTTTACCACGAGGGAATTTTTTATGCACATGCTTACACGTTTTCGTAAAACTAGAACACAAATCGCCTGTCTGATTTTAAGCATCTTCTATGTTACGCTCCATCAACCGCTTTTGGCAGAAGAACAATCAAACACACCACCGAATGTGTATGAAAAATTAGCGCAACTTCATCTTCCTTCGTTGGTAAAAAAAGCGCAACAGGAAGAAAAAGACGATCAAGAACGTCAGAAGCGCAATACTGAAAAATTAAATCAAGATCGCCAAAAATCCTTTCTCAATCCTCGCACTCTTTCCAACGTTGAAGTTCCCACCATCGGCGATGTAGAAAAGCTCAAGCTTCTCTACAATCTTTTCCAAATTTCTCCAACCCAACAAACGCAGTCGCTTGATGACACCACAGCCCATGATCTTGAACTTTTGTGCGGATCTCCATCTGATCCAGAGCGCAACATCTTAAACAAAATCGACATGACGCTCACCACCGCTGGTAACATTGAATTACAAAAAATATTATTAAGCCCGTCAACCGACATCACGTTCCTGCAACAACGACAAGCCGCAATCAAAAAGCTGGCAACCGATGAAAAACTTGCGCAAGAAGTTGAAAATTATCTTGCTCAAATCAAAACCACCGAAAATGAACTTGTCTGGTTTTGGAAGCAAATGGATGACGCTACAACGAAATTTTTTGATCAAGTTTATTTTGGTAAAACATTAGGAATTGATTTCTCTGGCCTCAACACCAATGAAGCTGCGCTTGAAACCATGGCATTGTGGAAAGAGTATGCTAAACCACTCATTGCCGCAACGCTTCCGCTTACACTCATGATTGGGTTTACTTTTCTGAGCCGTATGCTCATAAGCGCTCATCAGCCCGAACTACTCGAAAACAAATTCAGCAAGACATTAACTGACTTTTTAAGTTTTTTTTACAAAGCCCCTATCGTCGGCTCATTTCAGCAAGTGTGCTGGGATGGCGTTACAAGAACTAAACAACTAGACCCAGTTCTTCGCAAAGGGCTCATCGGCTTTGATCTCACAATACTAGCGATTACCGCATATCTTCTTTATTCATGGATCAACTCAGCACAAACCTTTAATTCGGTCAGCGGCATATTGCAGCAAAAAATGATAAACATCGCCACCTATATGAATGCCGTCGACGAATTGGGTAAACTTGTTGACGCGAATCCAGAACTGAAAGCAGCACTGCCTGCCTCGACACAGATTGTTCAATTGCATAACCAAGAAGCCAACCCTGATGTCGCTGACTTCATGGAAACATTGCAAACCGACACTTTTCAAGGTGAGCCTTCGTTGTTTTCTAACCAGGGCCGTGTTTTGGCTTCCTACAAAAACATGCATTCACTCAAAAATAATTTTACTGGTGCCCTGCAAGCCGCAGGACAATTGGATGCATATCTTTCTATTGCCAAGTTATACAATTCGCAAAAAACCAACGCCAACGCAACATGGAGCTTTGTAACGTATGACGCACGTACAACGCAGCCACATCTTGTTGTGGAAAACTTCTGGCACCCAATGCTCAATCCAACAAGAGTCGTTACCAACTCGATTGAATTAGGTAAACCAGGCGATGCACGTAACGGCATTGTTACCGGTCCAAATGCTGGTGGTAAATCAACAGCGCTGAAAGCTATTACGCTAGCAGTTGTTCTCGGACAAACAATTGGCATCGCCCCTGCACGCAGCATGACCATTACGCCTTTTATCAACATTGTCACCTACTTGAACATTGCTGATAGTGAAGGCAAAGAATCGCTCTTCCAAGCAGAAATCAATCGTGCACAAGCGTTGTTGAATGCCATTGATGCTTTACAACCGCATCAGTTCAATTTTGTGATAATGGACGAGATTTTTACTGGCACCAATCCTGAAGAAGGTTCAGCTGGCGCGTATGGTGTCGCCAAGAATTTGGCAGGATTTACCAACAGTATGGCTATCTTTGCCACACACTTTAAGGTTTTGACCAATCTTGAAAAAGACACTAATGGTCTATGTCAGAACTACAAAGTTAGCGTTGTCATTGAACCAAACGGCAAAATCAAGCCTACGTATTTGCTCGAAAAAGGTATTTCTGACCAAAAGATTGCCCTACAAATGCTGCAAAATGCAGGCTTTGGTGGCTCGATTGTCAAAGATGCTTATAAAGTACTTAACAGACCTACGGTGTGATGGCTGTACGAAAATTAATTTTATGCCGTTCGTATGGTTCGATACATTCTCCTACGCTAAAGCTACGGAGAACACTCACCACGAAAGGTTTTTCAAGCATCCGTTCGCCCTGAGTGATTTGCGTAGCAAATCGTATCGAAGGGTGCGAACATAAATATCGGCAAAAAGTGCTTGCTTCTTCTCAAAGTTCTTGGTAGCGTTGCAATCCCTCATCAGAGGGTAAATAAAGCTACTACGCATCATGATCAACAATAGTTACACCGATCGGGGCTCGTTTTTCACAAAATGAGCCCCCTTTTTATTGCCTTTTCAGGGAAAGCCTTGTCGTATTCTACGTTTTTGTTAGGCTACAAGCAGTTTTATTTGGTTCCAAGGCCCCTATACAAAGGCTCATTGCCCATGAAACGCACACTTTTAACGCTACTTATCGCACTCCACTTACCCATCCTTGCGTGGAGTAAAACACTGATGATCGACCCCGCAGGACACGCAAAGCAAACCGGACGACAACTGTTTCAAAGTTATGAGCGGGCTGAAACGTTCAAATGCGCCGAAGCCATCAAGCTCGCGCTCGAACAGCAAATGTCCAACATTCGCGTCGTGCTCTCGCGTGCACCAGGGGATGAGATTATACCGCTGCAAAACGCATCCTTTGCCAACCGCCTTGGCGTCGATCTCTTTCTTCGTTTACAATTTTTTAAGGACACAGCCGAAAAACCTAAAATGTATGTGTATTATTTGTCATACGATCCACTCATGGACGCGACAGGCCACAAGGCCAAACCGTTTGCATTTACTCCCATCAACCAGGCTCACCAGGCAAACATGGCAACATCAATCAATTGCGCACAAAAATGCATTGATTTATTTTCAGGCAACGAATATCAAAGCACTGTTGAATGCGTCGGTATGTTTGGCCTACCCATCAAACCACTGCTTGGTATCACCGCACCGGCAATTACCATCGAGTGTGGCCTGAGAAGCGATGACCAGTGGACCGCGTTGGTACAACCGCTCATAACGTTCGTAGAAAATATTCTTAAAGATTAGTCTTGATGAAAGGTACAATTCATGAATGCATTGTTCGGTTTTGAGGAATACATCGGCTACCTTTGGCTCATTGCAGGTATCTTTTTACTCCTTTTGGAAGTCGGCACACCGGGGCTTTTTGTATTCATTTCATTATCACTTGGCGCATTTATTGGTGCCGCGACTGCGTTTTTAGAACTTTCATTTGCTCTTCAATGCTGGGCCGCCCTTGTTGGCGCTTTGATCAGCTTTGGCCTGCTCAAATATTTCTTTACCAATCAAAAGCCACACCGAACCAATATTGCCGCGCTGTTGGGCCAAGAAGCTCTTGTTACTGAAGTTATTGAACCTCGCCAAATAGGTCGCGTCAAAGTCAAAGGCGAGGAATGGCAAGCACAATGCGAAAACCATCATACCGTTTTGCACAAAGGTTCCGTCGTAAAAATTATTCGAAGTGAAGGCAACAAACTCATTGTACGATAAAGGTTACTCATGATTATGATTATTCTCATTTTTTTCGCCGCTCTTTTTATTTTTCTGATTACTGTTTTGGTCAAAGCAACGTACTTGGTACGACAGGCTGAAGTTATCGTAATCGAACGTCTTGGAAGCTTTTACCGTATTCTTGAACCAGGGCTTCATTTTATTGTTCCTTTTATGGATCAGCCACGCCCTGTCTTGTGGACCTATATCAAAGAAGATTCTCGAGGCAAAGCCACCTACCGTTTTACTACCATGGTAGATCGCATTGACCTGCGTGAAGCAGTCTATGACTTTCCCAAACAAAGTGTCATCACACGTGACAACGTCACCATCGAAATTAGTGCATTGCTGTATTATCAAATCACCGACCCTAAAGCCACGGTATATGAAGTTGCCAATCTTCCACAAGCAATTGAAAAATTGGCTCAAACCGCCATGCGTAACATCATTGGTGCCATGGATCTTGATGAAACATTAACCTCACGCGATCGCATTAATGAAAAATTACGCCATGTTCTGGATGATGCTACTGACAAATGGGGCATTAAAATTAACCGTGTTGAGCTACAAGAAATTCTTCCACCGGCAGACATTCAAGCAGCAATGGAAAAACAGATGCGCGCAGAACGCGATCGTCGCGCCTTGATATTGGAAGCAGAAGGTAAAAAAAGCGCAGCAATCTTAGAAGCAGAAGGTGATTACCAATCACGCATCACACGCGCAAAAGGTGAAGCCGAATCGCGCCAAATGTTGGCTGAAGCAGAATCACAAGCCATACAAATTGTTCAAAAAGCGATCCCCGGCACCAACCCATTGCCTTATCTCACTGCCATGAATTACATTAAAATGTTGCCTGAGGTTACCAAAGATAAAGATAGTAAATTAATTTTGGTACCGTACGAAGCCAGCGCGCTTGCCGGTTCGCTCACAACAATCAAAGAGCTCTTTGCAAAGAATTAATAGCCTATGAAAGTAAACGCTATGCGCTACAACGTTAAGCTCATTACAGTACTCAGTAGCTGTCTTGTCTTCAGCTTGTGGTGGTTTGGTGTTAACAACCAGTCAATCGACGAACGAGTGTATCCCAAAGAAGAATATTCTGAAGATCTGTCGCGCGTGTATTATGACTTAGGCAAAAGTGCTCAACGGCGCAATGATTGGAGCGCCGCCATCCGTCACTACACAACAGCACTCAACTTCAAGCCAGATTTAATGGCAGCACACCAAAGCTTGGCACTGTGTCATCGAAAACAGAAACTTTCGCCAATTATGAAGGCGTAACCCAAAGAGGATTACGCCTTCAATCTTTCAACGATTTTCGTTCTTTTTGTCTATGAAAACTGATCGCGAAATGATGCGCATAGTCACGCAATGCCATCAACATCTGTCCAACAAAACTAGCCTGATCAAGTTTTATTCCATCAGGCAAACGCTTTGAAAACACCGTTTCTTCTCGCTTGGCAAGACTCGCAATTTCGACGGTAGGCACAAGGCCTGCAACAGCATTCAATTGCCCCTTGCCACCATCAATAAGAATCAAATCTGGCACATCTTTTTTACCCTTATAGCGCCGCGACACAATTTCACGTAACGAGGCATAATCATCGTTGCCGACAACTGTTTTGATATGAAAATGTCTGAACAACGCCTTATCTGGTTGTCCATCGTTAAAGCGAACACACGAACCAACCATAGCCATACCCTGTTTATGTGAAATATCAAAGCAATCAATGGTATGCGGTAAGATCGGAAGCTTAAGGAAGGCCTTGAGCGCTTGTGTTACTGTTTTTTGTTTCGCTTCTTCTTGTTGGGCAGTGATGAGCCCCAGCCGCACTAATGCCGCCATGTGCCCACGCTGCGGCGTAATCATCACGTCAATGTCGTATTCTTTTTTGTGCCACTGCCGCAAAAACAAAGCCAACGTTTTTGATTCTGACTCGAGCACGAAGTTGGTAACAATCACAGCCGGCGGCGCAAACAACCGGTAAAAACCTACAAAATATTCCTCAAGATCACTAGAACCAGGATGCGCTTGATCCAGCGGAAAATAAAACACACGCTTTTTAGTTAAAACGCCCTCGCGCTCACTAAAAACAAACAACGCATTCCCATCAGGCATCAAAATCCAAAGATCTTTTTTCCCTCGAGCCTCGATGTCGGTCGGCTTGCTTTCAAGCATATCAAAGACCTTTTCAAACGCTTGATAATAAGCATGCACTTCACGTGCTTTTTCATATTCCATACGGGCAGAATGTTGTGCAATCTGATCTTGTAGATGACGCAGAAATTTTTTGTGCCCTTGCCGCAGCGAATCCTTTGCCAGCTCCAAACGAACAAGATACGCCTGCTGGTCAAAATCTGCCCTACATGTCCCCGCACACAGCCCAAGATGATAATTCAGGCAACCATTTTTGATCTTTTTTTTACACAACTTAAGACGAAATGTTCGCATTAAAAAATCATATACTTTACGTGCATTGTTCTTTTCCAAAAACGGACCAAAATATATCCCTTTTTGCTTTTGATTTCTGACAATTTTAAGCTCTGGCAAAGAAGCATTGGAAACAAATAGGTAAACAAATGGCTGCCCGCTTTTGAGCAAAACATTAAACGTTGGTTGATGACTTTGGACCAGCTGCGCTTCCATTAGTAACGCATCCAGCTCGCTACGAGTAATCACATGCTCAACGTGAACACTTGCCTGAAAAATTGCGTCCACTTTGCCATCAATGCCAAGTCGCTGAACATATTGTTGCCCACGTTTTTTTAAATTTTTTGCCTTGCCAATGTACACACACTGCCCCTCAGCATCCTTAAAAAGGTATACTCCAGGCAATGTCGGCAAGCACTTAAGGTCGGATATGATCGTATAAATTTGTTTTTTCATTGTACCATCCATCAAAAAACTACAAATATAAATTTATAGCAAAAACAAGTATCAGCCTATTCGTTGCTTTTTTTCAATGTTTTTTATCATTTTCCATTTACTGCGTACAAAAAAAAATCTATCCTTAGCTACGTAAAAAAAATTAAACCTTTTTGAAAAGAGAATAAATCATGAATGATAGTTTTAAAACCGTTGTTATTGCAATCAGCACCTTTGTCATTGTCGGTTGGGTTGGGCTTAAGATGTTTCGCTATTTTTCGCACGCCACGCCACCATCATTCAGCTTAAAAGGGATCGAAAATAACGGTACGTATGCACACAATGCCAACGGCACCGTTTCAGCAGATACAGATTACAAAGTAGCACTCATTAGCATCTCACTGGATGGCAAAGAGATTGTTTCCAATCGCATTAAATCCAAACAATTTGATGTTCCATTCTCTATTGACACAACAGCCGTCGCAGATGGTCAGCACACATTAACCATCGATGCAACTGACGCCAGTTATCACCGCAACAAAACAACAAAAAATTTCATTATCACCATCGACAATACCCCTCTACGCGTAGCCTTTACCGATACAGAATATAATGTTGACCAAGGCAAAACCCTCTTGTTGCGCATACAAGCAAATAAAAAGCTTGCTAAAGCAGAGGTCCGATTGTTCAATAAAATTCACAACTTCTATCCATCGTCCGACGAATCAACCCTGTACGAATGTTTTGTCCCCATTGAATGCGAAGAACGACCAACAGACCACATGATCACTACCGATGTTGAAGATTTGGTTGGTAACAAAACCAAATTAAGCTGCAAGGTACAGGTCAGATCTTTTGAATTCAAAAAGCAACATGGATTTACCGTACAAACCTCGAAGCTCAATGAAGAAAAAGAAATCAGCATGAGCATGCGAATCCTTGATGAAGCACTCGAAAAATGGTCACATGAATCACCAAAGCGCAAGCTGTGGAAAGGCCCTTTTGAATTTCCTGTCACCGTACAGCGCACGTCTACCCCATTTGGTGAAATCAGAATGACACCAGAACGCGGTCGTTATATGCACAAAGGCCTCGACCTTATCAATCGACCAAAATGTGTTGTATGGGCAGCGCAAGACGGTAAAGTAATCATCAAAGATCGTTTCTTTTTGACCGGTAACACGGTTGTCATCGACCACGGCCTTGGCATCACCACACTCTACGCACACCTTGAAGAATTTGCTGATCTGGAAATTGGCGATACCATCAAAAAAGGGAACCCTGTCGGCAAACTTGGTATGACTGGCTATGCAACCGGCTACCACTTGCACTGGGAAATACGAGTAAATAACGTCGCCGTTGACCCAACCGAATGGACAAGCACAATTTATTAATCCTACGTTTCATCAATCGCCAACGAATACACTTCTTCCAGCGACGTCACCGCGTCACGCACTTTAGATAATCCGTCAAATAACAAAGGCTGCATGCCACAGCGTACCGCTTCAGAGCGCAATGTTGTTGCATCAGCCTTTTGCATTACCAACTCACGCAACGTGTCATTAAGAACCAGTAATTCAAAAATTCCCAAACGCCCTCTGTAACCAATGTTATGGCATTGACGGCATCCATGTGATTTATACATCGTTTCGATTGCACCATAGTTACTTGTCGTAAATGATTGTTGTTCGGCCGTCGCCGTCGTTTTCTTTTTGCATTCATTACACAACCGCCGCGCAAGTCGTTGTGCAAGCACACCAACTAACGTTGCACTGAGCAAAAACGGTTCTATACCCATTTCAAGCAACCGCGCAATTGCACTCGGTGCATCATTGGTGTGTAAGGTACTCAAAACCAAATGCCCGGTAAGCGCGGATTCAATTGCAATACGTGCCGTCGCCTTATCACGAATTTCACCAACCATAATAATGTCTGGATCTTGACGCAACATGGCCCGCAAACCATTTTCAAAGGTAAAACCAGCCTTCGTATTCACCTGACTTTGCGTAATACCGGCAAGTTCGTACTCAATAGGATCTTCGATCGTAACAATATTTTTGGTCTTAATATCAAGCGCTGAGATCAGCGCATAGAGCATTGTTGTTTTCCCACTTCCGGTCGGCCCGGTTACCAAAAAAAGACCGTGCGGGCGACGCAGCGACGCGGTCAATTGATCGTACATCACACTACGCAAGCCAAGCGAATCCAACGCAAGTAATCGCAACAATCGATCTAAAATTCTGATCACCATCTTTTCGCCATAAAGTGTGGGAAATGTGGACAAACGAAAATCGATGACCCGTTCCGTCGGTTGCATACCACCCGAATCGTATAAACAAACACGCAAGCGTCCATCTTGCGGAATACGGCGCTCTGCAATATCCAAATTAGCCAAAATTTTGAGTCGTGACAGCACAAGTGGGGCAATGGCTGACTCAAGTATCAGGTGATCATACAAGACGCCGTCAATGCGAAATCGAACCACAAGCGTGCTTGCCGATGGTTGCAAGTGAATATCAGATGCTTGCAATGTAATCGCTTCATGCAAAAGCGTATCAACAAGTGCCACAACATGATCTTCAGATGCACCGCGCTTCAGTTTTTCTTCTTGGCTAAAAAGATAATAGAGTGACTGAGAAATCACCCCCCCAACGTCCATCATCGTTTATCCCAATTTATAACCAATCAGGAATCCAACGGTCGATGCAATGAAGACAAGCAAATGCGCCTTAATCCACTCCAACGCTTGGTTCATGAGTATGTTGAAATCAAATCCACTGGTAAAACCAAAGTAGGTTTGAATCGCCGTCCAATCGATGGTTAAAAATTTTGCATATTCCATTCCTTTAATCATCAGAATGGCAATTATGCAGCACACAAACAGCATTTTGAAATATTTTTTGAACAGAAAGCCAACGGCAAAAAAGAGACCGAAATAAATAACTGCCTCCACCGCCTCTCCCGCAGATCCACCAATTTGTGTTGACCATTTTTTAATATCAAAATCAGTCCAGAACCGTTTGATGGTATCAAAGAACGACGCACTTTGTTCAGCCGGCACAGAAACGTTAATTGTCATTTCCTTACTCCTCCTTAACAAAAAGGACCTTGCTCTGATTATTCCAAAACTGCTTTAAGAATACCAAAAAGACATCACACGAAGCTAGGATTTACTGCGATTAATACAAAGGCTCTGCTGTATACAAAAAGAAAGAGGTCGGAAATTTTCCGACCTCTTATTGATTTCAGTCAAAATCAAAAACTACGCAACAAGATCTTTCAATCTTTTGCCTGCTTTGAATTTAGGAACACGTTTTGCAGAAATCTTCATTTTCTGACCCGTTGCAGGGTTGATACCAACGCGTTCTTTACGACGCATAACGGTAAAGGTTCCAAAACCAGTCAAGACAACTGATTTGCCTTTTTTCAAACTTGCTTCAACAGCTTTAATAAACGACTCAACAGCACTTTTGCAAGCTGTTTTAGGTAATTTGGTCTCTTTGGCCATGTGCTCAATCAAAGCAGCCTTGTTCATAAAAATCTCCTCGGTCTTATATATATTTTATGACCCACACTTTACACAACAGACGTTGCAATCACTCTTGTTGCAACATCTCTTCAGAGAATTGTTCATCTATAAACTTTTGTCAAGTATCATCACACATTATTTCATTGATCAGAGCAGAAAGCAAATCATTTCGAATAACGTTTGTCGCTGTGCATCCGTCAAATCGTGGTGCCGAGAGCCGGACTCGAACCGGCACGGGCTGTTTAAGCCCGAGGGATTTTAAGTCCCTTGCGTCTACCAATTCCGCCATCCCGGCACACATCTTGTATGGAGGCGGCACCCGGAATCGAACCGGGGAGTCGCGGTTTTGCAGACCACTGCCTTACCACTTGGCTATGCCGCCTAAATTTATGAAATATTTCAAAAACTTTTTATGTATTTACTACTGTAGCATACATGTTGGCTGGACCTGAAGAATCGATGTGAAGTTTTACAAAGGTGCCGATACAATCATCGCTTCCGTCAAACAAAACGCGGATGCTTCCTTCAGTCCTGGCTAGAAGTTTACCATGCTCCAAGCGTTTTTCAACTAAACATGTAAGAGTTTTTCCAATATTACGCGAATTTTGCTCAGCTGCAATCTCAGTTTGACGTTGCACAAGCCGTTCAAATCGCGCCAACTTTGTTTCATGCGAACAATCATCAACCATCGCACTGGCCTTGGTAAATTTTCGTGATGAATACACAAATGCATAAATTAAATCATAGCGCACACGTTCAATCAAACTCATTGTGTGCTCAAAATCTTCAGCTGTTTCTCCAGGAAATCCAACAATCACATCAGTCGAAATCATTGCGTCGGGCATCAATTCTCGAATCCACCCAATTTTCTGTTCATATTCCTGAACGGTATAGTGTCGATTCATCAGTGATAAAATTCGATCAGAACCAGCCTGAACGGGGAAATGAATACATGCTGTTATTTTTGGTCGATACAGCGCCATCACTTCAAACAAATCACGCGTCATATCATATGGATGTGGACTCATAAAACGTATCCAAAAATCACCCTCAATTTCGGCAACGCTTCGTAACAATTCAGGAAATAATGCGCCTGTTTCAGGATCTTTATATGAATTAACATTTTGACCAATTAACGTCACCTCTTTTGCACCCAAGAGCACATCATGACGAACTTGATCAATGATACGACTCATGGGATAACTGATTTCTCGCCCACGCGTAAATGGCACAATGCAATACGAACAATATTTATTGCATCCGGTCATGATATTCACAAATGATCGGCGTACTTCGTTAATGGCTGGACGCACCATGGCCGATTGAACCTGCACTTGAAAGGGATACCGAAAGCTTAACCCTTTGTGCGAAACGAGCCCTGCAACGTCGCGATCTTGCCCATGATTATGTATCGGTGCCGTTGGCTGTACATCATACAGTTGTTTGGCAGTTTCAAGGTGCACTACTGCATCAGCAAGGTATGCATGCAAAATGGCAATATCTTCGCGCGCACCAAACACAAACGCAACATGATCAAAACGCTGATAAATTTCTTGTTTTTTGTAACTAGCAACACATCCAATGATACCAATACGAAGGAACGGTTTTTTGCGCTTTATATCAGCCAAACGCCCAAGATACGACCACAACTTTTGTTCGGCTTTTTCTCGCACAGCACAGGTATTGATGACAATCAGGTCGGCTAAGGCCTCGCAGTTTACCTCCTGGCATCCTAAAAATGCTAAGTGGTTGGCAATTGCCTGCGATTCGGCAACATTGGCTTGGCATCCATACGAACGAATAAAGTAGTTGATCATAAGCTACAACTCTACAACCTAGCAGGATTTGTCCGGTTTTAACGCAAGGTTTAAGTATACCCAACAAACAAAAAAGCAGCAAAAAGCCTACCCCTGCATCTGTTTTAGCGCTTAAAAAACATCCGAAAACATGCTATAGTTGCTTATATATCGACTTTCAACCATTAAAAATAAAGGCTGTTATGGCAATTCAAGCAGGGCTCGTCGGGCTTCCAAATGTTGGTAAATCGACTCTTTTCAATGCATTGACCAAATCAAGCATTCCAGCTGAAAACTACCCATTCTGCACCGTTGATCCCCATGTCGCCATCACTAATGTCCCTGATCCACGGCTGACCAAACTTGCCGCTGTTTTTAAATCACAAAAACTAATCCCTACCACTGTCACGTTTGTTGACATTGCCGGCCTTGTTAAAGGCGCCGCTGAAGGCGAAGGCCTTGGCAACCAATTTTTGGGACACATCATGGAAGTCGACCTTGTTCTCCATGTTCTCCGCTGCTTTGATGACCCTAACATCACGCACGTCAGCAATAAAATTGATCCCATCAGTGACTTTGAAGTTATTTGCGCCGAATTGATGCTCAAAGATCTTGAGTCGATTATCAAACGCGAAGAACGCATTCAAGCACTCCTGAAAGGCGCCAAAAATAAACAAGCCTCGCCACAACAAGTAAAAGAATGGGAACAAGAACTGGCAATCGTTGCAGAAATTAAAACTGCACTTGAACAAGGCAATATGCCCAATGTACAAAAGCTTGTCGCCAAAGCCAAAGCTCAACACATCCAAATGGTTCACTTGCTGTCAGGCAAAAATTTTCTCCTCATCGCCAATCTTTCAGAGAATGATTACGTCGGTAAAAATTACGAAAGTAACCCCTATTATCAACTACTGGTTACCAAATTTGGCGCTGAGAATGTCATTCCTGTCTCAGCAAAAATTGAATCTGAGCTTTCACAAATGAGTGAGCAGGATGCCAACGACATGATGTCATCACTCGGCATCACGCACAAAGGGCTTGATGATATTATTGCCAAAGCATACACCCACCTTGGGCTAATCACATTCTTTACCTGCGGGCCCAAAGAAGCACACGCCTGGGGCTTGATTAAAGGCACCAATGTTCAGAAAGCAGCGGGCGAAATTCACTCTGATTTGGAACGCGGATTTATTTGCGCCGAAGTATACAACTGTGAAGATATTTTTGCCGCCGGCAGCGAGCATCAACTCAAAGCAACCGGCAAACTTCGCACTGAAGGCAAAGAATATATTGTTCGCGACGGCGATCTGCTCAATATTCGATTCAACGTCTAAAAATTATTGAAATCTATTCGCTTACATCTTCCGTTCGTCCCGAGTGATTTGCTTTGCAAATCGTATCGAGGGATACGAACGTCCGGCTGCACTTCTCGATACACGACGCAAAGCGTCGCACTCGAAGCAGCCGGTGGTGTTAAACTCTTCAAGCAATAAGAAAGGGCCGCAACAACGCGGCCCTTTCTTATTGCTCGTATTTTATTTGTTATGCATGCACCGCATTAAAAATTGCCGCAACGGCAAGCACTTGTTCGACAATCAGTCGCGCTTGTTTTTCATCCAAAGCCCACTGCCCACCATTACGCATATCAGTGGCAAGTGAATCAAACAATTCATGCAGCATTGTTGGAGTTTGACTTTTGTAGGTATCCCACCCAAGCAAATATTCACCAAGCGCTGTATGGCACACGTCATCTCTATTTTCTAACCATCCACCAATGAGTTTACAGAGCCCATAGGACGATGCCGTCATTACAAGAAATGCAAGCATATTGATCACCGTTGCCCCACCCACAAATTCAACGACTCTTTGATCGCTATGCAATATTCTTGAGCCGTTGGTTCTTAGGTCAGCGAGTACTAAACCCATACCAAAACCAGTCACCCATGGAATGGCTATAAACAGCGCATCAACCATTGCAATTAACACAGCATGGTTGTGTATAAATTCACCAGCTTTATTGAATAGTGATTGAGCATCGTTCATGCCGCGGGTTAGTTGCATTTGTACAAAGCGCCATTTTGCTTGCTCAGACAACGACGCCAACATAACAGCATCTTGTACTTCAGTACCAGACTCAACCTGAGAAACCTCCGCAGGAAGAATGGAGGCAATAACCTCTTCTGCATATAATCTGCTGCTATAAAGCACCATGCCCGCTGCTATAACACCATATACTGATCTGCGGATTATGCTTATTGACATAGTAGAACTCCTTTTTAAAGAGATTGAACCATTACCACTTGGCAGTGTATCACAACACACTTTTCACACGCCCATAATTCTTTTTTTTAAACTTTTTTGAGAAGGGAAAACATGCTGTTTACGGTTCATTGCCAGCTTAAAAATGTAATGGAAAAAGAATTCGCGATCTGCTGATTTCACCACCGCGTGCGCATGCGCCTCGGCAAGCGCCACTGGATAGCCGTGTCCTTTGCTGCATTGATCGATGCACAACGCACAAATTTGATTAACCAATGATTCATCTTCAGCAACCCACAAAGGCATTTCAATGCGAACAATCTCTTGTCCACTATGTAAATACACAAAACAAGGCCGCAAATATGATGGATACTTTTCTACGATAGAATTTTGACAATAAAACACGATCGTTCGTTGCTGCGGCTCAAGAACATAAGCAAGCAATTCATTATCAGTACACGATTCAACCATCGTCCGCAAAAGCCCTTGTTGATCATGAGTCAAACAATCAAGCACTCCAGGCGCTTGCATACCACAGCGTACAAGCTCAACAACATCACGAAAGTGAGAGAAGCTTAAATAGCCGGCAACAGGAATGTGCTGTTGATACAACAACGTCAACGAATCACAATAGCGTTTCAAGAACAAATCTCTTGTACCCGCGGCAGCCGATTCCAGATGCCAAAACAACAAATTGCCATCGAACAAAGCAACGAACGGATCCTGCGCATGTTGTTGGTGATGTTCGATTGCCTTTGCCGCAAGCAGCGCAAATTCATGCTCTTCACGCACTAAATCAACAAGTTCTGCAGAGAACGCTTGCTGCTGACCAACAAATGCATCTGGCGTGTAGACACGTGGAACTGAAAATAACTGCGCACTACTCTGCTTGCCATAACGCAATAAACATCCAGCCGTATTAATTAAAAAGCAGGAAATGCCAATCATGTGACGCTCTGGATATATCTGCGAACCATCAACGGCACACACAGCGTATGGAGCTTGTGCCGGCGTCATGGCCAACAGTCGCCCCAAAGAACCTTGCCACGAAACCATTGTCGGATGATCTTTGCGTATTTGTTCGATGCGCGCAGTAAACGCATCATGTTCGACTAACTCCCGCCATACCGATGGGGTCAAAAATGCAAGCGACTGAGTTTTGGTAAACAACCCAGGAGAAACACGTTCAATTTCTTTTGCAACCTGTGAATAATCAAGCATTGTATTTACGATAGAGTGCAAATTGCCAACAGAATACAACAAAGAAGAAAACACCCCTCATTGCACTAATCCTCGTTGGCAATGGCAATTCAAGAACGAAGGCAACAACCACTTCCAGGATAGCTGCGATGCCGTTAAAAAGAACAAAAAGGAAACTAAACCCTTTAACACTTTTTTCACGATGAATTTTGATTGCCTGTGGAATTTGGCTTACAAAGGCGAAGGTGTAACCAACCCAGCCAAACGGTACCCCAACCAGCAGTGGTGAACCAATGGCAACAGGCACAAAGGGGAAAAAAGCAAAGAAGTTACACCCGTAACACAATTTTAATTTTTTCAAATTCGGACTTTTGTCGTAGTAAAGCCGCTGGCCAATAAGCACCAATGTCGCCACCCCCTGTAACGGGACTAAAACTTTATACGCCATCGGCAAATCAAGGCCAAAAATATAAAACGGCAGAAGTAAGTAGATATTCAGGTAACAAAAGAGAAAAGCATCGCTGATCCCCGTACCAGATTTCATTTTGTAATTAATCATAATTTGAGGAATAAGACAGATAAAATACAGAATGTGAATAATCCAGGTACTAGCCCAGACAACCATTGGCCATGTACAAAGTGAAATAAACTGCGAAAACAACTGCATAATTTCTCCTAAAATCAATTTTTTGCTAAGCTATTACTACTCGTAACGATGCAACCCTCTCAGAAAACATTCAACAATTTATACTATGAATTATGATAACATTCAAACGCCTCTTTACCTTTAGCCCTCAAGAAATCTCAAACGCCTTCAAAAAAGCGCATTTAAAACGTTTTTTTCATGGACTCAAACTTCTTGAATCACCGATTGAAACGACAGCACAAGTACCACATGGCAAATTACTCGTCGTTATCTCTTCGCTTAGCGGCAAAGCACATGATCGTAACCGTGTTCGTCGGCACCTCAAAGCACTCTTTTATGAAGAAAAACTGTATCAGAAACCATCATTTTGGATTATCATTGTGCAGAAAGCTGGAATGTCCTTTGATTTTGATACCCTCAAACAATTCATGAAAGATTCGGTCAAATGAGTAGACTGCGTTTGCTAATGTCCAAGATCCCTTTCGGGTCATTTTATTGGGCGCTGCGAGCATTTATTGCCCCTGATGAGGTATGCATTTACCCAGTCTCTTGCAGTCACTACGTACGCCTCTGCCTGCAATCAAAACCTTTCTATATAAGTATTCCACTCATTATCTTTCGCTTGCTCAGTTGCAATCCAATCACCGGAATTATTCGTCATCTTTATTTTCGAGCACGCAATCGCCACCACACTCACTAAAAGGAACCCACTGTGATTCGCCGTTTACTCATCATCATTCTCTTTGTCTTTTGTATATTGCTCGGGGCCGGCGTATTTTTAATGGAAAAAGATTGGGTCGATTTTTCGATGCTCGACGCATACAAAGGCGCAAAAGCATCGGTAATCCTTGATGACGAAGGCAGAGAGTTTGCTCGCTTTGAGTTGGACAAACGTGATTCGATTTCATTTAATAAAATCCCACCGATGTTGGTCAAAGCTTTTCTTGCAGCAGAAGACCACGATTTTTTTACCCACCCAGGAATCTCATTCCGCGGCATCATTCGATCAGCACTCGTCAACATGTATCATCAACGTAAAGTGCAAGGCGCTAGCACCATAACCCAACAACTTGCACGCGGCATGTTTTTGTCATACGAGAGAACATGGCTCCGCAAAATTCAAGAAATTTTCGTCGCACTTCAGCTAGAACGACAGCTTTCAAAAGAACAAATTTTTGAGCTGTACCTTAATAACATCTACTTTGGACGCGGCATTTATGGCGTCGAAGCCGCCTGCCGAAGATTTTGGGATAAACCACTGTCACAACTCACCATTGATCAAGCAGCAACATTAGCCGCTGTTGCCAAATCTGCTGCACTCTTCTCGCCACTCAATGCACCACACAACACACAAATTCGCCGCAACATCATTTTAAATAGCATGTATAAGTTGTCATACATCGCCCAAGAAGAATATGCTGCTGCCTGCAAAATTGTTGTACAAACCAAAGATTACGCAACAGGCAACCCCATCAGACTGTACATTCAAGAATGGATTCGCATGTGGGCTGAAAATACCTTCGGCAAAGATGTACTCTACCACAAGGGGCTGAAGATCAGAGCAACGATCAATAAATCATTACAAGAACACGCTGAACGCGTTTTTGCACAATCCCTTGCAGCCATGCGAAAAACGATGGGACCTGAAATCAATGGTGGCCTCATTTCACTTGAACCAGTAACAGGACAGATCAAGGTTCTGATTGGCGGTTGCGACTTCCGTCAATCGCAATTTAATCGTGCCCTACAAGCTCGACGTCAAATTGGCTCATCGTTCAAACCAATTTTTTATGCGCTTGCTATCAAGGCGGGAATTGAAATGGACACCGTGTTCGTTGACGAACCGTTTGAAATGCAACAGCCAAATGGCTCCGTATGGCAACCACAAAACTGGAATCACGAATTTGAAGGAACGATGACACTTGCTCGAGCATTAACATTTTCCAACAACATCATCGCCATCAAGCTCTTTTTGAAGATTGGACCACAGTACATCATTCCATGGGCCAAACAATTTGGAATTATCAATAAATTAACGCCATACCCATCAGCCGCGCTTGGCACAGCAGAACTTACCGTCGAAGAAAATGCTGCGGCCTTCAACGTCTTTGCTAACAACGGCACCTACGTAAAACCATACCTGATTGAATGGGTCAAAGACGAAACCGGTGCCAAAATATGGGAATATGAAGAAAAAGCACATCGCGTTATGGACAGTAGGCTGTGCTCCAAAATGGTAAATGTCCTTTCATTACGCATGTACCGAGCGCAAAGATTCTCGCCTGATGGCTGGATCAACGCTGAATCAATAGGCAAAACCGGTTCAACTAATGGTGCATCAACCACCTGGTTTGTCGGTGCCACCCCGTCACTCACTACCGCACTCTATGTCGGCCGCGATGATAATAAACCAATGGGTGCGCAATTATTTGCAACACAAACAACATTGCCACTCTGGATCAATTTTTATCGCAGCTTTAAAAGCACGAAAAAACATTTTTATCGCGACCCATCATTGCACGAAGTCGCTGTAAACTGGTTGACGGGTGAAACGACTGATGATCTAAGTGATCCGGATACGGTTGTTTTGCTGAAATGAAATTAATCACTTCTTTTTTCAAGGGAATACATGTATACGCAGGGGCAATTTGTTATTTACGAAAAGAAAATGCCATACGTAGCCGGGCTCATTTTCATTAGTATTTGTAGCTTAGCACTTATCTTTTTTGATGACTTTCGAGAATCTTATCAAGCAACACGCTTTGCAAGGTTACCTGATGTTCTTGTAAAGGTTTTTTTATATGTGGGTATAATTTTCTTTTCATCGGCACTCATATATAAGTATAAGATTTTTTTCGCCAAAAATTTAGAAATTTTGGCTATTGTTAATGCACAAGGGATATGGATCAATGAATTTGGCTCTATTCCATGGGCTAATGTTGCAAATGTCGTTCAATGTTATTATCCAGCAGGAAGTAAGTTTGAATATGTTGGAATACAATTTAAAGATATTACTACGATACGTGACCAAGCCAGTTGGGCCGGCAAATGCAGGCTCTTTTGTGCAAAGACCTTTGGTTACTATCATGCAATGTTAACCAATGCCACAGTGAGTAATAATGAAATTATGTCTGCCATAAAACACTATAGAGACGTGTACGCAAAATCTAAATAAGCATGAAACATTCTCAAACGATATTAAAACCAATGGATGTTTTCAATTCCCCCCTATTAACAACCATAATATCATCCGCATAAGCATTAATGAACGGCATATCCTGGCTTGCAACAACAATCGTTCGCCCCTGTGCAGCTAATTTTCGAAGAGACTCTCCCAAAATTTGAGTATTTTCTGGATCAAGTGCAGACGATGGTTCATCAAGAAGCAAAATTTCAGGATCAAAACACAATGCCCTGACAAGCGCTACACGCTGTTGTTGTCCGCCTGAAAGTCGCCCTGGAAACCGATGCGCAAGATCTGCTATATCAAATACCTTGAGCAATGTTTGTGCCTTGACCTCAGCCTGCTCATGCACCATACCTAAGACAATACCCAACGGGCCTGTACAATTTTCCAACACCGTACGTTGTGGAAATAAATTAGACTGTTGAAACACAAAGCCAACCGTTTGAGCACGCTGCAGATCAGTCAATGTTTTTATATCAATATTGTTTACCATAATTTGCCCAGAATAATCACGACGAAGCAACGCCATGCACCGTAATAATGCTGTTTTACCCGCGCCACTTTTACCTGTCAAAAATGTAATCTTGCCAGGTAAAAAAGCACACGTAATATCTTTTAAAATTGACTCCCCTGTTTTGCTGTCATTCAAGGCAAGCTTCTCAATTTTAATCATAACACTTCCTTTCAAAAGCCCGTGTAGCAATAGCATTAAATACCACTGACATAAGCAGATAAATGACAGCAACTGCAGCATAAATGGGCAGTGGCCGCAAATCACGCTCTACAATATTGCGTGCAGCATTGGTTAAATCAAGAACACCAATTGTTGAAATGATTGATGTACTCTTCAGTAATTGATCGATTTCACCACGCAAGGCAGGCATAACAAACCTAAGCGCACGCGGAAACATAAGCGAGCGCAATGATTGAATATCCGAATAACCAAGTACATATGCCGCCTCCCATTCCCCTCGAGGTATAGCATCCAGACCGCTTTTTATAATCTGGCTCACATAAGCTGCCGAACATACACCAAGCGATACCGTTGCAGCAGCAAAAGGAGAAATGTCTATTCCTCCCAGGAGTTCAGGAAAAACAAAATACGCGATGAGAAGCTGCACATAAAATGGAATACCCCGTAACAAAAATGAAATCATATCAAAAAATTCACTGACTCCATACACACGCATCCGTTGAGCACGGAGAACGCCCCACAGACTTCCCACAACAACCGAAATACATCCGGCAGTCAGCCATAATTGAACTGTCATGGTAGCCCCCCGCAATAACAACGGGAGGGCATCAATTATCACAGAAAATGTTGTATTCACGTTTATTCCCCCTTTAAATTCCATTGTTTTTCAAGTTCATCCAATTGACCGGTACGGCGAAGTTCTTTAACAGCGGAGGCAATTTCGGCCGTCAACGTGCTGTTCTCTTTTTTGATAGCAATACCCATCCCATAAATCTGTAATGATGACGGCAGGGGAACCTCAAGCGATACTAACTCCTGATCTTTTTTCATGAGTCGGCGAGCTACTGCAGGCTCTGCAAGAAATGCCATTGATTTTCCACTGCGAATATCAAGAACCATGTCTGCCATACTCTTAAGCTGTTTTTTGGTAATTGCTGGATACAAATCTATTAGTTTGTCACTGGTCGAATTCGGTTCAACACAAACAACGGCATTAGCAATCGAAGCAATAGCATCCAAGCTTGTGACGTTGCCGGGAATCTGTTGGTAAAACATGATGTACAGAGAGGTTATACCCTGACCTGTATAGGGAATTAACTTCATACGCTCTTGGCGTTCTTGCGTAATATCAAGGCCGGATAAAATCATGTCTATCTTTCCTTGCTGAAGAGCAAGGAACAACGTTGCCAATGACCCCATGTCCTTGAGTTCTATTGTCTTGCCAAGTTTTTTACCAATTGCCTTAGCAACATCAACGTCAAAGCCAACATATTGACCTTGGGAATCAATACTCATGTATGGTGGCCATCCGCTCATCATGCCAACAACAAGCGTGTCAGTTGATGAAGCATTTCGTTGGTTGAGAAACCAAGAAGCCACAATCCACGTTATAACTAACGAAATAGACAAACCAATACCAATAACGATCTTTGTATTTTTCATACAAAATCCTTTGGATATAAAAACAAAAAATAAAACTATGAACGATTATAAAACGGGAAAAAAAACAAAAGATTAATGGGAATGATGAAGTTGATGATGATGGTGATGGGAAAAGAAAGAAGAATTAGATTGTTGAGTCGCTTTTTGAGTTAAAGCGAACTGTGGGCTATTTTGCCATAATTCTGTCTGCAAAACAGTCACGGTAAATCCTTTCTTTAAAAATTAGCTTAATACCATCAGATTGTAAGTTTACAGCACCAAATAAAAAAAGTCAGCCCACAGGCCAAAAACATTGGTTCTGTGGGCGTTTTTATAAATCAGGCTTACGTTTTATTGATTATTTCAAGTTTTTTGCTGCATTTTCTTTTATCCAGCTCTGGAGAGTAGTTTCAATATCCTGGACACACTCGCCTCCGCCCTGAATCAAGCTAGCACTGCCGCCACCGCGCCATTGCCAGGTATCTTTCAGATGCTGCGCAAGTTGTTTGAGCGGTACCTGTGATTCATAGTGCTTAGACGCATAACCAAAGAAGTTGCAACGCTTGCTGGCATCTTTGCTAACAAAGAAATAGAAACCAGGTCTTGCGGTTTCAATCTCTTGCGCAAGTACCTTAATATCGTCAATTGTCACATCCTCAAATTCGGCATACAAGAATGGAATGCTGCCAATCGTACTCATGCGCCCAACTAATGTTGGAGCCTGTGTTTTGAAAAGCTGTTTTTTGAGCTTCTTAATCGTGCTCTGCGCATCAGCATAGTGTTGCTGCAACTTCTGAATTGCTGCATAACTTTCTTCTGGCTTAACCTTAAAATCATCACCAATACGACGAACGGTTGTATAGGACAGTTGGAACAATTTTAGTGCAGCAGGACCGGTTACCAAGGTGATACGACGTGTACCACTGGACAGTGCCGTTTCACTAATAACTTTAAAACAACCAATAACACCGGTACGGCCAATGTGTGTTCCACCACACAACTCCGCCGAAACGCCAGGAACTTGAATAACACGAACGCGTTCTGGGTTATATTTTTCACCGAAGAAAGCAATAATTCCCTGTTCGCGCGCCTTGTCCAAGGTTGTTTCAAAAATTGATGTTTGAATGTCGGCCATAATTTTTTGATTTACAAAATCTTCAACCGCTTCTATTTGTGCATCAGTCATTGCTTCATGATGTGTAAAGTCAAAGCGTGCATAAGCATCGCATACCAACGAACCGGCCTGTTTGACTTGTGGGCCCAGAACTGTCATTAAACCAGCCTGCAATAAATGTGTTGCGGTATGGTTTTTGGCTGTATTTGCACGGGATTGCTCATCAACAACGCAACCAATACGGTCACCAACTTTAATTTGTTTTTGTGAAAGTTTACCATCAACTGCAATTTTAACTGCAATAGCTGGATGCGAAACATTGCCAACCTTTTTTAGATCAACAACAGGATAACTGACACCATCGATAACCAGGGCACCGTTATCATTCACCTGCCCGCCAGATTCAACGTAAAATGGCGACTCTTCAGTGATAATCCACAGATAACCATCAAGCGCACTCACAAACGAAACTTTGCTTGTAATGGACAACGTTTCATAACCGACAAAGGTAGTCGAAACATTTTCCGTAACAATAAGTGCCTGTCCAGCATCTTTAGTTTTTTTACCCGACTGCTCCTGTTGCTTAAGCATTTCTTTTTCAAAGCCTTCCATATCCAGTCCAATGCCGCGTTCATAAGCAATAACGCGCGTCAGCTCGGGAGGAAATCCATAGGTATCGTACAATTTAAAAATATCTGAACCAGGAAGAAGTTTGGAGTTCTGCGCTTTTACTTCATCAAGCAGTTTGATCAAAATTGGCTGACCTTGCAGCAAATTGGTGTTGAATTTGACCAATTCTTGCGACAGTAAATTGATGATGAGCGATTTGTTGGTTTCTAGTTCTGGATACACACCCTTGAAAAATTCAATAAATGTTTCTGCAAGATGTGGAAACAAAGAAACATCGGGCGATAACTTTTGTGCAAACAATGCTGCACGGCGAATGATTTTACGCAAAACATAACCACGCCCATCGTTTGAGGGACTGCAGCCATCTGCAATCAACAACGAGCTGGAACGAACGTGATCAGAGAGCACGTGAAAAGCTGCCTTTGTGTTGGCATCAGCCTTTTCATACGAAATACCACTCAGAGCCTGTATGCGACCAATCAGATGCGTAAAAACATCAGATTGATACACATTATCTTTACCGTGCATGACCATGCACAAACGCTCAAGGCCCATGCCAGTATCAACACCGGTTGCTTTCAGCGGCTTGAGTTCACCATTTGCCTGCCGATCATACTGCATAAAGACCAAGTTCCAAATTTCGGTAAAGCGTGAGCAGTCACATCCTGGAGCACAGGTTGGCTGCTGACAACCGCGACCAGCACCACGGTCAACATAAATTTCAGTGCAAGGACCGCATGGACCGGTATCACCCATTTGCCAGAAATTATCTTTTTCGCCTAAACGAATAATGCGTTCAGCTGGAATACCAATCATGGTATGCCACAGGTCGTAGGCCTCATCATCATTTTTATAAATAGAAACGTACATATTTTCTTTGGGCAATTTGACTTCTTTGGTCAAAAATTCCCATGCAAACGTGATTGCCTCTTTTTTGAAATAATCACCAAACGAAAAATTACCGAGCATCTCAAAGAAGGTCAGGTGTCGTTCGGTAAAGCCAACGGCATCAAGGTCGTTGTGCTTGCCACCGGCTCGCACACATTTTTGAACCGTGGTAGCTCGTGTGTATGAACGTTTTTCTTTGCCTAAGAAGATATCTTTAAATTGGTTCATCCCCGCGTTGGCGAACAGGAGTGTTGGATCTTGGGCGGGAATTAAAGATGAACTAGCAACAACGGTATGACCGTTACGAGAAAAATAATCTAAAAACATCTGACGAATCTGAAAAGAGTTCATAACACCCTAACTATCGTTTATGAATAACCTGTAAATAACGAAAAGAAGCTTACCACGTTTGTTGGGGGGAGTAAAACGAGACGCACGCCTACCTCAATCAGCATCATCTACTTTTACACCACGTAACAAAAGAAACGTTTTTACGCATTTTATCTTAAATTTTTTGACAAATAGAATATTATTGCTATAGTTGTACCTACACTTTTAACAAACGATTACGGGGAAATTCATGCTGAAAACCAATAGTTTTTATAAGAAAATCGCGTTTTTGAGCACATTTTGCTGTTTATTGTTGTTTGTCCGCGACCGGTACAACCAGCAACCAGCACGACTTGCTATCATTATTGACCGCCAATTTGAGCTGAGTCAGTCTGATGCATTAACAGACGATTTCATGCACCTTATCACACAACAAGCATCCCCGGTTCTTCTGTGCGGGTCCCACCTCTTTGACCATCTGGTACGTGGCTACCGCCACTGTTCATCCGGTATGTGGACTGATCCAAAAAGCAAGAAAACTATCAATCTAAAGCCATTTTTTGAACAAATTCGTACCTGCCGTGCACGCATCCTCAACGGATCACATAGCGACTGGCAAACAACCTGTATTAATGAACTGAAAACACTCTCGGAGGCATTTAAAAAACTGGAGCCGCAGGTCACAGGACATAGCTACGACACCTTTGTTGATGACGTTACCGCCTACTGCACACTCTACAAACCAGGCCCTTTGATGTACGAAGATTTTGATCGCAACTGGCTTTTGTATCGCATCAACATTCCCAAGCAAGAACAAACCTGCCTTCTTTTAATTCCACGCCGCTACCTTGAAAACTACTTTGACGTCGATCTCACCACCGGTTCATGGAGCTCACTATTTGCCACCCTACAACAAGCATGCAGACGTCAGGAAATTATCGACAACAATCAACTTCCCTGCCAAACAATATCGGATGTACTGCGCACAATTGGTTTTGTTACCGACAATACCGTTACCCTCCAACGCTTAACCATTGATACCTATCAACTTGAGCAACACAGCAAAGAAATCAGTAAAAAAGATTTTTATCCAAATCTGGCAACTACCATTGACCACCTACTCGTCCCCGGCCTACCACGCTGGTGTATGCGAGTGTGCGGCCACGGCAGCGCCGTTGACAAAGAGTCGGCCGGTAGAATTGTCGGACTTTCTACCCAACATGCGCTGGATTTTTTCAAACGTTTGGCCATCGATAAAGCAGCGGCAATCATCAGTTTAAATTCGTGTTACATTGGCGGCTCACACCGGGCCCGCATTCAGGAAATTGCAAAAAAAGCCGTTCATACAACATTTATCATAGAATCATCGATTGATGCTCCAACAATTGGCATCGGCCCATCAGCATGGTCGCCAAGCAAATTGCGCTACTTCATACAAAAATTGAATTACTTTCCGGACGCAAACTCATTGTGCCTCTGGAACGCGTTACCATTCATGTCACTACCACGTAACGAAGATTTATTTGAAGGCATCGAACACTATGCGCTGCATCATGATGATGATTACCACCACTTGGTCAAGGCATACCAGTCATTTACCATCTGCTCGAAGATTGACAAGAACCTAAAAAAACCTAAAAAAATACTTTCAAATATCCCACTGATTGCATCAGCACACACCGGATTCACCTTCACGCCATGCTACACCGATACCACCACGTGCCTGATTACCGATCACAGCAAGCAAATGCCAACACCAATTATTGTCGACAATGCTGATATGCTTTTTGTCGAACCAACCGCAATCCCAACAACGCTCGAAATCTGCCACACCGTTCCAACGGTCGTTTCTGGTAATGATCATGAATGTTTGCATACCTTTGATCTGATTGACGCACGCAAAAGCAACGCCAAAACGATCGATGATTTCCTTGCATCACTATTTGTACACAATGATGTCAAACTCGCCAGCTCTCGCGGCTTTCTTATCAAAACTCTCATCATGTCCTCAGGCACGTATAACAACATTTATGCAGAACAAGCCGACGATCTGATCGCCCTCCATTACAGCAATCAAACAACATTTTTCACCCTAAAAGACGATAATCAGTGGCACCAGGGCTCGCGCAAAAAACTCACCCCAAAAACCAGCCAGCTTCTTGATCACTTTGATCGCAAGGTTCGCACTCGCTGTCAGGGCTAGCAATCCGTAGTCCAATCCGTTGACTTTACGTTCACCAATTTCATAACCTTTTTATTTTTTCAAAACGCGTGGTCCAATGGCATATCAGGACTGATGGTTTTGAGAAAATCATTGCGAGAAGAAAATGACGGTAGCGGCGTCATTTTGCATTCTTTGATCAAGAAGGGCCTACAGAAAGACAAAGCCAGCGATTGCCACCCTATGACCATTGAAACATTGCATATTTTCTCTTAACCGTCTCCCCTTGCAATAATCGGTAATCACCGGTACATTTTCTTACATTAGTTTACTCATTACCCTATCTAATCAAGGATTTGACATGGCATCATCAGTAGTAACCTTGGATAAAATTGTTGCGCTCTGCAAACGCAGAGGGTTTGTGTATCAGTCAGCCGAAATCTACGGTGGATTGAACGGTGTGTATGATTTTGGACCCTTGGGCACCATTTTGAAAAATACCATTAAAACCAGCTGGACAAACTACATGACCGGCTTTGCTGAAGATGTCTTGCTCCTTGACGGCTCACTTTTGGGTAGCTCTGATGTCTGGAAAGCCTCCGGCCACCTTGAAAACTTTAGCGATCCAATGGTCGACTGCCTGGTGTGCAAAAAACGTTATCGTGCCGACGATGTTGATTTAGCCAAAAACTGCCCCAACTGCGGCAACAAACAGTGGACCGATGTCCGTCAGTTCAATCTGATGTTTCAAACTAATCTTGGCGCCATGTCCGATGCCAGCAGCGTCGCGTACTTACGCCCAGAAACCGCACAATCAATCTTCATTAACTTCAAAAATGTCATGTCCAGCAACCGGGTCAAAATACCGTTTGGTATTGCACAAATCGGTAAAGCATTCCGCAATGAAATCACGCCAAAACAATTTTTGTTCCGCATGCGCGAATTTGAACAAATGGAAATGGAATTTTTCTGCAAGGGCGAAGACGCTGAACGCTTTTTTGAAATCTGGGTCAAGCGGCGCCAAGAATTTTTTGTCGGCTTGGGTTTGAATAAAGATCATCTGCGCATTCGCATGCACGAATCGCAAGAGCTGGCTCACTATGCCAAAGCGTGCGCCGACGTCGAATACAATTTCCCCTTCGGCTGGAAAGAGCTGGAAGGCATCGCCAACCGCTCAAACTTTGACCTTTCGCAGCACAGCAAATTTTCTGGCAAAGATCTGGCTGTCTTTGATGAAGCAACCAAAGCATCGTATATGCCACACGTTGTTGAATGTTCAGTCGGTGTTGATCGCCTGTTCTTAACCATTTTGTTTGACTCGTATGACGAAGATGTCATCGAAGGCGAAGCGCGCACCGTGCTCAGATTTCACCCCCGTATTGCGCCCTACACAGCAGCACTGATGCCACTGACCAATAAGTTGGCTGAGCAATCTGAGGCGCTGTACCACCAGCTCAAACAAGCTGGCATACGCATTCAGTATGATGATTCAGGATCGATTGGAAAACGTTATCGTCGCCAAGATGAAATTGGAACACCGGTGTGTCTGACCTACGACTTTGACTCGCTTAATGACAATAAGGTAACCGCCCGAAACCGCGATACAACAAAGCAAGAGCGCATTGCGATCGATCAGCTACAGGCGTACCTCGTTGATTTGATGAAAAAATAATCAAATTATTCACTAAATGGTGGCAGCACCTTGGCTGTCACCACCATTCTCTTTTCCAGCCGGTTCAGGCTGTTTTCTTTTTTTCGTTATCAAATGCTTATATTCCGGCAACGTAAATCTGTCAGGTTGGGAAACAGATGCCTCACGATTGTATTGATAAGCAACCGGAACCTTAACACGCTTATCATAAAGCTTACGATCTTCACGCTTGTTCTCTAAATATCTAACAACTTCTGCACATTGAGCTTCTTTGCCAACAGTATTTGTTGCACGAGCCAACGCAATGACTGAATCATCAATCGTAGCGCCTTTGCGCACCAGCATGCGAACAAGAGCTGGATTGCTTAGCATAATTGCCTCACGCAGTGGCGTCTGACCTTGCTGGTTACTACAGTTAACCTCAGCCTCTTTAATCAACAGTCTTAAAACAAAATCTTCATTATTGTGCATCACAGCCAACAAAAGCGGTGTTGTGCCTGCAGCATCAGCCAAATTGACATTAATATCATCCGACTTCAGTATTTTGTTAAATATGGCTTTATTTTCTTTTTCAATAACAACCAATAACGGGGTATCGTCAGAAGATGTCACTCTATTAACATCAGCCCCAGCATCAAGCAACATGGTTACAAGATCAATCCGATTATTATTTATTGCACAAGTAAGTGGAATATCGCCGTCAGCATTCGAAAAATCTTGATCAGCATCTGTTTGCAATAATCGTTCAAGAATCGCTGCATCGCCATGATTAACGGCGATGATAAGTGGTGTATCACCATTGCTGTTGGAGCTATCAAGATCAGCTTGCGCTTGGATAAGTACATTAATAATGCCCAATTTGCCACGCTTAATCGCAATAATAAGCGGGGTATCGCCATCAGTATCAGTATTTGCCAAATCAGGATCAGCTCCGGCATCCACAAGCAATGTAACTATATCGACATTATCATGCTCAACGGCAAGCGTTAGAGGTGTTTTACCGCGTGCGTCAACAACATTAGAATCGACATCTTGGTCAAGTAACTCTTTAATAGCAGACTTATCATTACGCTGCACTGCATCTAGTAACAAAGATTGTTGTTGATCATCACCAGCTTGCTCTTCCATTTGCATAGGTCGCAACGTTGCAGCAGGACAAGAAAAACTTACTAAAGAAAGGCCAAACATCATGCCTGATAGACTATACTTTTTCATAAGATAACCTCCAAAAAAACTATTATTTAATGATCGTACATTTATTACCTTTGTTCAGGTTGTTTCCATTTTTTTATATTTTTTAGTTGCAAGTTTTTTGTATTCCGGCAGCGTAAAGGGACTTGGTTGCTGAACAGAGCCAAAACTAAAACAGTGCGGAACCGCACATCCCTGAAGCGCAATCGCGTGTATTTTTCTTTCTAATAGATCTGCAATATCATGCTGGTCATTATCACGTGCAAAATCAACCACAGACACATAAGCACTGTCAACCCACACCTTATCGTCAGGATTAGCTCCTTTGAACAATAACATGCGAACGATACTAATATTGCCATTCATAGTTGCCACACTCAGAGGAACATGGCCAGTACCATCTTGTACATTTGGTTCGGCGCCGACGCTCAAAAGCCATATCACAACTGTTTCATTGTTATTTTCAACAGCACGCATCAATGGCGTTGCATCATCATTATCAGCAAAGTTTGGATTGATATGTTGGGTAAAAAGAAGCGTTTTAATTTTTGCTAAGTCATTGCCCTGTATTGCTGTAAGCAATGCCTGTTGATCGGCCGCTGAGACAATAACATCTTCAACCTCGTTTTGGTCGTCATGATCAATATCTATGTTTTCTTTGTCACCATCTTCGTCAAGCTTTTCGTCACATTCCAGATCCATAGCAGGATACGGTTTCATTGCCGAAAACAATGAACTGTTCACACATCCTACACAAACAAGAAGACATAACAAGCTATATCGTTTCATGAAAATAACCTCCGAAAATACCACTATCTTACACAAAGCCCTATTATAACATTTTACTAATAGGAATTTAATTATCAATATAAAACCAAAGCTAAATCATGCTTTTGTACGTCATGATTTCACCCTGTAAGGAACGACATTATAAGAAACCGAACTTTGATGTCAATCAGAAATGATCGATAGAATGATTAGAACTTGAAACCGAGCTTAAACAGCTCCTGCCGCAGTTCATACAGCGGCAGGCCGATAACGGCAGAATATGAACCAGAAACACTTTTAAGATAAGACAAGCCGTGATCCTCAACAATACCGGCACCGGCACAGTTGATGGCCTGTGGCAGAAGTTTTAAATAGGTATCAATCGATTGATCATCGACATAGAACTCAACAACCGCTTTGGTCGTCCAATTTGCGCCTTGCCCAGCAACCCAGGCGCCATCCTGCAATTCATATTTTTGCACACAACACCCAGTTACGACCTCAGCAGGTTCACGCAAGTCGACCGTCAACATTTTGACCGCATTTTCACGCGTACCGGGCTTGCCCAAAATAAATCCCGTTTTACTGTTACGCAGCAAAGTATCAGCGGTTAACACAAACATATATGGTTTTCCAACCTCAGCCGGTTGCGGCAAGGTCAATGAATGCATTTTACTTTGTGCCACCGCAAGTACATACGCTTCAAACGTTGACTGCGTCTGTTCAACATTTTCGTCGCTGCTGTGTGTCATAACCTTGAATGTAATATCAGCCCACGTTAACAATTTTTGACGCGCAGGCGATTGTGAAGCTAAATACAATACATCGCGTGACATTACCAACCTTCCACAAGTTCCCAGGTTCCTGCAAAGTTCTGCCGCACCTTGCCTTCAAGCTGCAGCGCAAACAGACAATCTTGCAGTACCGTCGCTTCAAAACCAGTTTTTTCGAGCAATTCATCAAGTGAAGCAGGATGCACCAAATGAGCTAAAATCGGATTTGCAGGCGTATGCTGCGGCAACAACTCATTGCGCTCAAGTCGACGGGCGGGCTGAATAGCAACCTGCTTGTATTCGCCAAACTCTTCCAAAATATCATTCACATGATTGACCAGCTTGGCACCTTCCTGAATCAAATGGTGACAACCAGCACTCAGCTCTTCATGGATCGGTCCCGGAACCGCAAATACCAGCCGTCCTTGCTCCAACGCACACTGCGCCGTGATAAGAGCCCCACTTTTGGCAGCAGCCTGAACAATAATACATCCGAGGCTCAGTCCAGAAATGATGCGGTTACGCGCAGGAAAGTTGCCACGATCGGGCGGCGTCATGAGTGGAAACGGCGAAAGCACCATGCCATTTTTGTCCACAATGGTATCAAAAAGCTGAACATTCGACAGTGGATACGGAACCAACAACCCCGAGCCCAAGACGGCCAACGTGCGACCGCCAGCTTCAAGTGCCTCACGATGAGCCACCGTATCAACGCCCTCTGCCCCACCACTAACAATATGCCAATCCTGTTCAATCAAACCAGGAATCAATTTCTTCATCACCCGTGTTGCATAGTCGGTAGCTTTGCGCGAGCCAACAATGCCCATGCGCTTGGCAACACCATTAAATGGCGCACCTTTGCAGTACAACACCAATGGGGGCGAATAAATTTGCTTTAAAATTTCTGGATAATCCGCATCAAGCACCGTCATAATCGCAACGTCATGCTGTTGTGCTAACGACACCTCGCGCTCAACCATTGTCACATCAGCAAGGCCCTTGGCCAATGTCGACGCAATACGATCTGACAGCCCAACACCGCGCAGAAAATCACCAACCGAGTAATCATACAACGTCTGCAATGACAATTCATGGTGCCGTTCAATCAGCTCAATCCACTCAACATGCCCAACATCAGGATATTTTTGCAAATACGCATGCCTAAGCAACTTAAAAACTGTTGCAGGACCGATGTCTTTGATGAGAGAAAGATGAAGGATAACGCGATTGTTATCGTGCTGAACAGTATCCACGTTTGCTATTCCTTAACCTGCTCAGAAACCTGAGCAGAGCCAGCGGAAGATGTTTCTTCATCTTCACAGACTCCTTCGAATACCGTCATTGCAGCAAGCTGTTGACCATTATCAAGACGAACAAGGCGAACACCTTTTGCCTGGCGACCCATTGTCCTAATTTCTTGTGGCGAAAGACGAATTACTTTGCCATTGGTATCAATTAACAATACATGCGAATTATCCGAAACACGTTCAAGACCTATGACATATCCATTGCGTTTATCGGTTGGGATGGTACGAACACCAACACCACCACGATGTGCAACGCGGAAGTCGACAACCTTGACGCGTTTACCGTAGCCACCAGAGGTTGCAAACAGGAGATCGCTCGACTCAGGAATAACCTCAAGGCCAACAACAATATCATCTTCGCGCAACGTAATGCCTCGCACACCGGCAGCGTTACGTCCCATGGCCCTGACTTCATTTTCTTTAAAATGAATTCCTTGACCATGTTTGGTTGCAATAACAATTGAATCGGAACCAGAACTTATCGCACAGAAGGCAAGCTCATCACCTTCGTTAAGATTAATGGCACGAATGCCCGTGCTACGAATTTTGATAAAGTCGGACGCATCAGTCTTTTTAATGGTTCCCTTACGCGTAATCATTACCAAATATTTGGTTTCCATATCACGTGTGCAGAGCAATTTCACAATGCGTTCACCCTCAGCAAGTTGCAACAGGTTAACAATCGCACGGCCTTTTGCTGTACGTGACGCTTCAGCGACTTGATACACCTTCAGGTTATATACACGTCCCAAATTGGTGAAGAACAACAGTTCATCGTGCGTACGAGCAACAAAAGCTTCCTGCATGACATCATCAGATTCTTCAAGATCTGCGGTACCTTTTTTGCCCTTGCCACCACGGTGTTGAACTGCATATGTCTCGAGCACCACACGTTTTATGTAACCCTTGCGTGTCAACGTCACCAAAACTTCTTCGTCAGGGATCAGCGCAGCATCATCAATACCATCAATGGCACCTTCGATGCGTGTACGACGAGGATCAGCGTACGTATTTTTGAGATATTCAAGCTCTTTGATAATTTCAGATTTGAGTTCATTTTCATCGCGCAAAATCAGTTCAAGCTTGGCAATAACTTTGTGTAAATCAGCAATTTCAGTAGTAATTTTTTCACGTTCAAGGCCAGTCAAACGTTGCAAACGCATTTCCAAGATTGCCTTGGCCTGTTCAACCGTAAGCGAGAAAGCCTGGTTAAGCTGCAATATAGCTTCATCTGTTGTTTGCGATTTTTTGATGCGCGCAACAACATCATCGATATTATCAAGAGCAATAATCAAACCATTAAGCAAGTGGACTCGTGCCTTGTGTTTGGCAAGGTCAAACTCGCTGCGCCTGATGATAACTTCTTTACGGTGAATCAAGAAATGCTCAAGCATTTCACGCAGCGTGAATAACATTGGGCGGTTTTGGTATAACGCCAACATGATGATGGAAATAGCAGTTTGTAGCGCGGTATGTTTATACAAGTGATTGAGCACCACTTGTGGATCTTCGTTACGGCGCAATTCAATCACCACACGAATGCCTTGACGGGCTGATTCATCACGGATATTTGAAATGCCTTCGATAATTTTTTCTTTTACCAATTCGGCAATTTTGGAAATCAGATCTGCTTTATTCACTTGATAAGGCAGCTCGGTAATAACCAATGCCGTATGCTTTTTGCCCTCTTCTACTTCAACAACACCACGAACAATAACCTGTCCATGACCTGTTTGATACGCTTTGACAATGCCTCCGCGGCCACAAATAATACCACCCGTTGGAAAATCTGGCGCAGGAACGAGTGCAAAAATTTCTTCATCTGTCAGCAGTGGATTGTTCAGAAGCGCAACACATGCGGCAATAACTTCGCCAAGGTTATGTGGCGGCACCGAGGTTGCCATACCAACGGCAATACCGGTTGAACCGTTAACAAGCAAGTTTGGAATTTTGCTTGGCAAAAGGGTTGGTTCGGTTTGTGTTTCATCAAAGTTTGGCACAAAAAGAACGGTGTCTTTTTCAATGTCCGCAAGCAATTCACGCGCAAGACGTGCCATGCGAACTTCGGTATAACGCATTGCAGCTGCATTATCACCATCGAGCGAACCCCAGTTACCCTGACCATCAAGTAGCGGATAGCGCTTGGAGAACTCTTGTACAAGCCCCACCATTGTTTGATAAATTGCCGAGTCACCGTGTGGATGATAATGTCCCATGACCTCACCGACCACGGTTGCGGATTTTCGGTATGACTTTTCGTGATACAACCCAAGGTTGTGCATCGCATACAGGATGCGACGGTGCACCGGCTTGAGTCCATCGCGCACATCAGGGAGCGCGCGGCTCACAATAACCGACATTGCATAATCAAGAAATGATGTCCTTAACTCTTTTTCAATAGAAACCGGCGAGACTAAGCTCATTTGTTTTTCTTCGCTTCCGGCCCCCGAAGTTGCCATACCAAACCCTTCCGATTATTCAAGCCCAACCAAGGTTTATTTACACACCAAAAATCATTGAAATGATAGATTACTAGAATACTCTGCTTTGCCGTATCTTGCAAGAAATCTACGCCACAATACAGGGTTTCTCTGCAGCAACCAGCCGCTTAAAAAAGATAGATCAGCAGATGCATGAGCCCACAGGCAATCAGCCCAGCAAGCACATCGTCAAGAACTATGCCAAGCCCACCAGGAACACAAGCATCTATTTTACAAATTGGAAAAGGTTTAAAGATATCGAACAGGCGAAACAACGCAAGCGCCAGCACATACAGCCACCATACATGCGGCACGCCAGCAACTGCTACTGCCATGCCAATCACCTCATCAATGACAACAAACGAGGGATCTTTGATTGTGGCATCACGTTCAACCACTCCGGCCACATAAACGGCCAAAGCCGTTCCTACGCCCAGTACACTAAGATAAACCGGTAACGTTACTGATGGAACAAAAAACAATGCCACCACCGCTACCAAACTTCCGGCTGTTCCGGGCATCAGCGGCGCATACCCAACACCGCCAACGGTTGCAAGCACGTAGCTTATCAGTTTGTGGACCTTCATTTTCGTCTTTTTTCACCCATTAATTGAATGTACCGAACACCATAATCAATGCCGGTGTACACCGTAAAACCAACAACAGCGTAGATTACCATCTTTATTGCGTACAGCAGTGCTGTATTTCCAGCACACCTTGCACTGATCAAAAGCCATACAAACGCCAAGTAAATCGCCACAAATTGAGCAACGGTCTTGCCCTTGGCAATCATAGTCGTTTGCAAAATTCGGTGATTACGAAGCGCCCTTATTCGTAGCAATGTCACCACCACATCACGCCCCAGCACAGCCGCAACCACCCACCATCCAAACACCCCCTTGAGTACAAATCCAATGAACGCAGCCCCAACAAGAATTTTGTCGGCCAACGGATCAATAAACGCACCGAAGGCGCTGGTCGCACCATACTTACGTGCGAAGTAGCCATCATAACGGTCGGTCAGCGCCGCGATGGTAAAAACAATCAACGCCCAGACGTACGAGTCGTACCAGAGTAATGCTACAAAGACCGGGGTTAAGACGATGCGAATGAGTGAGAGTAGTGTGGGAATAAATATCATAAAAACCTGTATTTTTGGTAACCAATTAATGATGAATAGTATACGGCAGCTTGGAAGCAAATTGAAGAGGAGCGGCATTGGCTGCTCCCCAATCACAAGTACTAAGCAGGATTCAAATCACTATTTTGATAATCAATACATCCTGTTACCAAATCAAACGAACCACCTGGCTTCATTTGAATATTAAGGTTGTCATCCACGTTACCATTACCGAAAATAAATCCTTCTGAAAGGCTTACGCCATCGTTGAATAATAGATTCTTGTGGTCAACCATCAGCGTGCCCTTGGTCAGTTGCATGCCCGTTGAGGAGGATGAAAGAGTACAGCCTTCCAGTGACAGTATTGACGATCGGTCCCTCAACGCAAACAGGCCTCTGTGCGCAATTGAAGGGTTGTATGAGAATGATAAACCCTCGAGTCGCAATCTGGAATCACTCGTTACCGTCAACGCACTATCAGATGCATAATCAAACGTCATGCTACCTGTCAGCATTACTTCTTGTTCGCACATCATTGAACCGGAGGTAAAGCTAAAGTCGTTATCAATATGCAATATGCTATCACTCAAAACAATGGCGGACGTCAAACCGCTACAACGCATGTTATTCTGCTTCAACCCGCACAGTTCTATTTCATGCAAAGACAACGTGCTATGTGGCAAGACCACTATTTCATCCAATGGATTAATCGTTACTTTCGTTTTATCGCCATACATCGCAACTTCACCTTGACACATCCATGGCATTGTTATCTTTTGCGGCTTGAGCAGACCAAGATGCGTTCCATTACCGAACACCACCGTTGCATTTGAGCCCAGCAGGAACACGCTGTCATCATAATTCTCAAAAACAATATTCCTAAATGTTACACGACAATCGTCTGAAATCTGAATAATTCCTGAAGCACCATGAGCCAGATAAATAGTGTGTCCCTTGCCGTCAATCACCGTGTTGCTGGTAATGGTCATCATATGATCGAATGACAAGAAAATATCATATTCAAAGTAGTGCGACGTTGTTGTTATCGCCACGTCCAGTGGACCATGGTCGATGGTATCAAGCTGCTCTTGAATCCAGCACGTACTGGTAGTAATAATGTCTAGATTGGATGCAGTTTTTATAGTTCCATTCGATACGAGTGAAAGGAAATTATGCTCTGATCCTGAACCGAATTTAATGCCACCATAATTGATAACGTCCAATGGATCCTGCCACAACGTAACCCCATCAACAGTCATTGATGCGTTTTGATCGAGCGTCCAATTGTAATTTTTCACGCCAACAATGGTTGGACCATTGACAACAATGCCACCGATCGTTGTTGAAAAATTGTCATCCAATTCAAGATAGACATTTGAAAGTTTGAGCGTCGATGTATCGCTCATAAAGTTGATGTTACCTTTGCCAGTACCAAGTCCCTTGATGCCTATATTTTCCAGAGACAATGTCGCTCCTGGCCTAATTGCCAACACACCTCGGTTGTTAAGATCCAGAATATTGCCATTGCCATTCAGTTGCATTCTCCCACCAAACGTCCATGTACCCGAAAGACTTGTTTTTGAATGCAAATCAACTTCACCAGACATCAACCCTTGCAAATAAAGGGTACTCGTCATAGTTGTCTCATCTGGCCCAAACGATACCTTTGTTCCCATAAATCTTATATGTCCTGAACCCGTAAACGTTTTGTCTGTTGCAAATGCACCATCTGAAACAAAATCATAAGTCCCACCATTCAGTGTTACATTACTAAACAACGGCGTCATCATTGAGGATTGCAATGTTACGGTATGATCTTTCAACGTCAGAGATCCCCCAAATCCACCAGTCCCACCAAAATTTGATCGTCCTGCAGTAGCTATAACATCATTAGAGCTATTAAAGCCCTCAAGTATATAAAAGAAATCGCCATCAAGCAGTTTGTATGGTCGCAATGAATGCACACTTCTTTTTTGAACTGAATACGTCGCCGGGTGCATATATGTTCTTATAATATTTTCCTGAGCAGCCGTCACACCAGCATCAGTTGTAATAGCAACACCAGAAGCATTTTCAGTAACAATCGTACCATTTTTGAGGGTAATATCTGTTTTTGCCACAAATCCAGATTCACTTTGCACGTCAAGGGAAGATACCGGACTGCGAAACCTAATACAGTCCTGTTGATAATTTTGACTAAAAACACTTCCTGTCTTAAAAGTAAGTTGAACCCCAGGTCCAATATCAAGCATAAAATCGTTTACATCTGTCCCATCACCCAATATCAATCCATATTCGTATTTAGGCGTTTCAACTTCAATGTCTGAGGCATCAGAAACGTCGAGTGAGCCTCTTGTTAGAAGCATACCCGATGATGTAATATGCAACGTCCCTCCCGAAAGAACTAATTTAGATGTAGTAGAATCAACAAATATAAGCGGTTGTTTTTCTGGAGCGGTAACGGTTGAATCGCGTCGACCGATCGAAAATTTTGCATTCTCCAATACTCTTAAAGAGCAAAATGAACCTATGGTACTTGTTTTAGTACTTGCATAGCTAAAAGTATATATTTCATCAAATCCATCAAGAACCCCAATACTGCTGTCATATGCAAAAAAGATCCCGCCCTTGTCAAACAAATAATCTCCATTCAGCAAGATATCGGCACCATTGCAAATAATTTCACAGGTATTATCACTGCATGTAATAGGATTTTTTCTTGAAACATTATGCAAACCAACATTTTGAAATGTTACATGCGCACCACGTTCAAGAACAATGCTCCCCGTTTGGTCAAAATCGATGCAATGATGTTGACCATCAATCACAATCGAACCACTAAAAGTCCAAATCCCAGAAAGTGTCACATCATTATTAAGCCGCAACAAACCATTATCACCGATCCAATAAAGATTATTATCCCACATCAACCCCTCGCGACCAAATTCAAATTCTTGACGACCAATATCAATGGTCCCGGTTCCTATAAATGTGTATCCGTCACTAAAACCAGAATTTTTGGTAAATGCAATTTTCTGTCCATTAAGAGATACACTATTAACAGCATACGACATCAAATCCCAGGTTACAGTTGCATCATCTTCCATGAAAACCAAATTGCCAGGAAGTTGTCCATTGCCAGTAAAAAGTACATTACTTCCATCAATAATAAGGTTGTTGTAAACAATCCCATTGTTAAGAACAATTTTTCCATTATCATCAAAAAGAAAATACCCTTTTCGCGCTATTGTCGCAGTAAGAACATAATCAGAGGCTATTTCTTTGTAATCAATACGGGTATTGTCGAAGTTCCAATATGAACCAGGCTCAATAACAAACATAAAACTGAGCGCAGGCCTAAACCATCCATCTTTAAAAACAATTGGCCTTTTAAAATAAAGTGACGTTGTTGCTTCAACGGCAAGTTGTGCCTGCCCCTCAAATTGAATCATTGTTGGAGTCACACAAGCATCAAAAATAATACTGCCATTTTCCAGCGCAAGCTCAGTAGCACTTCCATTAAGCCTGATCAGTGCGTCATTTGCAATATTGATTCCATCGCCAAATCGCAATGCTTGCGTTGTTATACTTACCGTTGTGTCTGTGTAATCAACCGTAATCACTGAACGGTTGTAAACATCCACCAAACCCTTTGTAATGGTAAAACCTGAATTGGTAACATGAAGCGTAGCATTATCAAGCACAAGGCTCGAGGAAGAATCCTCAAATGTAATCGGTTCTGGGCTTGTTTCACTTTTTTTGCCAAGTGTTAAGGTAGCACCATCTTTTACAGCGAGAGTTGCATTAGTATGAATCGTCGATGTGCAGTTAGTTTCTAATATAAACTGATGGTTCCCTGTAATAGTTAGATCGCCATATACACAAAAACTTCCAGTTGTTATGTACATATCGTTATCAAGCATAATTTCCGAATCTCTCAAACTCAAAGCAGAAGCCCTACCTTGTAGCGCAAAAGCGCTTGGCGCCGTGACTCCTAATGTTGCCATTCTGACCTCTAAGCTGCTGTTAGGCGCCACATTGAAAGTTCCATCACCCGTAAATGTAATCCTATTGTGCTGCCCATTGATTGTGCAATTGCCTAAAAAGGTCAGCGGAACTCCTAAGGTTAAATCGTTCGTTATTCTCACATTTACATCTTTAAAAATAAACGGCGAATAACTCTCTTTATATACTGAAAGCAAACGGGTTGAGTTTTCGATACGCGCAATATATGAATTTGCTCCAAAATAATACCTGACAGCATATGCATCAGTCGATAACGCAATAGGATAGGTCGTTACTAAGGCATAAGTTGAATCATCAAATGAACACACTTGGAATTCATACGTCGATGCTACTGCACGTGCCACCGCCAATTCAGTTGCATCTGCCTTCCAACTAATTGAATTAATAGCTCCTGTTGTTGTATATGTTTGTTTTTGAACCATAGTATTCGTTGCTTCTTCATGTTGATAGGCCCGCAATGTCCCATCAGCACAACCAACTGCAATGTAGGTACTGGTTGCACACCAATCAACAGCATTGGCCGCTTTGCTCAAAACATAATTTTTGAGGTGATTAAGATTGCCTGCTATATCCAGATTATACAAATGCATACTACCGGTTGTACCACCATTATTGGTCACAACAATGACATCATCTTTATTTCCACGAGGAGCCCAACAAACCCCCTCATATTGAGGAATTCCGTTAAGCGCGCTACCCGCATTGGTTACGGTATACGCTGAATCAAAAGCTTCTGTTCCTTGGTTAAACGCATACTTTATGACGGTCCCTTGTCCAGAACCATTATTACCAGCAACCACAATATAATCGCCGCGACGTTGCCAACCTACTGCATAGAAAGTCCCCGTTGGCGCAACCGAACCTTTAGCCGTTAATGTTGATGGCGCAGAAAAAAGAAACAGTTGTATTTTTGTCGCAGCAGTACCCATTGTTACCGCTAAATAGTAGCTACTTGGATGCCATCTGACAGAATATCCAGCACCAGCAAGGTTCACTCCTGCAACCAACGTCAATGCCGCACCATCAAATCGATAAATCAACAAATCATTACCAGCCCCTGAAGCTATTGTTACAGCTAGATATTGCCCATCATAAGACCAATCCACAGAACGAGGGGTTCTTGTCACCGTCCCTGCACCAACCAAATTTAAAACCAAACGCCCATTTGGTTGCGTACCAGCCATCAGATTTACCATATATTGTGAAAATTCAACCACATGATTGCCACCCTGTATCGAGCCAAGATCTGCAAGTGTTCCGGTATTGGTAAGAATCAGATCACTTTTTAAAAAAAGATTCCCCCCCCTCAAATAAATTGGCCCAGCCACAGGAAAAATTGAATTGAATGAGCAGGTTGTACTAGGGTCTACAAGCGCAAACCCGTTTTTGACGCAACCAAAAGTGTTAATTATATTATCCTGCCCTACAATATTAAACGGATTAACAATGGAAACAGCGGTATCTGAACCATAAGACACCGGAATCAAAGAGCTGTAGGGGACTACGCAAACCACGAGAAAAGATATTCCCAGATGACGCAACAAACACTTCATAGTCAGGCTCTCCCTTTTTATGAAAATTATTAAAAACAATTGAAGCGTAAGAATTTTTCATTAGAAAACTCAATGTCTGACTAAAAATATAATTTCTCTTGGTTAGACGCGGTCCAACTCTTCCAATAAAAGACTTGATCCGCATGTGTATTTATTTTTTAAAAAAGATTCACATCGATATTTTGATAATCAAGACACCCACTGGCCACATCAAACGAACCACCCGGTTTCATTTGAATATCAAGGTTTTCATCCACGTTACCATTACCGAAGATAAAGCCTTCCGAAATACTCGTTCCTTCATTAAACAACACGTTCTTATGGTCAACCATCAACGTACCTTTGGTCAACTGCATCCCCGTTGTCGTCGTCACCAGTGAACAACCTTCCAGCGAAAGTATTGCTGAGCGGTCTTTTAATGCAAAGAGCCCTTTGTTGGCTACCGGTGGCTGATAATTGAACCAAACACCCTCCATGCGCAGCCTCGAATCGCTTGACACGGTTAGCGTACTATCCGAGGCATAATCAAACATCATGCTACCCGTCAGCATCACTTCCTGATCACAGGTCAGCGAGCCGGACGTAAAGCTAAAGTCGTTATCAATATGTAAAATGCTGTCACTCAAAACGATGGCAGACGTTGAACCACTGCAACGCATGTTGTTCTGCTTCAATCCACATAGTTCTATTTCATGCAACGACAACGTGCTATGTGGCAAAACAACTATGTCATCCAATGGATTAATCGTAACCTTGGTCTTGTCGCCAAACATTTCTACTTCACCTTGGCATATCCATGGCATCAATGTGTGCTGTTGTTCTGCTAAAATAAGATGTGTTTCATCACCGAATATCACTCGAGCATTATTGCCAAGCAAGAAGACACTATCGTCATACGGATCCAACACAATGTTCTTTAATGTTACCTGGCAATTGTCTGCAATCTGAATTATTCCCGGCACATCTTCTGCACAATGTATCGTATGCCCTTTACCATCAATTACTGTATTGCTCGTAATTGTCATCAGATGATCGGCTGATAAGAAGATATCGTAGGCCAGGTAGTAAGACGTTGTGGTTATCACGATGTTGGCTGGTCCATGGTCGATGGTATCAAGTTGCTCATCAAGCCATACAATTGCATTGCTGTTGTTGGTTGTAAACTGCGATGTCGTAGCAGAAATCGACAATAACGCATTACTGTTAACACGATCACCAAATAATAATGCATTGCTTGTTGTTCTGCAGCAGTACAATAACGTATTACTGTTATTTTTGATCCCTTCTGAAAGCTGTGTCAGCATCGTACTGTTTGTAGTAAATCCGTACAGAAGGGCATTACTATTAATTCTAAAGAGATACAAATTGGTGTTGCTACTATTGCGATCACCAAACAATAACGCATTACTATGTGTTCTAAAGTCAGTATCCAGCTTAATAATTGCGTCACTATTTATTCTGTCGCCATACAGCAATGCATTACTATTATTCTTTGTCAGATACAATGTCGTCGCGCTGTTCGCTCGGTTCAAATAAATAAGTGTATCACTGTTCTGCTTAACCAATTCGATGTAATAATTTGAATTATTTGTAGTCCAATAGAGCCAAGCATTACTGATAATGCGATCACCAAACAACAGCGCATTACTATTTGATTTTACATCGACACCCAATTTCATAATCGCATTACTGTTGTTAACAGACAATGCAACACCTAATGATGAAATATAGGCTATCGCATTACTATTAACACGATCTCCAAATAATAATGCATTACTCGTTGTGCGGCAGCACGCCAACAGCGCATTGCTATCTGTTCTATAGTTACGATTCAGAACCATTATTGCGTTGCTGTTTACTCTGTCTCCATACAACAGCGCATTACTATTTACTCGGTCTCCGAACAATAACGAGTTACTTGTTGTTCTTACATCCACACCAAGCTTCATAATCGCGTTACTGTTGTTTCTATCTCCAAACAGCAGTGCTCTACTGTTTACTCGGTCGCCAAATAACAATGCATTACTCGTTGTGCGACAGCACGCTAGCAGCGCGTTGCTGTCGGTACGGTAGTTACGATTCAGCGTCACTATTGCGTTACTATTATTCCTATCGCCAAACAGCAGCGCATTACTGTTGATGCGATCTCCGTACAACAACGCACGGCTATTCACTCGGTCGCCAAACAATAACGAGTTACTTGTTGTTCTTATATCGACACCCAATTTGATTATTGCGTTACTATTCGTTCGATTCACAAACAACAATGCATTACTTGTCGTACGACAGCAGTACAACAACGCGTTGCTATTGGTTCTTACATCGGTTCCAAGCTTAATTATCGCGTTGCTGTTATTTCTATCTCCGAACAGCAGCGCCCTACTATTTACTCGATCTCCAAATAACAATGCATTACTCGTTGTGCGACAGCACGCCAACAGCGCATTGCTATCGGTACGGTAGTTACGATTCAGCGTCACTATTGCGTTACTATTTACTCGGTCGCCGTACAACAATGCTCGGCTATTCACTCGGTCGCCAAACAATAACGAATTGCTTGTTGTTCTTACATCCACACCAAGCTTCATAATCGCGTTGCTATTATTCCTATCTCCAAACAGCAGTGCTCTACTATTTACTCGATCCCCAAATAACAATGCATTGCTCGTTATGCGGCAGCACGCCAACAGCGCATTGCTATCTGTTCTATAGTTACGATTCAGAACCATTATTGCGTTGCTGTTTACCCTATCCCCAAACAACAGCGCATTACTGTTGATGCGATCTCCGAACAACAGTGCTCGGCTATTTACTCGGTCGCCATACAGCAGTGCGTTGCTGCTTGTCCTTACATCGACGCCAAGCTTGATTATCGCGTTACTGTTGACTCTATCCCCAAACAGCAGCGCCCTACTGTTTACTCGGTCGCCGAATAACAATGCTCGGCTATTCACTCGGTCGCCAAACAATAACGAGTTGCTTGTTGTTCTTACGTCGACACCAAGCTTGATTATCGCGTTACTGTTAACTCTATCCCCGAACAGCAGCGCCCTACTATTTACTCGATCTCCAAATAACAATGCATTACTCGTTGTGCGGCAGCACGCCAACAGCGCATTGCTATCAGTTCTATCTTTACGATCTAGCAGCATTATTGCATTGCTATTCACGCGGTCGCCGTACAACAACGCACGGCTATTTACTCGGTCGCCAAACAATAACGAATTGCTTGTTGTTCTTACATCAACGCCAAGTTTGATTATCGCGTTACTGTTAACTCTATCCCCGAACAGCAGCGCCCTACTGTTTACTCGGTCGCCGAATAACAATGCATTACTTGTCGTGCGACAGCAATACAACAGTGCGTTGCTGTTATTTGCTATTTCTTCTTCAAGTGTTGAAGTATCAACTGTCAATGCATCAGCATTTGCTGCAGTCTTGATCGTCCCGCTCGAAACCAACGTCAAATACTTATCAATCGAACCGGATCCAAATCGTATCGAACCATGAATAGAAGAATCGAGGGTATCTTGCCATAACGTTACACCATCAATGGTCATTGACGCTTTTTGATCTAACGTCCAATTATATTGCTTCAGCCCAATACACGAAGGCCCATCAATAATGATTCCACCAATGGTCGTCGAGAAATTATTATCCAGTTCAAGATACACATTTGAAAGTTTGAGCTTCGAATCATCGCCCATAAACGTAATATTGCCTAACCCTGAGCCAAGTCCCTTAACTCCCATATTGTCTAAGACCAATGTTGCGCCAGGACGCACAGCTAAAACACCACGCTTGGATAAATCTAGAACATTGCCATTGCCATTGATTTGCATCAGGCCGCCAAAAGTCCACGTACTTGAAAGGCTCGTTCTTGAATTCAAATCGATATTACCAGATGTAACGCCTTGCCAATACAAAGTACTGGTCATTGCAGTATCTTTAGGGCCAAAGGAAACGTTTGTCCCCCAACACATAACCTTGCCCGATCCCGTCAGCGTTTTATCAGAACCAAATATCCCATCGGCCAGAAAAACCAATGTGCCACCATTCATTGCAATGTTACAAAACAGCGGCGCCGTCATTGAGTTTTGTAGCGTTACGGTATGATCCTTCAATGTTAATGTCCCGGAAAATCCGGCATTGCCAGCAAAATATGAAGTGCCTTGAGCTGCAATGACATCATTGGTTGTATGGCCTTCTGTAATATAGTAAAGGTCGCCATTAAGCATTCTATATGGCCGCAAGCCCCCATGGATGGTTCTTTTTTGAAGAGAATAAATAGTACCCCGATAAATTCGTGTAATATTATCTTGTACCGCATTCACGCCCTCATCAGCAGTAATTGCAATGTCAGTAGAATTATCCGTTACAATGGTTCCATTCTTAAGCGTGATATCTGTTTTTGCCACAAAGCCGGTTGGGCTTTCTATTTCAAGAGAAGAAGCCGGGCTACCAAACACAATGCGATCATTGTTATAGTTTTCATAATAAACACTTCCGGTTTTAACGTTGAGCTGTACCCCTGGTTCAATTTCTACATCAAAATCATTATCCAGCGACCCATCACCAAGTATTAGCCCATACTCATATTTTGGCGTATCAACTTCGATGGCTGATGTATTTGCAACATTTAAAGTTCCCTTTGTTAAACGCATTCCAGAAGATGTTACATGTAATGTTCCACCATCCAAAATCAATTTTGATGTCAAAGGATCAATAAATACTAACTGCTGGCGCTCCGGATCTGTTATTGTTGAATCCTGCCGTCCGATCGAAAAACGAGTACCTGGCAATATCTTGAAATAACAATAGGTATCTATGGTGCTTGTTTGTGTGCTTGCATAGGTAAATGTATAGGTACCATCAAGCCCATCTATTACACCAACGGTAGAATTGTAATAAACAAATATACTGCCCTTATCAAACAAATAGTCTCCACTCAGTAACATATCAGCAACATTGAGCGTGATTTGGCAATTATTATCACTACAGACGATCGGTGTTTGCCTCGACATATTGTATAAGGACATATGCTGAAAGGTTACTTTTGCACCACGCTCAAGAATAATGGTACCCGTTGGAGCAAAATCAATAAGATAGTCATTGCCCTCAACCACCATGTTCCCACTAAACGTCCAAATCCCTGAGAGCGTCACATTGTTGTTCAACTTCAACGTGCCGCCGCTGCTATCCCAATAAATGTTTCCAGTCCACTCAGTAGCATCTGAGCCCAAATCAAATGTCTGATTACCGATGTTGACGGTGCCTGTCCCCTGGAAGGTAAATCCTGGTGCCGCTGCAACATCTTGCGTTATTGCAATTTTGCCACCATTCAAGTCAATGTTGCCTATTCCAATCGTATTGGCGATATCCCACGTCAGGCTTGAGGTGTTGTCGAGGGTTATGGTTCCAAGAGGACCACCAACGCCAGAAAGTCGTGCGCCCTGTCCCGATATAATAAGGTTTTCGATAGAGTTACCACGTGTTACGGCAATATTGTCGTTTGGTCCTAGTCTTATATCCAATGAATCGATAATTGTTCCAGTAACATTGTAATCGCTAAAAATCTGCGGATAGTCAAAGCGTAGATTATCTGCAACAAGATAGGCGGCTGGATCAATAGCAAAAGCAGTATTAACTGCAGGTCTGATCCAACCATTTGAAAGAGTTACATCTGTTTTTGCAGTAAACCCACCAGGCTGTTCAATGCGTAGTGACGATGCTGGGCTGCCAAACATAATTCGATTATTCTGAAAATTCTGATAAAAAATGCGTCCAGTTTTAATATTGAGTTGTGTTCCAGGTTTAATTTCTAAACCAAAATCATTATCCAATGTTCCATCACCTAAGATCAACCCATACTCATACTTTGATGTATCAACCTCGATAGCTGAGGTATTTCGATTCTCCATGATGCCTTTAGTCAAAATCATGCCAGACGACGTTATGTGCAATGTTCCACCATCCAAAATCAATTTTGACGTTAACGGATCAGAAAACACCAACGGTTGATGTTCTGGATTTGTAATTGTTGAATTTTGTCGCCCAATCGAAAAACGCATATTGGGCCATATGCCTAAAATACACTGTGAATCGATGGTACTTGTCTGTGTACTTGCATACGTAAACGTGAATGTAGTATCCAGGCCACCAAAGGCACCAAAATAGGAATCATAGTACAAATAGAGGCTCCCCTTATCAAACAAGTAGTCTCCACCAAAAAGTAGGTCGACAAAATTAAGCGTAATTTCACAATTATTATCACTACAGGTAACTGGATTTTGTCTCGACAAATTGTTTATAGAAGTATTTTGGAACTCTACTTTGGCTCCACGCTCAAGAATAATCGAACCAGTTTGGTCCAAATCAATGATATACCCATTACCATCAACCACCATGCTCCCGCTAAACGTCCAATTGCCGGATAATACCACATCGCTGTTAAATCGCAGAATACCCCCATTGCCTATCCAATAGAGCTTCCCATCCCATTCCGCAGACTCCGTTCCCAACGCAACAACCTGTTCACCTATATCGATCGATCCCGTTCCTTTAAAGGTAAACCCAGGCGTAGCCAGAACATTCTTGGCTATAACAAACCTGTTTCCATTCAGATTAATATCATTTATTCCGATAACACCTGCAACATCCCACGTTAAATCTGAGCCTTGTTCCAATGAGATAGTACCAAGCGGCCCACCTAAGCCGGACAAAACTATACCAGTCCCCGTAATGGTAAGATTTTCCAATGAATTACCGCGATTAACAAAAATGTAATCATTGGTATCAAGAATGGTATTGAGTGGATTGAGAAGCGTTCCAGTTACATTGTAGTCAGCAAAGATATCAGTGTAATCAAATCGTACGTTGTCTGCGGTTACATATGAGTTAGGCGCAATATCAAACGAGATATTCGTTGCTGGTCTGATCCAGCCATTAACGAGATTGACTGGTTTTTTAAAATACAATGATATGGTCTCTACAAGAGACATTTGCGCCTGTCCGTCGAACTGCAGCAATGTAGAAGTATTGTATGCATCAAGAACAATTGCGCCATTGCTTATGGTAAGATTTGTGCCATTCCCGTGAAGTATGAGTGTTGGGTCATTGGCACTGGTAAGGCCATCACCAAAAACAAGCGCTTGTGTTGTTTTGCTGACGGTTGTGTCGGTGTAATCAACGACAAAGTTTGATTTGTTATAGATATCAACAACACCTTTTTTAAGCATAAGTCCTGAATTTGTAATGTGAAGTGTAGCGTTATCAAGCACAAGATGCGCAGAATTATTTTCAAATTCAAGTGATGAACTACTTTGACCTCCATTGTTTTTACCTATTTCAAATGTTGCCCCATTATTAAATGTAAGATACGCATTGCTGTGAATGGTTGAGGTATTTGCGGTTGAATACGCAAATGTGTGTGGCCCAGTAACCACAACATCGTTGTATGTTTCCCATGAGCCATCACCAAAGAGAACATCGCTATCAAGTCCTATTTTTGAATCACGGAAAATGAGCCGTGATGTTTTACCCTGCATAGCAAATGCGTTTGGCCGCTTAAAAAATAAATTACTGTTACTGATATCCAAAAGGCTGTTGGTAGCAACGTTAATAGTTCCATCTCCAGTAAATGTCATACTGTTGCCACGTCCGTTGATAGTGCAATCACCAATAAACGTAAGCGGCGCACCAATCGTAAGGTTACTATTAAGAAAAAGGTGAATATCTTTAAAAATAAGCGGCGAATAGCTCTCTTTATAAACCGAAAGATAGCGTGTTGTGTTATCAGCACGTGCTATATACGTACCATCACTATTTGAGTACCTAACACAAAAAACGCCTCCAGAGACATCAATATTATACGCATTGGTAAGTGCATAGGAAGATTGGTTAAATGTAAATATTTGATGCTCATAACCAGCAGCAAAGGACGCTAACCCAACGGTAAGTTCTTGTGCGTTCGGTTTCCAACTTAATGAATACGCGCTCGCCGCAAAGCTCGCAGAACTGGCCTTATAAGTAATATTGTCAATTGAAGCTGTATGTTGATACGTTTTAACGCTTCCAGTGCTAAAACCAACAGCCATATAGGTACTTGTTGGCGCCCAATCAACTGCTTCAATCCTTGTTCCTTGGTCATATCGTTTGAGATGGGTGATCGCAGCTCCGGTAAAATTATAAAGATGCAGGCTACCGCCATTGGTTCCAACAATAAAATCATCCTTATTACCAACGGGAGCCCAATGCATACAATCATATTCAACACTGCCATTAAGCGCAGCATTGTTGGTTGGTGTATAGAGAGTATCAAGTAATTCAGTGCCAGAATTAAAACGATACACATATACAGCTGACCCTCCAACCGCTAAGTGAGACCCTCGGCCCTGCCATGCAACAGCCCGAAAATTACTACCAGTAGGGTTTTTTGTATCTTTACGTGTAAGCGTATTCGTCGCTGAATTGAAAAGATAAACACGTATTAGTGCAGAAGTATTGTTTGATGCGGTAGCCAAATAATAACTATTAGGTCTCCAACGAACCGAGTTTCCACTATTACCAAGATTTGCACTCGCAACCCTTGTAAGAGTACTTCCATTAAACGAATAAATAAAAAGTTCGCTACCAGACGCCAGGTTTGTGGTAACTGCAGCAAGATATTTATTATCATAAGACCAATCGGCTGATTCAATGTAACGAGATTCAGTAAGTCGAGCGACAAGCGCAAGGGTACGAGCGCCAGATGGGTTGGTAATACTAGCAAACGAATTGGACCCTTCGGAAAGTTCAACGGCGTGGTCTTGTCCAATAATAGTGCCAAGATCCGCAAGGCTTCCGGTATTGCTAAGAACAAGATCCCTTTGCAGATGTAATCGACCACCACGTAAATTGATAGGTCCTGCAACAGGGTAGATCGAACCGAACGAACAACTGACCGTGCTGTCAAGAAAAGCAAAACCGTTTATTGCAGCACCAAAAGTTTTGATGATGTTGTCTTGGCCAGTAATGTTGAATGGGTTAACGATAGAAACAGCGGTGTCAGAACCATACGTCGCAGCATTGACGGAAGCATGTAATAAAAAAAACAGTGCAAGAAATATTTTATTAATATGAGGTAACGAACATTTCATAGCTCGACGCTCCCTTTTTATGAAAATTACTTAGTTCCGTTGCCTTTTTACGTCGTCCCCGTGAAAACGGGGAACCAGCACTAGATTCCCGCTTCCGCGGGAATGACCTTGTTGCTGTAAAAGCCAACAGAGCCTAAAACAATTGCAGCGTAAGAAATTTTCAGGGGAAAATTCAATGCCTGACTAAAAATGTGATTTCTCTCAGCTCCAGGCTGGTCTGTTCAAAGCGCAGACCGGCCTGGATGCTTACTTTTAGGCCGGATTCACATCGATATTTTGATAATCAAGACACCCACTGGCAAGATCCAAAGACCCACCCGGTTTCATTTGAATATCAAGGTTATCGTCCACGTCACCATTACCGAAGATAAAGCCTTCTGAAATGCTCGTTCCGTCGTTAAACAATACGTTTTTGTGGTCAACCATCAACGTACCCTTGGTCAGCTGCATACCGGTTGTTGTCGTCACCAGCGAGCAGCCCTCGAGCGACAGTATTGATGAACGATCATTCAATGCAAAGAGCCCTTTGTTGGTTACCGGTGGCTGATAATTGAACCAGACTCCTTCCATGCGCAACCTAGCATCGCTTGACACAGTCAACGTACCATCCGAGGCATAATCAAACATCATGCTACCCGTCAGCATCACTTCCTGGTCACATGTCAGCGAGCCAGACGTAAAGCTAAAGTCGTTATCAATATGCAGTATGCTGTCACTCAAAACGATGGCAGACGTTGCTCCACTGCAACGCATGTTGTTCTGCTTCAATCCACAGAGCTCAATTTCATGCAACGATAACGTGCTATGAGGCAAGACCACTATGTCATCCAATGGATTAATCGTCACTTTGGTCTTGTCGCCGAACATTTCTACTTCACCTTGGCATATCCATGGCATCAATGTGTGCTGCTGTTCTGCCAAAATAAGATGCGTTTCGTTGCCAAATACCACTCGAGCATTATTGCCCAGCATGAAGACACTATCATCATACGGATCCAACACAATGTTCTTTAACGTTACCTGGCAATTGTCTGCTACCTGGATTATTCCTGGCACATCTTCTGCACAATGTATCGTATGCCCTTTACCATCAAACACCGTATTGCTCGTAATTGTCATCAGATGATCAGCTGACAAGAAGATATCGTAGGTCAGGTAGTGAGACGTTGTGGTTATCACGATGTTGGCTGGTCCATGATCGATGGTATCAAGTTGTTCATCAAGCCATACAATTGCATTGCTGTTATCTTTAATTGCTGTTTCAAGATGCGTGATATACGTGCTATTTGTTGTAAACCCATAGACTATTGCGTTGCTATTAATTCTAAAGAGATACAAATTAGTGTTGCTCGTAATACGATCACCATACAATAACGCGTTGCTGTTCACACGGTCGCCAAATAACAAAGCGTTACTAATAACACGATCCCCAAACAAGAGTGAATTAGACGTTACTCGATCTGCAAAAAGCAGTGCATTGCTCGTGATTCTCGAAAAATAGATTATTGCGTCACTCGTTGCCTTATTCAATTCTTCAAGTAGCGCACTGTTCTGCTTTACTAAATCAATCAAATAATTGGAATTGTTAAGCGTCCACCCGATCCAGGCATTGCTAATAATGCGATCACCAAACAATAACGCATTGCTGTTCACTCTATCGCCAAAGAGCAATGCGTTGCTCGTTATGCGACAGCAATTCATCATGGCATTGCTACTGATACGATCACCATATAACAATGCATTGCTCATATTTCTTGCAAGAAACAAGAATGCATTACTATCAGTTCGCACACGTGTATCACGAGCCGAAACAGCATTACTAATAACCCTGTCTCCAAAAAGCAGTGCATTACTGGTTATTCGACAGCAATACAACAATGCATTGCTATCAGTACGCACATTCACATTCAACTTTACTATCGCATTGCTGTTGTTAGCTGACAATTCCCCTGCTGTTGCATCAAGATATGCTATTGCATTACTTGTTACCCGATTTGCATACAGCAGCGCATTACTCGTTATTCGATTACCAAACAACAATGCATTACTCATCGTACGGCAACACGCAAGCTGCGCATTGCTGTTGGTTCGTGCTTCTTCATTCAACAATACAATTGCGTTGCTGTTATTTGTCACAAGAACACCGCCCGTTGATGCGAGATAGGTTATTGCATTGCTATTAACGCGATCACCAAGCAATAACGCGCTACTATTTACTCGATCGCCAAGCAGCAGAGCATTGCTTGTTGTTCGACAGCAATACAATAATGCATTGCTGTTATTTGCTATTTCGTCTTCAAGTGTTGACGTATCAACCGTCAACGCATCTGCATTAGCAGCCGTTTTAATTGTCCCGCTTGAAACAAGTGAAAGATATTTGCTGACAGGTCCCGAGCCGAATCGTACCGAGCCATGCGCTGACGCATCCAATGTGTCAATCCATAGCGTCGTTCCATCAATGGTCATTGAAGCACGATTGTCCAGTGTCCAATTATAATTCTTAAGACCAAACGTGGTTGGACCGTCCACAACAATGCCACCCGATGTCATGCTGAAATTATTATCCAGCTCCACATAGCTACGAGCCAGTTTCAGCTGAGACGTTCTGTCGGCCATCAAGAGGTTATACTTATGAGTTCCCAATCCCTTCAGTATCATGTCGGTCAAATATACTGTTGAATGTGGTGGAATGGTCAATTTACCTCTCGACAGATCTAATACATTTCCATTGCCATTAATTTCACAATTACCGCTTACCGTCCAAGAACCCCGCAAATCAAGGTACGAATTCAATGCCAAGCCACCGCCACTTGCTGCAGTAATCAATAAGGTATTAGTTAAAGAATAATCTTTTGAGCCCAATGAAAGCTTGTACGTGTTGAGATTGAGTACTCCGGAGCCAGTGAAGTTCTTGTCATTAATAAAGTCCATGTTGCTACTTAAAATTGCGCTGCCGCCATTCAGTGCAATGTTACCAGCCATGCCACGATTCAGACCAAGATTAAGCGAAACCGTATTGTTATTAAGTGTTACAACGCTCGCCGAAGCACCAGATCCTGATAACGATCCAGTACCTGCACGATACGTTAAAGGCAACGATGTTGAACCTTGCATACTCAACACATAGCCACCATTATCAAAATACAGTGGATTAATCGTTGAAGCACTCACTCGATGCTCAGAGTTTACCGAATCATGCCAATGAATCATTGCATCTTCAGCAAGCGATGCGCCAGAAAGTTCTGCAAGATTATCGGTACTTGTCGGAAACGATAGCGTCCCATGAGAAAGAAGAAGATTACGTTTTGCCGTTAAGCCATAGGGTGATTCGATTCGTAAAATTGATGCATCGCTCCCAAACGTTAATCGATCAGCTGAACTATAGTTGTTATAAAACACCTTGCCAGCACGAATCACAAGCTTTCGGCCGCCAATAACTTCCAATTTACAATCGTTGTCTGCAGTTCCATCACCTAAAATCAATGCATATTCGTATTTTGTGTTGTCTGTTTCAATATTCGACTGGCGCGACGCTTGGATATGTCCTTTGGTTACAATCATGCCTGATGAGGTGATATGAAGCGTGCCACCTGCCAAATCCAAGCATGATGTGTTTTCAGCAAAAATCAGTGGTTGGCGCGACGGCGTCGTAATTGCAGAATCTTTGCGTCCGATGCTTAAACGGATACCCTGATTGAGGTGCAGCGCTGCAGCCTCATAAATAGTGCTTGTTTGCGTGCTGTCGTAAGAAAAGGTATAGATTTTATCCAGCGAATCGCCAGCAATGTGCCAATCAACATCATCAGCAAAAAAGAGCCCACCTTTATCAAAAAGATAATCACCGTTTTGTAATACTTTAACATTCTGTAACCGTACCTGCCCAGCATCATCTTGACATACAATACCGTTATGACGTGACACATTTTCAAGGGTAATATTTTTGAAAGTAACCTGTGATCCACGTTCGATAATAATGGTTCCGGTTGATTCCAGGTCTATCTCATAACCATTACCATCTATCGTATGAATGCCACTAAACGTCCACACGCCCTCAAGGTTAACATCACCACGCAGAGAAATTATCGAACCATTGCCATCCCAATACAAATTGCCCGGCCAATCAGTTGCTTGTGGATTGAAAGCAAAAACTTGTGAACCTAAATTGACCGTACCGGTACCAACAAAAGTATATCCATTTGCAATACCAGCATCCTGTGCGAAAGTCATGTGCTGGCCGTTGAGCGCTACTTCATTAACATTACTATTGATATTCCACGTCAATTCTGCACTCGGACGCGAGAATACCACCTGCCCTGCTACATTGCCAACACCAGTAATTTCATTGCCAGCACCACTCACCGTCACCTTATCATACACCGTACCATTGAGCACGTTAATGCTGTCGCCCGTGTCCAAAAGCAAGCGTCCCAGCGCTTGAACCGTACCGGTCAGCTGATAATCACTGGCAACATCCTGATAATCAAAACGTGTCTTATCAAAGGTGCAATAGGCTCCAGGAGCAAAACTAAATGAAACATTTGACGTTGGTCGCACCCATCCGTTTTCAACAACTAACGGCCGCTTGAAATACAACGAGGCACTCGAGTCGAGTGAAAGTTGCGACTGGCCGCTAAATTGCACCATTGTTTTGGTAATTGCAGGGTCAAGAATGATACCACCGTTACTAATTTCAAGTTCAGTACCATTACCCTGAATATTTAAAATAACATCATTTGCATTATTGATGCCGTCACCAAATACCAATGCCTGCGTCGTTTTGCTCAATGATGTGTCGGTGTAATCGATGTTGAAAACTGATTTATTATAGATATTGATTATGCCTTTTTTGAGCATTAATCCAGAGTTAGTAATGTGTAAGGTCGCGTTATCAAGCGAAAGCTGTGCTGCGTTACTTTCAAACTCAAGTGGTTCAAACTGTTGATAACGAGTTTTGCCTATTTTGAATTCAGCACCATTTTTAATAATCAAATTTGCATGATCACGCACCGTCGACGTATAGGCGCTGGCATAAAAAAATGTATGCGGCCCAGTAATCGTCACATCTTCATAACTTTCAAAGGCCCCATCACCAAAAACAACATCATTGCTTAGGTCTAACTTTGTATCATGTAAGCGCAATTGTGATGTTCTTCCCTGCATGGCAAATGCACTTGGTCGTTGAAAATCCAAATGTCCCTGTTGAATGTCAAGAATACATCCCGGCGCCACGTTCAGCACACCATCACTAGTAAACGTAATTTTATTATTCCTGGCATTGATTAAACACGAGCCTTCAAACGTCAACGGCGAGCCAAGCGTTAAGTCGTCGTTCAAAAATAATTTGACGTCTTTGAATACAAATGGTGAAGTCGTCTCTTTATAAATAGAAAGAAAGCGCGTTGTGTTGTCAGACCGTGCTATGTAGGTTCCATCAGTATTAGAAAAACGAACAGCATGAATTTCTGTTGTCACATCGACACCATAACGAGCCGTCAACGCATAGGTCGTGGTATTAAAATCAAATACTCTAAATTCTTGCGCACTTGAAACATAGTACCCAACAACAAGCTCGGTTGCATTCGGTTTCCAACTAAGTGAGCGAGCCTGCGCAGAGCCTGACAGAGTCGCCTTAGCCGCAATAATATTGGTCGAGGCAGTATGTTGATAGGTCTTAACAGCTCCCGTTTGAAATCCAACCGCAAGATACGTACTGGTACGAGCCCAGTCAAACGATGTTACGGCATCGGTGACATTATATTTTTTGAGGTGATTTAAGGTTGAACCGGTAATGCTATAACTGTACAAATGGAGGCTACCGCCACTCGTTCCGACAATAAGATCGTCTTTATTCCCCGCAGGAGCCCATCGCATTGTATCAATATTAATTGAACCATTGAGTGTTGCGATATTGGTTGGTGTGACCATCGAATCGAGTGTTTCTGTTCCCGCAGTAAATGTATAAATACGGATAGTACTTCCGCCAGCCGCCAAAAAATTTCCTCGGCCCTGCCATGTAACGGTGCTATACGTTCCAGAAGGATTTCTTGTATTTTTGAGCGATATTGCATTGGTAACACTATTAAATAGATATAAACGAATACTACTATTTGATGCCACCGCAAAATAATAACTGCCTGGACGCCAGCGCACAGAATTACAATTAGAGCCAAAATTAGCAGACGCAACAGAAGTTAATGTTGTACCATTAAAATAGTACACGGTAATTTCATTGCCACCAGGAAACCTGTCAGTAACGGTCACCAGATATTTATTGTCATATGACCAGTCAAGCGATTGAATCGTACGTCCCGCCGTAACACGAGCAATTAAATTAAATACTCGTCGCCCTGTTGGCTGCGACCGAGAGGCAAAACTATCCACACTCTCCGACAGATTAATCATATGATTTTGGCCGTAAATAATACCCAAATCAGCAAATGTAGCAGTGTTTCCCAAACGTAAATCACTCTGCAAATACAATGAACCGCCACTAAGTGTCATCGGGCCTTCGACAGGAAACATTGATTGATAGGAACACGTCACCGTGCCGTCGGCAAACTTAAAGCCATTTTTCACGCAGCCAAAGGATTTGATGACATTATCCTGGCCGGTAATATTGAATGGGTTAACAATAGAAACTGCGGTATCGGACCCGTAGGTTGCCGCTTGCAGTGATATAATACTGATTACAAAATAAGAAACGATGCTGATCACATACCAAAAACGACAAAGTTTGCTACACGCCATGGATGATTCTCCTTTTTTAAAAAATTTCGATCCATGCCGCAGTATAGAAAAGTGTTTTTATAAAACTCAACGCCTAAGAAAAATCACTATGAAAAATTAGAACTCGATATTCAACGCAGCCTCAACACCAAAGGTCTTTGGCGTGTTGCGGCCAGCGAAGACATAATTCATACCCAACCAGCCACGCAGCTGTTCATCAAACTGATACGTGTAGGTGAGACCGGCAGTGTGTGAAACTACCGAAGTATTGTGGCCCAATATGCTTGTAACCCATCCATCGTCGCTGCGGTGCGAGATGTAATCTTTGCCCTTCACCAGCAGATCGTAAAAAATGTCCACAAAACCCTTGTACGAAAAAATTGCATCAAAGGTGTTGCCGAAGCGACACGTAAATGATGGGCCAGGATTTACTTTGACCTTTTTGGCATTGTCGGCAAAACAGCGAACGGTGGAATCAGGTTCAGAAAAACTACCATTTGCCGCATCACGGAAGCCGAGTGTTTCTCCAAAAATCATACGTCCACCAACTGGCATCTGCGGCCCACCAACTGGCTTTCCATTAAAATTTGTCCCATCAAACGTGTTGACCATCGGCACGCGGCGATTAACACTGGCCGCAAAACTGTAGGTTGCTTTCATGTGCACATACGGATTGAACCATCGGCTCGTCTGCCACAACCATGAACCGTAGCCAGCAACTTCAACAAAGCCACCGTTGCCCAAATCGGCATACCACAGCTTGCCAGAATCTCGCACACTGGCCGTTGGCACCAAAAGGCTGATGCCGGCAACAAAACGATCAAAGTAATGCGAAGGAATATCAAGATTGGCGTAGGCAACAACATCACCAAGGCCAAACACCGATTCTTTACCGTTCAGGCACATGTTTTTACGACGTAAAATTTCAGAAACAAAAGCCTCTAGATTTGCATAGTTAAATCGTAATTCGGTAGCATCTAAAATCGCTTGTTTCTGAGTGTTATCCGTATTATCGATTCCCGCTTTAACATTATTCAATTTTTTAAGATTGGCATCACTGATGTCATTGGTCATACGTAGATGCTGTCTGCGCAATACCAGCGGAAGATGGAAACCTATCGTCAAATCGCCATCACGAAAATGCCGCGCATAATCAACCATAAAATGGTAACGATCAAGCGACGCATCAATGCCAACGTCTTGGCCCGCTAAAATTCCTAAAAAGTGGTTTTTTTGCACTTGTTCTGCGGATAGAGCGTTATGAAGATAATCAATCAACTTCTGCTGATCAACCAACTTACTGGTCAACAAAATCTCTTTAATCAGCACTGGCTGCTGGCCAAAAATCAATTTGGAAAGATCTTGCGAGCCACCGCGCCCGGCATACGCCTGCGAGGCGGTGTCAAAATTGAACGCCAGCTGCACTAAATCGTTATCGTCAAAAAATTGCGTATAATAAGGCCAGTGCGGCAGTAGATAGATGGTTCCGCCAGACTTGGCATAGCCTCGGTTACGATGGCTTGTTTTTGTTTTTCCTTGCTTTGCATCATCGGCAACAAAATCACGCAGTTGCGTAGCAATCGCGCGGGAAACATGCGACTCAATATCCTTTGAATCAGCCGCTTTGGAACTATTGGAAACATCTTTTGCTTGAACCCCGACACTCAGTAGCACTCCCACCCCGCCCCAAAACAGCCTTTTTTTCAGCATATTGTTCACCTAGTCTTTTGCATCGATCAGTCGATCAAAGAAGCGATCAAGTACTTCTTTTCGCTTTTCTTCGCGCACTTTTTCTTTTGTTCGTTGTGTCATTTCTTCACGCAGCATGCCAAATTGCTCGGTCACAACTTTTTGAATTTTTTTGTCGACGGCTTGCTCTGCTTTGTACCCAGCTTCAAGCTTTGCAACATTTTCTTTGAGCGCTGCAACCTTGGTATGTGCTGCATCAGTTTTTTCATCAATCTTATCAAGACGTCCCATCACTTTGGTTTGAACAGATTGTACTTTCTGATCAACAGCAACTGCGTGCGCACTCAATTTTTCATTCAGATCCTTCTGACTGTCTGCGACCTGTGCACTCAGCTCTTTTTTCTGTTCAGCTAACAAAGATCCTGTTTCCTTTTGGTGTTCAAGCAACTGCGCCTTAACCATTTTTTGATTGTCCGTAAGATTTTGGTTCATTGTCTGCTGATAGGTCGCAAGTTTATCGCCAAATTTTCTTACATGATCACCAACAATCTGTACCGTTTCTTTTTGCTGCTGTTCCAGTTGCGCTTGCACCGCTTCCTGATTTTCAGCAAGCTGCTGACCAACCTGTTGTTGATACGTCTCTATTTGAGTCCCAATTGCTTTGTGCTGCTGGGCCAACATGGTTCCAGTTTCGTGCCTGTGATCATCAAGCTGCGTCTTCATTACCTTTTGGCTCTCAACAACCTGTTTTTTAAGATCGTCTTTACAGGCAACAACCTGCGCACTAACACGATCTTTATAACACGCAACATCAGTGTTCAATTTTTGTTGTTGTGCTTCAATCTCTTGTACAGCAACACGTTTTTGTTCGACGATTGAATCATTTAACACCTTGCGCTGTGCAACAACCAGTTCTTCCAGTTCCAATAACCTACCCTCAGTAGCAGTCAACCGAACCTCAAGCTGTTGAGCATAATCATTACGCACCATGCCCGGTTCATTTGATGCCAGTAATGTCTGTGTGCTTCTACCATAAGGAATATGCGAATAATACACATACGAACGCCAGCTGGTGACTGCGATAATCGCAAGCGCAACTGCATAAGCTCCGTATGCACGTGAGAAGGCCACAACATTGCGTACTACATAGGTTTGAACAAAGGCAGCGCTTGTTGTTGCTGCATGCACAGAACCTTTGCACAACGCGGCCCACCCTGCAACACTTGCTGCACACAACCACGTCCACAACTTTTGGCTTACAGCGCACAGTACACGCCAACTGGTTATGCCAACCACAACAGCAGCTTGTGCCATCACGCGCGCAGCCTGGAGCATCCAACGACGTGTTGCTAGCACAACCACACGTCCAATGTGGACACTACGCAATGCCGTCCAGCGAGCAGCACGAGCAACAGCCGTGCCAACAGCGATACCAGCATCTTTTATCGCACGAACCGTACTCGTTATCCCCTTGCCACAGGCGACAACACTTGCGGTAATGCCACGCCACACAGCACTTGTCAGCGCGCACAGACCTTGCCAGGTCCTCCGTGCAGCATGCGCGACAGCTACGCCGACAGCAACACCAGCATTTCTTGTTGCACAAACCGTTTTCGTTATTCCTTTGCGACAAGCGACGACTGTTGTGGTGATGCCTCGCCACACGGCTCTTGTCATCGCGCACAAGCCCTGCCATGTCCTGCGTGTAGCACGTGCAACTACTGCACCAACTGCGATTCCAGCTTCGTGTGTCGCTCGCGCAGTTCTCATTATTCCCTTGCCGCAGGCAGCAATACTACTTGTGATGCCATGCCACACAGCCCCGGCCATTGTGCATAATCCTTGCCATATCCAACGCGCAGCACATGCAATAGCAACACCAGAAGCGATTCCAGTTTTTTGTGTCGCGCGCACAGTTCTCATTATTCCCCTACCACAAGCAGCAACACTTATTGTGATCCCACGCCATATAGCACTTGTCATCGCACACAGACATTGCCATGTTCTACATGCAGCACGTGTAACTGCTGCACCAACAGCAATACCAGCATTTTTGATTGCATGAACTATTCTCTTTATTCCCATGCTGCAAGTAGCAATGCTTACGATGATGCCATACCGCACCGCACTGGACATCGCACGAAGCCCCTTCCACATCTTACGGCCAGCATGCGCAACAGCTACGCCGACAGCAACACCAGCATTTCTTGTTGCACAAACCGTTTTCGTTATTCCTTTGCGACAAGCGACGACTGTTGTGGTAATGCCAGACCATACACTGGTGGAAATCACAGATAAAAGCTGCAACTTCCAACGAACAACACGCATACAAAGATTGCTTACATTACGACCAAACAGGGCAATTTTTTTACCACTCAGAACAGAAGCACGTTGCACGGCTCGCACACCACTCATCACCGCCAAACTCATGCAACTTCGACAGGCGAAAGCACTCTTTTTTGTCATAGCCCATGTTGCAGTTGCACTGCGTTGCAGTCCATTTTGTACCATATACCAGCCACGAACGACGGCCCTGCTCATACCATTTTTACAGGCAACAGCACTTTTTTTTGTTACAGCCAATGTTGTGGTCGCACTATACAGCAGCCCATTTCGAACCAAACGCCAGCCGCGCACGGTACCATGTTGAAGCACATATGCAATACCAACAACGCGTGCAGCACCATACGAAACGCCATGGCCAACCGCACGTACACTACGCATCGCCCATGAGCCGATAGCGTTAGCAAGTGAACCAATGGCTCTTTTACAAGCAATGGCACCATTGTGTAACCACTGCCACGAGCGCCTTGCGTGCGTCGTTACCACTGCCCACACCCGAACGCTGCCATGCTTCACAGACCTCTTTAGATACACAAATCCTTGAACAACAGCGCCAATCGTCCACCAAAATCCATGATTTACAGAAGAACCAAACGCATGCACAAAATTACGTATTCTCGTCGTTGAACTAACCCATAAACTACTTATCGCACGCCTGGTATTTTTGCCAGATTTGCGCAGCCACTTTGTCACATTGCCAAGCATTTGTACAAACACCAACCACGCGCCAGAAAAGAACCGCCCGATGGCATAACCACCACCGGCAATCATGCGAAAACCATTGACGCTCCAGGTTGCTAAGTTGCTAAAAAATGTTGTTACACTCCTTGCAAATCGTCTCGTTCCTCGTCGACAACTATCAAATAACCTCACCACTACCGTAATCGATAATTTTTTCACAGAAATAATAATATGTACGATTGAGCGAACAGACTGCAGTACACGAGTCATCCATGCTCTCAGTATCCGCCCCACCTTACGCAACACCGCACCCAACGATCGCCACACGTTCATCAGTACGGTAAAAGAGTGCCGGCAACCCACAACAATCATGCCACCTATCGATTCAAAAAAAGCAGCCGCGCTGCGGACGCTGGCACTAAAAAGCCGTCCCATTGCCTTGAGTAGCCCACGGGTTGCATCGGCTAATGCTTGAAAAACATTTTTTAGAGTCGTTGCACTTTTGTTGGCCATATTCCGGTGTGCCTGAACCAAGGCCATAAAGCCTCGCGATGTTGCTAATAAACTTGAAGCACATACCGTACGGCTCTTGTTAACAAATGCCGCGCCTTTGGCAATAGTTTTGCTCGTCGCAACCTGCATAACACCACGAAATGCCACAATGCCGCTTTTACTGACCCTGATTGCACCGCCATGAGCCTTGGTTAAAAAACCACGGCTTTTTTCAACAGATAGTTTGAATAGTTGAGGAAGCTTATGAAAAAAAACTTTTTTGTGCCACTCCCCCACCAACAGTGCCGGTCGCTTCATTCTCGAGAAGAAATCCTGCACGTGCTTTATACTTCCTGACACCCACTTTTGTATTCGATCCCCAAACATACTCCGCCTCTCATTATCATACGCCCCTCTCTTCCAATCCATCCTGTTTGTGTTGAGCATATAAAAAGATGCGTGCCAACCTCAACACTTTTAACATATATTTGCAAACTACCACCTCGTTAGACCATTATCGGACTTACCGCCGCGAGCTATCAGGCAAGATGGCAAAGAGAACTCCATTGTTATAACCGTAAACATAGCCAGTCGTTGCATTATCACTGCGAATATCGTCTTCGTCATAAAGGCTAAAGATGGTGGTATTGAGGGTATATTGTTCAGTTCGATACAAATCAATGCTCTTGTTGAAGAGCCACTGTTTGCCATTTTTATCAAGGAACAACGTCGCAAATGACAGGCTTGGCACCTGATTAATGAGTGCACGAACAAGTGATTGAGCAGAGAATTGGGTTGGCGCAAACGTCAGATTCTTAATTCTGCCACCAAAGATTGTCTGTGCAAGCTGCACCATACCATCACCCTCAAGCACGCCATCGCGCATGTCAAAGAAGAATTGCTCTTCTTGATTTGTTGTCGTATTTCTATTTTTGCCAATAATCCAGGTTCCGTTAGTGTCAATCGTCAGACGACCGTCATCACGTAGGGTAAAGTCTGTTAACACGCCTGATTGCAAGGTGTTATTCAATGCATTGAGTTCAAAGAACCCATTTGTGCCAACATACAATGCAGAATTTTGCGCGATCAGAATGCTATAGTGCGCTTTTTGCAACGAAAGTCGTGCCGCCAACTGCGCAGCTTGCTGATTGGTTGCATCAACATTAATTTGCGAAGTACGGTCAACCATCAACTGCACAACATCGGTTGCAGCAGCACCAATGATTAAATCCTGGCCACCCTCGACCAACACACGGGCGCCACTATCAATCAGAATCTGCCCATATCCACCAATGGTAACCGTGCTACTCCCAACAGCCAAAGGATCATCAATACTGCCAAGCCTGAATGCCGCTGCTTCAGTCACTGCAAGCATCGCCTGATTGCTTACTGAATCGCCTTCCATGGTGATCGACATCCCATCTTGGAACCACACCGTTCCCTTGCCGCGAAATTCGACGCGCGCTTGGCGCGGAATTTTGAGCACATCGTAGATCGATGAATCGAACACTAGCGTTGGATTTTCAGCTTTTTTATCAAACTCAAAAATAAGGTGAGCGTTTTCGGTCATAACAATCGCACCAACAAAGCGCATTGTTTTACTTACCATGATGGTATTGGACAAGCCCTCAACATACAAAACGTCATCTTTCTTCAGAATGGTGTCGACATTGCCCTGTATTAACGCAGCATTTCCGCGCAAAAACAACGACAATGGTTGTGAATCGTGAACACCAAAGTCGGTGATGCCACCTTCGCGTACCTGAATGGTTCCAAAGGCTCCGGCCAACTTGTTAAAGCAATTGAGAGTAAGATCAAAATCATTTGGAATTACAAACGGTGGTGGTGGCAAGCGCAATCCTTTTGTCACCACGGTCGGCTTTGTTTGCTTTTTCTGATTGTTGGCTGGTTTTTTGGGTTTAATCGCCGCTATGTGATGCGTATGGTGACTTGCAAGCTGCTCGTTAATTACCTGTTGTTTGTCATGTTGCAGGGTGCCAACTCGCTCATTGTACAATTTTTTGAGCAATGAATACGCGCACACAAATGGCTTTTTACGGCCCAACAAAGCCCTCGTACGAATAAATGATGAATCAATTGGATTGGCCATGTTACCAGAAACTTGGAGCATGTAATCAAGCGTCAGATCGGTTGATGTTTGTTTAACGGGATTATTCAAGATAATAAGGTTGCGTCCACCCAAATACGAATGTGCGTCAGTTGTAAATGAATTTGACCCAAGGTGATTTAACGTCACTTCATAATCATCAAAAATCAATCGCGCATAGCCCGCTTCTGATCCCAAATACAGTGAATCATCGCCAATATTAATCACAGGACTTGTGATAATTTTATCCATCAAGTGGAATATCACATGCAGTTCACAATCAAACTCTTGGCTAAAATCAATAAAGCCCGACAGCGTTAACCCCGTTTTTAAAAGCCTAAACTCATTTTCTGGACCTTCAATAATAAAGTTCATCACCGTATCAACATCAATATTAATGGTTGCATACGTAGCAAGAACACAAACACCAGCAAATATTTCTTCAGGTGTTTCAATTCTATCAACGTTGATACTTTCAAGCCCAACAAGCTCAATGTTATCAAGCACCAACGTAGAAAGCCCAAGATTAAAGACTTTAATAACTTCCTGGCCATGCGACGTTTGTTTATAAATTGGTTTAATAACAAAGCGCTTTTGCGCACCTTCGCCACGTAGGGTAAACACATTAAGATCGAGCTGATCCCCAAGAATCTTGATATAATCGCCAGTCAGAATCAGGTCTTCACTGAGCTCAAATTCAACACCCTGACCAATCTCAAGCACCGAACCCTGACCAAAACTAAAAGTTTTATTGGTAATGCGCAGTAGGCTGACATTCTGTAGCCGAACTGTTTTGCCCGGCGCAATGATAAATTGAGCATTATCAGGGTCGGAGAACGTGATACGTGCACCCTGTCCATCAATAGTCACACTCTCTCTGATGTCGATTTTTTTGACCGGTGGCACATCACAATTTCTTGTCATTACAACATTGGTAGTAACAGGAGCCCTCACCAAAATATTCAGCGCATCTTCTGATAATGAAACAATGACATTGCTATTAACGCGATCCCCAAATAACAGCGCATTGCTTGTCGTTCGACAGCAGTACAACAATGCATTACTGTTATAACGAACCTTGTCAGCCAAACCACCGCCGCCACCGCTTATGATTGCATTGCTATTGACTCGATCTCCATAAAGCAATGCGTTACTGTTGTATCGTATTTGTGCCGCCAGGCTTCCTGAACTTATCGCTAATATTGCGTTACTATTTACTCGATCCCCAAATAACAATGCGTTGCTGTTGTTCTTTGTCAGAAACAACTTGGCATTGCTATCAATTCTATCAAGATACAACAAAGTGTTACTGTTTACTCGATCACTCAATAACAACGCGTTGCTATCTGTTCTTGCATCCACAGCCAATTTCATAATTGCATTGCTGTTGTTTACCGACAGTACACCGCCAGTCGATGCTACATACACGATTGCATTACTGTTAACGCGATCACCGAACAACAGCGCACTACTCGTTGTTCTGCAGCAATACAACAATGCGTTGCTGTTATATCGTATTTGTTGTGCCAAGCTTCCTGAGCTTATTGCTAATATCGCGTTACTGTTGTTTCTCGCTAAAAACAACAATGTGTTACTGTTGTTCTTCGTTAAAAACAATTTCGCATTACTATCCGTACGATCCAAATACAAAAGCGTATTACTGTTGTATCGAATCTGATCTTGCAATGTTTCATTTGCTCCAACTATCGCATTGCTATTCACCCGGTCGCCAAACAGCAGCGCGTTGCTGCTTGTTCTTACATCGACGCCCAATTTGATAATTGCATTGCTATTATTTCTATCTCCAAACAACAGCGCGTTACTGTTGATGCGATCCCCATACAACAATGCTCGGCTATTTACTCGGTCGCCGAACAGCAGCGCATTGCTACTTGTTCTTACATCGACGCCCAACTTGATAATTGCGTTACTGTTTGTTCGTCTTGCAAATAACAACGCATTGCTTGTTGTGCGACAGCATGCCAACAGCGCATTGCTATCAGTTCTTGCGTCTGCTCCTAGCTTGATTATCGCATTGCTGTTTACCCGGTCTCCGTACAACAACGCTCGGCTATTCACTCGGTCGCCGAACAGCAGTGCATTGCTGCTTGTTCTCACATCGACGCCCAACTTGATTATCGCATTGCTGTTTGTTCTATTCACAAACAAGAGCGCATTGCTCGTTGTTCTGCAACATGCTAGTAGTGCGTTGCTTGTCGTTCTCGCATCAGTGCCTAATTTGACTATTGCGTTGCTATTATTTCTATCTCCAAACAAGAGTGCATTACTGTTGATGCGATCCCCATACAACAACGCTCGGCTATTCACTCGGTCGCCAAACAGCAGCGCATTGCTACTTGTTCTTACATCGACGCCCAACTTGATAATTGCGTTACTATTCGTTCGTCTTGCAAATAACAACGCATTACTCGTTGTGCGGCAGCACGCCAATAACGCGTTGCTATCGGTTCTTGCGTCTGCTGCTAGCTTGATTATCGCATTGCTATTAACCCTATCTCCGTACAACAACGCTCGGCTATTCACTCGGTCGCCAAATAGCAGTGCATTGCTACTTGTTCTTACATCAACACCTAATTTGATAATCGCATTACTGTTGTTTCTATCACCAAACAACAACGCATTACTCGTTGTTCTGCAACATGCTAGTAGTGCGTTGCTATCAGTTCTTGTATCCGCTGCTAGCTTGATTATCGCATTGCTGTTTACCCGATCTCCGCACAATAACGCTCGGCTATTTACTCGGTCGCCAAACAGCAGCGCATTGCTACTTGTTCTTACATCGATGCCCAACTTGATTATCGCATTGCTGTTCGTTCGATTCACAAATAACAACGCATTACTCGTTGTGCGACAGCATGCCAACAGCGCATTGCTATCAGTTCTATAGCTTCTATTCAGCGTCACTATCGCATTACTATTGTTTCTGTCTCCAAATAACAACGAGTTACTCGTCGTTCTGCAACATGCTAGCAGTGCGTTGCTATCCGTTCTTGCGTCTGCTGCTAGCTTTATTATCGCATTGCTGTTTACCCGATCTCCGTACAACAACGCCCGGCTATTCACCCGATCGCCAAATAGCATTGCATTGCTATTTGTTCTTACATCGACGCCCAACTTGATAATTGCGTTACTATTCGTTCGTCTTGCAAATAACAACGCATTACTCGTTGTTCTACAACATGCCAGCAACGCGTTGCTATCCGTTCTATAGTTTCGATTCAACAGCACAATCGCATTACTATTATTTCTATCCCCGAACAACAGCGAGTTACTCGTCGTTCTGCAACATGCTAGCAGTGCGTTGCTATCCGTTCTTGCGTCTGCTGCTAGCTTTATTATCGCATTGCTATTAACCCTATCTCCGTACAACAACGCTCGGCTATTCACTCGGTCGCCAAATAGCAGTGCATTGCTACTTGTTCTTACATCAACACCTAATTTGATAATCGCATT
>Ga0265297_10000919_pt1 | contig 77060 bp, 79 predicted proteins | sample Munlanlwell13791_FD_192502 | JGI IMG/M metagenome (GOLD analysis project Ga0265297, IMG submission 192502) | Leachate microbial communities from a municipal landfill in Southern Ontario, Canada - Leachate well 137-91 | ecosystem: Engineered > Solid waste > Landfill > Unclassified | place...
ATTTCCTTGTTTTGGGATAAAACAGATGATACAATTATAAAAAATAAAATTTTATGAAATCAAATATAGATAATGCAATAATTCAACAAATACTTCATCAATCTATGATCGATGGTATTCAAAAAATCGTAGTAAGTGCGGTTATAAAACACAATAATAAATTTCTACTTGTTGAGAGGGCACCATGTGATTTTTTGGGCGGGCTTATAACATTACCAGGCGGATCTATGCAAGAAAACGAAAACCTTTTGCAGGCAATGATGAGAGAAATTAAAGAAGAAACTGGACTAATTATAACAGAAGTCACGTCTTATCTGGGATCTTTTGATTATGCTTCCAGTTCAGAAAAAAAAGTTAGACAATTTAATTTTCTTGTTAAAACTAAACCAGGAAATATTAAATTGGATCCAACCGAACATTGTAAATATTATTTTTTAAATCCATCTGACAAAAAATTCTCAACACTAAATATTTCCTCTGGCACTAAAAAAATTTTATCAATGGCGGAATTAAAATAAAAAAGATTATAAAAAAATAAAATTTTAAAAAGTTGAATCATTCTCCAATGACTTGAATTTGGACCTGGCGATCTCTTGGCCTATCAAGTTCCAAGAAAAAAATCTGTTGCCATTGACCAATCTGAAGTTTTCCATCTGTAATATTTAAAACCACGCTAGTTGGCATAAGAACTGCTTTGCAATGAGCGTGACCATTTGCACATTCGTCGTTACACATATTAACTGTACGAATTTTAAAATTATCATGATTATATTCTACTTCTTGAGAAATAAGTCTATCCATATTTTTTTCAATATCAGACAATAATAATGGCTCTTCTTCATTTACAAAAACCACTCCTGTTGTATGCATTGACTGAACATTTACAAATCCGTTTTTGATTTTACTATCTTCAACAAATTTTTTTACTTCTTCTGTGAGATTATTAAAGTCATAACACTTTTTTGTTTTTAAACTTATTGTTTTATTTTTTGTTTTCATAATTTTATTTTTTAATTTTAAAAAAATTTTTCAATTTCTATTTTAAACCATGGCGTATAATTTTCAGGATTTTTTTTAATGTCTCTTTTTAAATCTTCCATATCAATCCATTTATAATCTAAAATTTCTTTTTTATCAGGAAAAACTTCTCCATCGTATTCTCCTTCAAAAACATAGCAAAGTTCATTTTCAGAACCAATATCTTTAAAATTTGCTTGATATTTAAATTTACCAATTAATTTTAAAGTACAAGCAAAACCAAACTCTTCTTTTAATCTGTTCTCTGCAGAATTTAAAATATCTTCATTTTCTCTGGGATGACTACAACAAGTATTGCTCCAAAAACACGGCCAAAGCATTTTTCCTTCTGCTCTTTTTTGCAAAAGCAATTCTTTATTTTTGTTAAAAATAAAAATAGAAAATGCGCGATGCAAAATTCCCTGCCCTAAATGACATTTTATTTTTTCGGCCACGCCAATTTGTTTATCATTATCATCAACCAAAATAATTTTGCAGTCATTACTCATTTTTCTCTTTTAATTAAAGAATATGTAAGCTCTTTAAAATCTTCCAAATTTTTTGAATTTTGAGGAATTTTCTTTTCTATTTTTTCCCAACTAGATTCTATTAATTCTTCTGCATATTTTAAAGATTTTTCAACAGATCCACTTTTTTTAACAATATTCATTGCTTGTTTTAAAAGTTTTTTGCTGTGAGTGTGTTTTGTCAAAATTCCCAATAATTTTTCTTTATCTTTTTGTGAAGAATTTTGCAATGCAAAAATTATAGGCAAACTTATTTTACCCTCCATAATATCATTTCCATAAGATTTACCAAATATTTTTTCACTTGATGTAAACTCCAAACAATCGTCTTTTATTTGAAAAGCAATTCCAGCTATTTCAGAAAAATTCACAATATCTTTTTCCAATTTTTCTTTACTAGACAAAATACAAGACATTCTTTCTGCCATTCTTATCAAAGCGCCTGTTTTTAGTCTTGTCATTTCTAAATATTTATCAATCTTTATTTGATGAGGATTGTTATGCCACGAAATGTCCATAGTTTGACCAAAATGAACATTTATCATCTCCTCTATGTATATTTGTAAAACATCTAATCTTTGTTTTTCATTAATATTTTTCTTTTCCAATAAAATTTTTAATGGTAAAAAATACATTACAGATCCTGTATTAACTGCAATATCTGTACCAAAAATTTTGTGTAAAGTTGGCTTTCCTCGTCTTAATTCGGCATTGTCTTCAATGTCGTCAATTACCAAGGTAGCATTGTGTGCCAATTCCAAAGCAAAAGCAACGTCTAAATGTTTTTTCCAATCAACACCAAAAAGTCTTAATGTAGTTAAAAATAAAACTGGTCTCCAACGTTTTCCTTTTCGCAAAATAAAATTACGAACAGGATTATTTAAATTTTTATTTATTGTAGAATAATCAATTTCAAATTTTTCTTTTCCAATCCAAAAAGCAACATCGTCTTTTTTCCAATTACTAGAAAAATATTTCGCAATAATTTTTTCTATTTCTTTTATTTCTTGCAACATTTTTTAAAATTATTCTATTCTTAATCTTTGCTTTACTCTTTCAATTATCTGCGCGACATCCATATCTGATTTTATAATATAATCTATTTCTTTTGATTTTTCCACTGCCTGAATAATATGTTCTGTATCTTTGAGATTTGTTAAAAATATAATTTTTGTTGTGTCTCCTTTTTCTTTTAATTTTTCGGCTACTTTTATACCATCCATTTTGGGTAACATTATGTCTAAAAGAATTAAATCTGGTTTTTCTTTTTCTACCATTTTTAATCCTTCTTCTCCGTCTTCTGCAAAGGAAACACTAAATCCTTCATCAGAAAAACTTTGTTTAAGAATCCACAAAAAAGACTTATCGTCTTCTACAATTAAAATTTTTTTATTTGCCTTTGACATATTAAAAAAGATTAATTTTAAATATTGTTTAATATTAACTCTAAACTAAAATAAAAACAACTAATTTGTCAAATAAAAATCCGAGCCATTAACTCGGATTTTTTATGTCGCACAATTATTAACGCTTTGCTTCTTTGTGGGATGTATGTTTTCTACAGCTTTTGCAAAACTTTTTTATTACAAGTTTTTTTTCTGCCAATGTTGCTGCTTTTGTTTTCTTTGTAAAATAATTTGTAGTCTTACAAATTCCACATGCTAATTTTGTAAATGGTTTTTTTGTTGCCATAATATTTTTTATTTAATTTTCTGAGCCGATGCGCAGATTTGCACTGCGGACCTCATTCTTACCAAGAATGTGCTCTGCTACCTGAGCTACATCGGCAAAATTATGTACATCGGCTGTACTGTGGGCGCGGTAGGATTTGCACCTACGAAGGGTAGAACCCGCCAGATTTACAGTCTGGTGCCTTTGTCTGCTCAGCCACACGCCCCTATATTTTTGCAAATATACTATAAACTATATCACAAATTTATAAAATTACCAGACATTAAGTTTGTTCTCCAATCGTTTTTCCATTATTAATCTTCCATTCTTCAATTTTTTTATGATCTCCAGAAACTAAAACTTCTGGAACCTTCCATTTTTTCCCTTTTTGTGGTTCAAAAATTTCTGGACGAGTATATTGTGCATATTCAATAAATCCTCCAGATTTTGTAATTCTTTCTTTTAATAATTCTTCTTTTCCTAAAACTTTAGGAACCAATCTTGAAATAGATTCTATTGCAATCATTGCTGGCAATTCCCCACCCATCAAGTCATAGTCGCCAATAGAAATTTCCATATCCGCAATTTTTTCTGCTACTCTTTGATCTACTCCTTCATATCTTCCACAAATAAAAATTATTTGATCTAATTTTGATAATTTAAAAGCTAATCTTTGATTAAATTTTTCACCTCGAGGAGTGAATAAAATTATTTTTCTTTTTCCGGAAACTATTTTCCTGTTTTTATTTAAAATTTCTTTTACTGCTTTATAGATTGGTTCTACTTTTAAAACCATTCCCAGTCCCCCACCAAATGGCCTATCATCAACTGTTTTGTGCGCATCTGTTGTCCACTTTCTTAAGTCATGAATATTAATTTTTATCAATTTCTTTTTTTGAGCGCGCGCAATTAAGCTCTCATTTAAATAAGAACTAAAAATGCTTGGAAAAACTGTTATTACGTCAAATTTTAACATTTATTTATTGTACAATAAATTTTAATAAACAAAAACCGTACAATTGCACGGTCTCTGTCTGCCTAAATTAAAGGCTAATATTTTCGATATCTTCTGAAGAGACTTCTTTTCTCTCAGTTCTTGGAGCACGTCCGCCTTCTGGTTCCTCAATTTTGAGATTAACTCTGGCGTGGTTTTTTAATCCGACAATTCGGACCAAATTCCTGATTGCCTTGGCTGTTGAACCTTCTCTTCCAATGATTTGACCCATATCTTCTGGGTTTACTTTCAAAGAAAGAAGAACCCCCATTTCGTCAACTTTTCTTTCTACTTTGACGTCTGAAGGGTGATCAACTAATTCCTTAACAATGTACTCAAGAAACTCTTTATCATTATCTTGTGCCATATTTTCTTGAATCATTTATTCGTTTCTTATATCTCGACCTTATATTTTTATTATACTTTTTTATAAAAACTTGTCAACCATATAATATCTTTTATCTAAATTTAAAAAAGGGAGAACAGAAATTTCTGTTCTCCCATAAATTACTTCCTTGTTGTTACGGTCATCATGTCTGCCCTCAATGCTGACATTCTGATTTCGGGCGGAACGTCTACCCATTTAAAAATGTACAACTTTTCGTCTGGCCATCGTTTTGATGCTTGAAAAAAAGCACTTTTAGGGCCCACAGACACTTCGGCCCCGATAGCAAAGAAACAAGAAAATCTTGAATCATCGCTACGATCGACTGCCACAATAAATGGCTCCTCTTCCTGTCTTTTGTCATTTTTGAACATGACAAGTCCTCCTTTTAAAGTCCATTTTAATAATAAGACGCTTGGGGGATTTCTCTTTTCTTGAAAATAATTATCGCTCGTATTTTCTAGTCGGAACCAGAAAACCGATTAATAATTGATGACAAGAGAAATCTCCTAAACATCCTAATTTATCTTAATATATTAATTATATCATAATTTATTAAGCTTGTCAATAGTAACTACCCTATTTCTACCTGTAACTAAAAACTCGCCTTTGAGGGCAAGCTTTTAAGGTTTTAATTACTCTGCTTTTGGTTCTTCTGCTGGATCCTCTGCTGGTTTTGCTTCCTCAACTGGAGCTTCTGCGGCTACCTTCTTGGCTTCGGCTTCTGCTTTTTTAGCTTCCTCCGCATCTTTTTTAGCTTGTGCTTCGGCTTCTGCTTTAGCTTTTGTAGATGCAACCTCATCTGCTTTGGCTTTATCTATTTCTGCCTGTTTCTTTTTTGAAAGTTTTGAAACATGTAATTTTTTTGCATCTATTATCTTTTCTGTGACTAGCCAATTATGAATTGTCTCTGATGGCTTGGCACCCTTTGACAACCAATATTGAATTCTTTCTGTATTAAAACTTTTTCTTTTTGACAAAGGATCTACATATCCTAAATCCTCAATGGATTTTCCACCCTTTGAAGATTTTCTTTTGTCAACCAATACCACTCTAAAAAATGGCTGATTCTTTTTACCTTTTCTTGTTAGTCTGATAGTTAACATTTTATTTTTACTTTATAAATTTTTATATTTTTAATTATTGTTTTTCCAGTTTTTAATTTCAAGACCTGCTTTTGCCGCGGATTCTTCTGCTTCTTGTTTTGACGAACCATTACCTTCTGCTATTTGTTCATCTCCTAAAAATACTCCTACCACAAAATTTTTATTATGATCTGGCCCAGTCTCTTTTATTACCTTATATGATGGTGTTATACCTTTTTTATCTTGCGCTTCTTCTTGAAATCTTGATTTTGAATCTTTATAAGATCCTGTTTTTATAATTTTATCAAGCTTCACCATCAAATATTTTTTAATAAATTCGTCTGTTGCGTTATATCCTAAGTCAAGATAAATCGCGCCCAATAATGCTTCAAATGTATTTGCTAAAATGTAAGCTCTTGCCTTTCCTCCTTCTTTTGATTCTCCTTTTGAAAGAAGAAGAAATTCGTTGAATCCTATTTCTTCTGCAACAGATGTTAACATTTTTGCATTAACTAAAGCTGCTCTCCAATTTGTTAATTCTCCTTCTGATTTTTCTGGATATTCTTTATAAAGATGCTCTGTCACAATTAACTCCATAACCGCATCTCCCAAAAATTCTAATCTTTCGTTATGGTCAAGTTTAAAATTTGGATTTTCGTTTAAATAAGATCTGTGTGCAAATGCTTGCATCAAGATGTCTTTATTTTTAAAACTTAATCCTATTTTTTTTTCAAATATTGAAAAATCTTTCATAATTAATTATTTTGTTCTCCACCTAATTCTTTATAAACTGTTCCTAAAACTCCATTTACAAATTTACCAGATGTTTTTCCAGAAAATGTTTTTGCTAATTCTATTGCTTCATTAATTGCAACCTTTGGGGGAACTTCTTCTTTATCTGCGTATAAAAGTTCGTATAAACCTATTCTTAGAACATTTCTATCAATAATTGGTATTTGTGCAACAGGCCATTCTGGAGCTGCTTTTTCAATAATTTTATCAAGCTCTAAAAGATGTTTTTGAACTCCTTCTATTAGTTTCCAAATAAAATTTAATTCTTCGAGACCTGGTCCAAAGTCTTCTATATTTCTTTCAGCAACATTTTTTAAATCAGGTTTTTTATCGTAAAAATCCCACTCATAAAGTGATTGCATCACAATTGAACGTGAGAGATGTCTTGATGCCATCTATTTTTTTGATAATTCTGCCGTTGTTAATGGCTTCTCTTGTTTTGATTCCTTTTCTGCCTGTTTTATTTCTTTTGCTTTTGCTTTCTGCTCTTTTTTTGTAAGTTTAGCTAAAACGTTTACAATCTCTCTTCCTTTATAATATCCACAATTTTTACAAGCCGTATGAGATAAAATTGGTTTTTTACACTTTGGACAAGTTGTCAAAGCTGCCTTTGTGATAAACAAATGCATTCTGCGCTGACCTACACTAGACCTAGTATGTTTGTGTCTTGGAACTGCCATAATTATATATTAAATTTATATTTTTTAATATAACAAATAATCTGACTTTTTGCAATAGTCCCCCTCTAAAACTAAAATCTAAATTTAATAAGCGTCCATATTGCTATAATACCATCTTTCCAATTTATTTTTTTACCATCCAACGATGTTCTTGGATTATAATAAATAGGAACCTCGCTTATTTTAATTCCTTTTTTCGCTATTTTTGCAGTAACTTCTGGACAAAATTCAAATCCGTTACTTTTTAAATCTAATGATTTTAATAAATCTGTCTTAAAAATTTTATAACAGGTTGGCTCATCTGTAATATGTAAATTATATAATATATTCGTTGCAAACGTAACAAGTCTTCCACCAATAAAAAAAGTTAATTTACCTTTTTTATTATTTCCCAAAATACGTGAACCATACACAACCTCTACTCCCTTTTCTAAAATTGGTTTTAATAATTCTTTATAATCATTTGGATTATATTCTAAATCCGCATCTTGAATAATTACAAAATCTCCTGTTACGGCTGGAATGCCGTGTCTTATTGCTGCCCCCTTTCCTTGATTTTTAGATAATGATAAAAATTTAAATTTATATATTTTTTCTAAATTTTTCAATTTTCTTTTTGTATTATCAGTAGAGCCATCATCAACAATAATTATTTCTTTTTCAATTGGTAAAACAACATCATCAACTTTTTTTAAGACTTGTTCAATTGTTTTTTCTTCATTATATACAGGAATTATTACGGATAACTTCATATAAATTAAATATTATATTATTTTAACATAAAATATTATATAATAGACAAATATTATTTTTTATGAAAAAATTTATTTCTAATTTAAAAGAAGATTTTTTGGCATATATTTTATTGTTCTCAGGATTAATATTCAGACTTTTTTATATATTCAATTTTACAAAACCAGAAAATTATTTATGGTCTGATGCTGGAGAATATGACAATCGAGCCCTAGAAATGGCAAAAGGAATTCATATAATGTTCTCAACATATTGGCCTCCATTTTTTCATATTTTTTTAAGTTGGATTTATAAACTTTTAATTTGGTTAGGGCTAGAAAACCAAAGAGTAACAATTAATGTTATATTTTTTGCGCTATTATATATAATAGCCTTTTGGTGTATTTATCAAATCGCAAAAAAATTATTTTCAAAAAAAATAGCTTTAGTGATTTTATTAATTTTAATTTTGTGGTATCCTTTCATTTTTTTGAATGCCATAGTAATGAGTGAAAATTTATTTCTTCCTTTAGCTTTTCTTGGTCTATATTTTTTAATAACAAAACCTTCTAATATTTTAAATGGATTTTTACTAGGATTATTTTGGGGATTAGCAGTAATAACAAGACCAATTTTTGCCTTAACGTTACCTTTCTTTATTTTTTGGGGATTATATTACAAAATTAATTGGAAATTTTTATTAAGCACCACTATTGCTTCTTCTATAATTATTTTTTCGATGATGACGTTCAATTTTTTATATACTAATGGTTTAGAAAAATCTGTTTCATCTAGCGGAGGATTCAACTTTGCGATGACATGGTGTGATACTAAGTCTGTTAAATATTCTATGGAAAACGGTTATTGGTATTGGTTTGGATCAGCAGCGAATATTGATTATCCCGAAGAAAAAATTATTTCTACTAACGTTCCGTTTGAAAATCAAAAATATTATTACAATCTTGGTTGGAAATGTATAAATGAAAAACCATGGCAAATAGTTAAAAATATTGGTTCTATTAAAAAATGTTTCACCAGTCACTTGTTTCCAACTACAACAGATATGCTTTATTGGGAGTTATTTAGATTAATTTTTAAATTTTTAACTATAATAGCTTTTATTGGTAGCATCCTTACGATCATTGGTCTATTGAGAAATAAAATTCATTTTGATAAAAACAATAAAAAATACCTTTATTTATTCGCAATAATAATTGTTTCTTTATTTATAATTATATATCTACAAAATGTAGGAGAAGAAAGATATATCATACCATATTCGCCAATATTAATTATGTTATCGGTACCATTTTTTTCTTCTTTAATAAATAAATGGCGTTCTATAAAACAAAATAAAAATAATAAACGTATCTGGTTGGCATATATTATTTTATTAATATTAACTTTTTCTATTTTTAAAATATATTCTATCACGGTTAAAGAAGCATATATAATTTATCCAGATAATACAAAAAAAGAGATTTCTCTTCCGTTTCAAAAAGATGATTTAGATTATAAAGATTTAAAATATAAAATTGTTGTTAATTCTAATATAAATCAAAAAGCAAAAATAAATATTGCCTTTGATGATGTAATTGATGAGATAGTCATAAATAATAAAATTCTTAGTTTAAACGATATCAAAAATTCTTATAACAAAACAACACTAAATGATTGGAGGCGTGGATATCTTTTTGATGTCCCTTTGAAAGCAGGCCAAAATATTATTATAATTTCAGGTAAAAATCTTGATACCGGATATTCTTTAAAATTTAAACAAAAACCATCTTTAATAATTTGGATGCTTATTTCTATTTTAATTGGATTGCCTTTAACTAACATGTTTATAATTTTTATTAGATTATTTTATGAAAAAAATACAAATAAATAAAAATAGTATTGTTTGGATTCCAATAATAATATTATTTCTTGGAATTATTATAAGGTTATCGTTTACAGGATATTTTGGTATTAAAGAAACATATAAAGATTTTTGGGGGGCAGAAACATATGTCCATGATGTTCCAGAACACATTCAATATGTTCAATTTATTGCAGAAAATTTAACCTTGCCTGAAGTAGACAAAGGATTAGAATACCCTCAACAACCCTTATACTATATTACTATCGGAGTTGCCTACCAATTATTAAATATTTTATTTAACATACCAAGCGATAAAATATTTAGAATTTTAATTTGGTTTTCCTGTATTTTTTCAATAGGAACACTTATTTTTACTTTTTTAACAATAAAACAGTTGAAACTTCCTATATGGATTCAATCTTTTATTATTGGAATTTTTGCATTTACCCCATCTTTTATTTTTCAATCTATAATGATAAGTAATGACGCTCTTCTCCCCCTTACAGCAAGTGCGTCCTTTTTCTTTTTAATTAAATATTTAAAAAATGAAAAATTAATTTATCTTATTTTATCTGTAATTTGGGCAATTCTTTCTGTTTTTACAAAAATTTCGGCAGGATTGTTATTAATAATAATTTTATTTGCTCTTATTTATAAATATAAACAAAAAAATGACAAAAATATCTTATTGATGTCAGGTGCTGTTTTGTTAATTGGATTTTTATGTTTTGCCATGGCTCTCCATAGAGCATACATCCCATCCGTTAAACAATTCAGATTTGTAGAAAGTTATAAATACGAGCACCAAAAAACAAATCCAGAAAGTTTTTCTTATTTTTTAGATTTTAATTTTATAGATTTAGTAAAAGAAGGACAATCTTATGTATTTGGTAATGAAAGCGTTGCCAGAACCTTACCAACTTTTTTATATGGATCTTTTCTTTTTGGAGAATTTAACTATGATAATGTTGTAAATATTTATCCGCAAATCAAATTATTAATGAGAATAATTATTATATTAGGATTATTATTTCCTATTGGATTAATCGTAAATTTATTTTTCATTAAAAAATGGGATATTATAGATTACGTTTCTGGACTTGGAATCATAATAAATTTTATTTTAATTGTTTATTTTTTATATAAATATCCTTCTGTTTGTAATTCTGATTTCAGATATTTTGTTCCATCTTTTACCGGATTATTAATTTTTTCCGGGATGGGTATCCATCGTTTAACAGAAAAATATAGTAAATCAAAGATTATTGTTGCCACGTTATATTTTTCTTTGATATTTCTTGAATTAATATGGGTCATATCAAGGATCATAATAAGAGCGTCAATAAATATTTAAATTTCTCTTTTTAATATGAAAACAATTTCAATTTTAGTTCCTGCTTATAATGAGGAAAAAAGACTACCTTCGACTCTTAAAAAATGGCAGAAATTTTTAGTTGCTAGAAATAATTTAAACTATGAAATTAGTGAGATAATTATCATTGACGATGGCTCAAAAGACAAAACTATTTTTATTGCCCAATCTTTTGAAAAAGTATTGCCAATTGAAATAATAAGAATAGAAAAAAACAAAGGCAAAGGAAATGCTATTAAGTCTGGCGTTAAAAAGGCCACCAGAGATTTAATTTTTATATATGACGCTGACGCCGCAGTCCCACCAGAAGAGATTGAAAAATTTTTAGCACAAATAGAAAAATACGATATAGTAATTGGATCTAGAACTCTAGAAGAATCAAAAACAAAAATGTCTTCTACAAGACGATTTATTGGACTGTGTTTTCATATTTTTTGTTATCCCCTTTTGCCAAAAATTAAAGATGCCTCATGCGGAGCTAAATTATTTAAAACAAAATTTGCAAAACAAATTTTTGAATTACAAAAAATTAATCGTTTTGCATTTGATATTGAAATTTTATGGCTAGCCAAAAAAATGAATTATAAAATTAAAGAGGTTGGAGTCACTTGGCAAGAAATTTCTGGTTCAAAAGTTAATATCTTTAAAGATAGTCTTGAAATGTTTTTTTCGGTATTGGGCTTGTATAAAAAAAGTTTATTTGGTTAAAATATAGAAATTAAATTTAATATTAAATATATAAAAATGAATAAAAAAACTAAGCTCATATTAACAACATTATTAATTTACGGTATTCCAATTTTATTATGGTCGTTTATGCCATATACAAGAAATATTTGGGGAAGCTTTACCGACTCTTTTATATTTAACTTTTTATTTTATAACAAAACTATTTTCTGGCCAATGGGAATTATCTTTGATGTTCTTTTCCTTTATTGTTTTTTTACGTTACTTTACAAAAAAGAATCCTCTATTGATTTAGAAAAAGAAAGAGTTTTTTATATATTTTCTGGTGTTAAAAAATTAATCAATTGGATTTTTATTAATAAAATACAAAAAGAAGCTTTTTTAATAAAAGAAGAAAAAATATCTTTATTGTTTTATTTGGTTAAAATATATTTTACGCCCGTAATGTTAAAATTTTTAGTAGAAAATGTCGCTTCTTTGATTAGAGTTTTTCCAGAAACGGTTTTGCCAAATATAACAATAAATAGTTTATTAGGTTTTTATTTTCCTTTTGCTTTTTATTCAATGTTAGTTATTGATACTTTAATCTTTACATCTGGATATCTGTTTGAATCGCGTTCATTAAAAAATGTTGTAAAATCGGTAGAACCAACTGCTTTAGGTTGGTTTGTGGCTATTATATGTTATCCTCCAGTTAATAATTTAACAGGTAATTTTTTAGGATGGTATTCTTCTGACTTTGGAAATTTTAAAAACGTAAATATAAATTTAATAGCAGGATTTTTATCCCTTATATTATTTTTTATATATGTTTGGGCTTCTGTTGTATTAGGATTCAAGGCTTCTAATTTAACAAATAGAGGAATTGTTTCAAACGGTCCTTATAAATATGTAAGACATCCTGCATATATATCAAAAAATTTAAGCTGGTGGATTATGGCAATACCAGCAATTCAATATTATGGATGGATTGCAATATTTAGTTTAGCCTCCTGGAGCTTTATTTATTTTCTAAGAGCACTCACCGAAGAGAAACATCTTATGCAAGATCAAGAATATATTGATTATATAAAGAAAGTAAAATATATGTTTATCCCCGGAATTATTTAGCATATTTTCTTTTAAAAAAATTAAAAAGCACTATTTTAATAGTGCTTTTTAGGTCTAACTAAATAAAAATTTTTAAGTATTAAAATCAGAAAGAAGCAAAAATATTGTTTGAGCACTTAATTCTTTGTTTGGCATAATTTTTAAAATTACATTCAAATTATCTCCTTTTTTAATTTCTTTAATATCAATTTTATCTTGTATATGATTTCCGTTGTTATCCTTGCCAAAAGAATATACTGTAATGTTTTGATCTAATTTAATTTCTACGCTATTTCCCTGATAAGATATAATTACTTGATTGCTATTTATATCAACTACTTGTCCATAAGCAATAATTGAAGTGATTACTTCTGAACCTAGATCTTCTACTAACAAATTACATTTTTTGGCATCATCAATATTAAAATCCGTTTTCGGTATCTCATTTTTTTGACTTTGATAAACCATTCCAGCCCCACCGCCAATTATAAATATTGCAAAACCTAAAATTATTAATGCAATAATAGACCTTATTCTAAACATATTTTTGTTTTTTAATTATAACTTTAATGCTTTTGTTTTTAATTTATCTTTTTTATTCAAAAGGAGATGTCTCTTTCCAATTAGGCAAACTGCCACTATTTGGATCTTGGGCTGAAATATATTTTGAAGCAAAACAACAGTATCCGTCTTCATCACAAACTTGTAAAGTCGCTTGTGTTCCGGTTGGTATTAAATAATATGTGTGAACTGCCAATGGATCTTGAAACTGATAAAAATCAGCTGGCTCGTTAGTTTCATTACCATCTCCAAACCACCAGCTAAATTTACTTCCAGTGTCATTACTACAAAGATGAGCAGAGCCATCTGTATAACACAAGGAACTTCCTCCTGAAAAACTAACTGGTTCTTCAAGAACAATTGGATCGGTTAATATATTTAAACTAGGAAATGGAGCAGCATGTCCATTAATTCTAAAGGTTATTGCATTGTTTTTGTCTGTTGAACCATTTGAACCGTTGTAATAAATCCAATCAGAACTAAGTCCACGAGAATCTGTCACTTTTACTCTCCAATAATAATTTGTGTTAAAAGCAATTTCGTTGAATCCTGGTGATGCGGATACGTAAATATCTGCTTGATTAAGACTAGAAGGATAATTTTGAGATTTTGTGACTATAGGAGAATTAAAATCAACATTATCTGCCATTTGCATAATATATTTTTGTTGACCATCGCTGTCGGGGTCAGAAAATTTCCAAGTAAACCAAATTAAAGATTTTCCTTGAGAAAGACACATCCAAGGACTTGACTTTGAAAAAGTATTTACAGTTGGTGGATGATTTATTATGCAATCATCAGAGGTACTACAAGTTGCTTGTGGTAAAATATTTGTTCCAGCAACACAAGTTTGTTGATAGGTGTCACAATATGAATATGAATATGAATTGCAATCTGTATCGGAATCACAATTTGACCCTCCTCCACCTGGTACACATTTGTTTTCCCAATTACATTGAAATGATTGTGATGAACAATCATTGTCATCATTACAAGTTGTTCCTCCACCACCAACTACACAAGCTCTACTACTATTACATGTTGTTTGGTTTTCACAATCAGAATTAGAGTAACAAGACTTACCTAAACCTGTAGTTGTTAAAATACATTGCAATTCATTATTACAACGATAATCTCCATATCCACCACTAGATGAACCGCTGGAAGAACCCGAAGATGAGCCAGAAGAACTTCCGCTAGACGAACCAGAGCTTGAACCGCTGGAAGAACCCGAAGATGAGCCAGAAGAACTTCCGCTAGACGAACCAGAGCTTGAACCGCTGGAAGAACCCGAGGAACTACCTGAAGAAGAACCTGAACTTGAACCGCTGGAACTGCCTGAAGAAGAACCACTAGAAGAACCCGAACTACTTCCAGAGGAGGAACCTGAACTTGAACCGCTGGAACTGCCTGAAGAAGAACCACTAGAAGAACCCGAACTACTTCCAGAGGAGGAACCTGAACTTGAACCGCTGGAACTGCCTGAAGAAGAACCCGAACTACTTCCAGAGGAGGAACCCGAACTTGAACCACTGGAAGAACCCGAAGACGAACTAGAACTATCACAATCTTCACATACTGTAGTTACAGTAGGAGGATTGCACACAGCACCCGTTCCAAGATCATCAAAACAAGTTCCTGGATAATTTGCATAAGTAATACAATGTGGTGGTAAACACCCTTGATCAATAGTTACAGTTTGTGGAGGTGCGCAATCCATCCATTGAACTGTTTCTCTTGGACCTTCACAAGCACACTCTGCATCATCTTCTGACACTTGTTGACAAACAGTAGTTTTCCAATCATCACAAATGGCTGTTCCGCAACAATATGAGACACCAACTTTTTCACAAGTTCCACCACAATCTTGAACCTTATTCTCAGTTTCATAAGGAGTACATGTTGGTACGCCACCAGGCGTTGTACACACTTCTCCAACGGTTTTGTTGTAGATAGCATTATCTTTACAAGTTTGGGTTGTTTCCGGGAGAGCACAAGTCCTAATTGTCCTAGTTTTTGCCCTTACATAACAATGTGCATCCCCATTTTCAACTTCACATCCTTTACTCAACCCATTTTCAACAACTTCACAAACCAATCCTGTACACTTACAAGAAAAAGTGCCTAGCCATACATCTTCACCACAGTCTTCATACCATGGAGTCCATGTATCAATATATACAGAATTATATCCTCTTGGTCTTTGTGGAAGATGGCAAATTTCATAAGTCCCCGGCGACATATCATCACAAATATAATTATAGTGTCTTTTAGTGATATAACGTCCGTCACATTGATATGCATCGGACAATCTATTCTCAATTGTTATTGGACATTCCTGACGAATATAGCAACTCCAATCACAATTTTTTGAAGAGTCCATATAAAGCTCTGCCCACTTACAAATTCCGTCATCAATAGTTCCCCGATCACAATCAATAGTACAATTTCCAATTGTTTCCCCATCTTCACACCATCCATCTCCACAAATAGGAAGAGCAGGGCTATAAGCTTTTATCTGAAATACGACAATAAATATCGTTGCTATTATTAATAAAAAAATAATTGCTTTTTGATTTTTCATTTAATTTTTAAAATCAAATTTTATTTAGTTGTAGAAGTAAGTATAAAAATTGATGTTCCTTGTAATTTACCGTCCGATAAAAGTTTCAAAGCTATGTTTATATTATCTCCTTTTTTTATTTCTTTAATATCAACCTTACTTTGAGTAGGATTTCCTGTGCTGTCATTAACCAAAGCATAAACTGGACTATTTTCATTTATTTCAACCTTAATACTGTCTCCACCATAAGATAGCGTTATAACATTATTATCCAAACTCATTACTTGTCCATAAGCAGTAATTGAGGTAATTGTTTTTGAGGTTAAATCTTTTATTATTGTTGAGACTATTTTTTCATTTTTAATAACTTCTTGTTTGGATTGATATAAAATACCAAAAGCTCCACCCAATATAACCAAAACTATTCCTATTATTACCAATAAAATTATTGATGATGATTTATTCATTTATTTAAAAGTAAAAATAATTAATAATTAAAAATATTTTATATTTTTAATTATTTATAATTATACTAAAGATTAATTTAATTTATAAAAATGATACAAATGTAAATATTAATACATTTTACCTTTTTAAATTTTATAAAACAAATAGTCAAGCTGTGGATAACTATTGTTTAGATTAATATTAAAAACTTGACAAATATACACATAATTGTAAAATTATACAAAGGCATATTTTGCCAGTTCCTTGACAAATTTTACACCCCTTTTATCTTAAGGAAACTTACCGATGAAAACCAAAGTCGCACTATTGTTTGTATGTTTTTTGTTTATCTTTTCTTTTGCTAAAAAATCAGGTGGTTTTGATGAATTTCAACAAAATTCTGGTGGAATCGTTTACTCAAATGGTAAGGATGCATTTTTTTTGGAACTCAGCACGGGAAAAAATTTTAATCTAACTTCTGATACAAGCGAAACTGTTGTCATTAAGTCACCTGTAATTTCTGACAACGGAAAGGTTTTGCTTTGGTTCCAAGATTCTAAATTTTACTTTAGACGTCTCCCAATGGGACCTGTGCGCGCAGTACAAGTAAACAAAGCTGTTTATAAGAAAGCTGGAAAAAATAAAAGAGTTAGCATAGGCACGGATGATATAATAGAAGATATTGTGTGGCAAGGTGGCGACATAAAGAATATAACACTTTCTCCAGATGGCTCAAGATTTGCTTTTGATACAAAATTTCAATCGTTTGGTTGGGTTTTGTATGACAAAGGAAATCCTGTTGCTTTAGAAAAATTCGCAGCGGCTGGAATGTTAACTGACGTAAATATGCTAAGAAACGATTTGATATCTAGCACACTACCTATTTACATTAAAAAGATTGATTCTTTTAATGGTATATTCTATTTAAGCACCATATACAATAAGGAAGGTAGTCATTCTGACGACCCAATTGAAGATAACTTTGCTCACCCTCGTTATGGGAATCTTGTTAAAAGACCACCTGATTTATTTTTTAAAGCAGTAGACCAGAGTCCAAACTTAAAACTGCCCCCTAATACCCTTATAAAGCCATTAGGGCATGGACTTTATGGCCTGCCTCTTAATTATGGTGGAGAGGCTATAGATGGAAAACTTCCGAAAAACATATACACTACGCGTTGCACTAAAAAAAATGCTCATTATCTTACTTTCCAAAACTTTAAAAATTGGGAAGAAGGTAGAAAGCTAGCTGCTTTTATTTATCAAATTGGAGACCAATGGGGTCCAATTGAGATAAGGGTGCTTGATTCAAAAAAACAAAATGGAACTGGTGATGAATTTATTCAAGGAAGATCGTGGTATCACTGTTCTGAAGAAAAAGATTTGCCAGAGCATCTTCAAAAGCCTCGTGAATGGGAAGTTCTTGTTTTCTCAAAGTCATGCGAAGGACTTTCTTGGAGGCCAGACGGCTCTTTGGCAATTCAAAGTGAAGGAGATCTTTATTTAATAGATTCTTCTCAGCTTCAAGATGGATTTGATAAAAGCAAAGTGATAAAGAAACGTAAAAAAAATACGTTGAATATCAAACCCTACGACAATATTTTTCCGGCTGAACCAAAACTTATTGCCAAAGGAATAAAAGGTACCTGTTTAACTTGGGTATCTGATTCTTCTTTTCTTATTCTTGGTCCAGATAATAATGTTTATCTATGGAATCAAGGGGATGTAAAAAAAATAGCAGACTCTACAGGTGAATTTACTTACTGTAGTAAATCTCCTTTTGAAGACGTAAAAGATTACTATCGTCTTGCCGATGGATATATTGAACAAAACTCAGGTGAAAATTTTGAGAAATTCCCCTTCTCAATAAGTGGTGAAACTAAATTAAAAGAACCAGAATATATAGAATTTCACATAGGAAATATAGAAACTAAATGGTCTCCTTTTGGACAAAATTTTATTTACATTTGGACTGGTCCTGTTGGCTCAAGAAAAGTTCCTTTGCAATTTGCTTTGCTTGATGACTGTTATGCTTTAGACGACATCAAGGACCCTTCTAAATACACATACTCATCTAGCCAAGAACGGAAAGAAAAAGTTATAGATGGACCTAAATATAAAAAACAAAGTGGGAATAATCAGCACAATAAAAATGATGTGTTGACTCATGAAGAAGTCAAAACTTCAAAAGACAATGTTATATTTGATTTTAGTCAAGTTTTGCTCCTAAAAATGGGAGATTCTTATGCAGCAATAAAGCCAGAATCAGTTGAAGAAAAAGATGAAAAATCAGAGCTTCATCGTTTTCTAACATATAAATGGAGATTCTGGCCAAAAGTAATTTTGCCAGGAATCCTAGCAAAAACAGATATTAATTAGGTTTTTTAAAATAAAAACCTAATAGACCCTCTAATCTATTAAGATTTGAGGGTTTTTTCTTTTTTATCAATTAAATTACTAACTGGATAAAAGGTTTTTCTATGAATTTTACAAGGTCCAAATTTTTTTAAATTTGCAATATGTAATGCCGTACCATAACCTTTGTGTTTATCAAATCCATATTGCGGATACTTTTTATGATATTTTTGCATTAATCTGTCTCGTGTCACTTTTGCAATTATTGATGCAGTGGAGATAGAAAGAACTTTTTGGTCGCCTTTTATAATTGATTTTTGAAAAATTTTGTTTTTCCCCTGAGCCTGTCGCACAATAAAATTTCCGTCAACCAACAAAAAGTCGGGAGCCAATTTTTTATAAGCTTTATACATTGCCAATTTTGTAGCTTCTAAAATATTTATTTTGTCTATCATTTTTTCTGAAACAATTCCAACTCCCCACCTTACATCTTTATTATTAATCAAAATTTTATAAAAATCTTCTCGCTGTTTTTCAGAAAGTTTTTTTGAATCGTTAATCCCTTTTAATAAAATTTTTGCTTTAGGATTTATAAAAACAGCACCCGCTACAACAGGACCAGCTAAGGGGCCTCTACCTGCTTCATCAATTCCAACTATTATATTATAGCCTTGACGCCATAATTTTTTTTCTTCATTAAAATTTGGGTATTTCATAATTTTTAGATTAACGCATTATAGCACTTGTAAAATCTACTCTACAAGGTAAAATAGTATATTAAATAGAATATATTAATTATGCCAAAATTTACTCATTTACACGTTCACAGTCACTATTCCCTACTTGATGGTCTTCCAAAAATAGACCAGCTTTTAGATTATGTAAAAGAATTAAAAATGGACTCTGTTGCTATAACAGATCATGGAGTTATGTATGGTGCCGTTGAATTTTATAAAAAAGCTAAGGCTAAAAAAATAAAACCTATTATTGGTTGTGAATTTTATACTGCTTTTGAAAAATTAACCGATAAAAGACCAGGAATTGATGCCACACGAAATCACTTAATTTTACTAGCAAAAAATCAACAAGGTTATAAAAATTTAGTAAAACTTGTTTCAATTGCTCACCTTGATGGGTTCTATTACAAACCAAGAATTGATGACGAAATTTTAGAAAAATATTCCGAAGGTTTAGTTTGTTTGTCTGCTTGTATTCAAGGAAAAATCCCACAGTTGCTTTTGGCAAATAAAATTGACGAAGCAGAAGCTTTAGCAAAAAAATATGAATCTTGGTTTGGTAAAGGAAGTTTTTATTTAGAAATTCAACATCACGTAACTATTCCAGAACAAGCAACTGCTAACAAAAAAATTATTGAGCTTTCTAAAAAAACTGGCATTCCTTTGGTTTGCACAAATGATATTCATTATCTAAGAAAAGAAGATGCAGAAGCTCAAGACATTTTAATGTTAATTAACACAGGAGCCGATATTAATGACCCAGAAAGGTTGTCTATGGCAAACGATGATTTTTCAATGAAAAGTCCAGAACAAATGGCAGAAGAATTTAAAGAATACCCAGAAGCTTTAGCAAATACTCAAAAAATTGCAGATATGTGTAATGTAGAAATTGAATTAGGCAAAACAAAATTACCGGTATTTCCATTGCCAGAAGGAAAAACTGCCGAAGAATTTTTAGAAGAATTGTGTTGGAATGGAATAGAGTTGAGATATGGTAAAAACCCTGATTCAAAAGTAATAGAGAGACTAAAATACGAACTTTCAGTTGTTGGAAAAACTGGATTTGCAGGATATTTTTTAATTGTGCAAGAGTTTGTAAAATGGGCAAAAGATAATAGAATTGTTGTGGGTCCTGGTAGGGGTTCTGCTGGAGGCTCTATCATTGCTTATTTATCAGGAATTACAAATGTTGACCCATTAAAACATAACTTACTTTTTGAAAGATTCTTAAATCCTGAAAGAATTTCTATGCCCGATATTGATATGGACTTTGCTGATAGGCGTAGAGATGAAGTTATAAAACACGTTGCAGAAAAATACGGACAAGATCACGTTGCCCAAATTATTACTTTTGGTACAATGGCTGCTCGCGGTGTTATACGTGATGTTGGTAGAGCTTTGCAATATACATATTCATATTGTGACCAAATGGCAAAAATGATTCCAACTGGAATGGATTTAACAGAAACTCTAGAAAAAGTTGATGAATTTAAAGAAAAATATGAGACAGATCCAATGGCAAAAAAACTAATCGACCTTGGACTAAAGCTGGAAGGCGTTGCCCGCCATGCGTCAACTCATGCTTGTGGAGTTGTGATTTCAGCTGATCCGCTAACCGATTCTGTTCCACTACAAAGACCACGAGATTCTGAAATTGGAGTTATAACTCAATATGAAGGACACAGTATTGAAGACTTAGGACTTTTAAAAATGGATTTTTTAGGATTAAAAAATTTAACAATAATAGAAGATACTTTGGCGCGTATTTATGTTTTACACGATAATTTAAAAATTAATTTAGACAATGTTCCTTATGACGACGAACTAACTTATAAACTTTTGCAAGAAGCTCTAACTACTTCTGTATTTCAATTAGAATCTGATGGAATGAAAAGATATCTAAAAGAATTACAGCCAAGCGTTTTTGAAGATATTACTGCTATGGTTGCTTTATATCGTCCGGGTCCAATGCAATTTATTCCAGATTATATTGCCAGAAAACATGGTAATCAAACCATTGAATACTTACATCCAAAACTAGAACCAATTTTAAAAGACACTTATGGAATTTGTATTTATCAAGAACAGTTAATGAAAATTGCTCAAGAGGTTTGCGGTTTTACTTTGGGAGAAGCTGATGTTTTAAGAAAAGCTGTTGGTAAAAAAATTAAAGAATTGCTTGATACTCAAGAAACAAAATTTATTAATGGAGCTGTAGAAAATGGTGCATCAAAAAAAATTGCAGAAGAACTTTGGCAATGGATTTTACCATTTGCATCTTACGGATTTAATAAATCTCACTCAGCAGCCTATGCTACAATTGCTTATCAAACCGCCTATTTAAAAGCTCATTACCCTGTTGAATTTATGGCATCTGTTTTAACTTCAGAAAAAGCTGATGTTGAAAGAATTTCATTTTTAATTGATGAATGTAAAAAAATGGAAGTTGAGGTTTTGCCACCAAACATTAATGAGTCTTTAAAAAACTTTACTGTTGTCCCCAAAAAAAATCAAATTCGTTTTGGACTTTTAGCAATTAAAAATGTTGGCGTAAATATTATTGATTCAAGTGTTGAAGAAAGAAAAAATAATGGACCATTTAAATCAATTAGTGATTTTATAAATAGAATTCCAGTTAAAGATTTAAATAAAAAATCAATGGAAGCTTTGATTAAAGCCGGAGCTTTTGACCAATTTGAAGAAAGAAATAAACTTTTACAAAATTTAGAAAGAATGTTAGAAATTGCCAGAGAGGATAAAAGAAATAAAAATACAAATCAAATAGGACTCTTCGCTAGCACAACAATTACTACTAATGATATAAAACTTAATGATGCTACTCCTGCTAGTGAATTTGAAAAACTTAGCTGGGAAAAAGAATTACTTGGATTATATGTAAGCTCTCATCCATTAAACGGATTTAAAAAGCTTTTAGAAAAAAGAACTATTCCGCTTATAAAAGTAGATTCAGCAATGGTAGATAAAAAAATTATTGTTGGCGGATTAATTTCTTCTGCTAAAAAAATAATTACAAAAAATGGAAAACCAATGTTGTTTTTAAAACTTGAAGATTTAACTGCCAAAGCAGAAGTGGTAATTTTCCCAAATTTATTAGAAAGAAATCCAAATGCATTACAAGAAAATAAAATTATTTTTGTTGCAGGTAGAGTTGATGACCGAAACGGTGAAATAAAAATAGTAGCCGACGACGCGCAGGAAATTATTGCTCCAAAAGAAAACATTCATCAAATCAATTAAATATTGACTTAGATTTTACCACAGACTATACTATATATAGTAATACTAACGATTGCCATGCTCACCAAGCAAGGTATCGCATAAGCGATAAATTAAAGATTCTAAGTTAACTATTACTAAATTAAGTGCTCGCTTTCGCGAGAAACTAGATGGAACCGCGTGGTTTAACCTCGTTCTAGTATTAAATTATTAAGTTTAATTTAATATTGAAACGAGGTTATTTTTTTACCTTCTTTTAATATTATTTAAAATAAAATTTTATGGAAAATATAGAAAAAGTAAGACATTCTTTATCGCATATTTTAGCACAAGCAGTGCTAGAGTTTTTTCCTAAAACAAAATTAGGAATGGGTCCTGCAATTGAAAATGGTTTTTATTATGATTTTCAGTTCCCCACTCCATTGCAAGAAAATGATTTAGAAAAAATTGAAAAACGAATGAAAGAAATAATTTTACAAAATGAAAAATTTGAAAAAGAAGAAATTTCAAAAATAAAAGCAAAAAAACTTTTTGCAAATCAGCCATATAAATTGGATTTAATTTCTGAATTACCAGGCAAAACCGTAACTATTTATACAAATGGAAATTTTACAGATTTATGTAAAGGTCCTCACATTAAAAACACAAAAGAAATAAACCCTAATTCTTTTCATTTAACAAAAATTGCTGGGGCTTATTGGAAAGGTTCTGAAAAAAATAAAATGCTAACTCGTATTTATGGATTAGCCTTTGAAACTCCAGAAGAGTTAACGGCTTATTCAAAGATGATGGAAGAAGCTGAAAAAAGAGATCACAGAGTTCTTGGTGAAAAATTAGACTTATTTCATATTGATGAAAAGGTTGGTTTAGGACTCCCCCTCTGGCACCCCAGAGGAGCTATGATTTGGAGACAAATCGAAGATTTCTGGTACCAAGAACATATAAAAAATGACTATGAATTAGTAAGAAGCCCTCATATTGGAAATCGCACCTTGTGGGAAACTTCAGGACATTGGGGATTTTATAACGCAAGTATGTATCCTCCAATAGAAATTGGACAAGCCCTAGAAGAAAAACAAAAAGGGATAAAAGCAAAAGAGTCTGAAGAATATTTATTAAAACCAATGAATTGTCCTTTTCATGTTCAGATTTATAAAACAAAACCTAGATCATACAGAGAGCTTCCAATGCGTTGGGCAGAATGCGGAACTGTTTATAGATTTGAAAAAAAAGGTGAACTTTCTGGGCTAACCAGGGTTAGAGGATTTACTCAAGATGACGCCCACATTATTTGTCGTACAGATCAGGTTGAAGATGAATTAAAAAAGGTCGTTGACTTTATTTTATTTATTTTTAAATCTTTTGGATTTGATATTGATAATATTGAAGTCTTTCTTTCTTTGAGAGACCCAAAAAATAAGGAAAAATATACTGGCACAGATAGGGGGTGGAAATTTGCAGAAGATATTTTAAGAAAAATTACAATTGAAAAAAAATTAAAATTTACAGAAGAAAAAGGAGAAGCTGCTTTTTATGGACCAAAATTAGACTTTAAGTTAAAAGATGTTTTAGGAAGAAAATGGCAATGCTCAACTTTACAATTTGATTTTAATTTACCAGAAAGATTTAATATGACTTATATTAATAACCAAGGAGCCGAAGAAAGACCCTATATGATTCATAGAGCATTGTTTGGCTCATACGAAAGGTTTATTGCCTTATTAATAGAACACTTTGCAGGAGCCTTCCCTTTGTGGCTATCTCCTATTCAAGTTGCCGTAATCCCAATTTCAGAAAAGCATTTAGGTTATGCTCAAAAAATTATAGAAGAATTAAAGAAAAATAATATCAGAATAGATTTTAAAAATGAGAATGAAACTCTTGGTAAAAAAATTCGCGCGGTAGAAATGCAAAAAATTCCATATCTATTAGTTATGGGAGATAAAGAAGTTAAAACCGAATCAGTTTCTGTGAGAGAAAGGGGCAAGGGAGACTTAGGAGTGATTAAAATTGATGAATTTTTAGAGAAAATTAAAAAAGATATTAAAGATAAAAAATAGAAATATAAAATTGTTTGGATTATAAATTTTATGAAAGAATTATCTGATGCAACAAAAAAATTAATTGCACAGTACGAACTTTCAAAACAATTAGAACGGTTAGACTCTAATAGCACAACTATTCACGTTGATGAAGTGGCCTTAAAGGTTGCCGCTTTTTATGAACAAATAAGAACCGTTGTTGAATGGAAAGAAGAACATTTAATGCGTCGGGCTGCCATTATCAGAAAACTAAAAAGAAAATTTTTTGATTTAGAATTAAACGGATTCATAACTCAAAACGAAACTGGAGAATCTTTAATTTTAGAATTAATAAGGGGAGGACACTTACCAAATGATAGAATTCAAGAGTCAAAAATAGAAGAAACACAAAATATAATAAATAGATATGTTTTTTTTCTAAAAAATTCTCCTGAATATAAAGAAGGTAAAACTGGACTTGATTTTTACAATTGGTTATTAGAAGTAGCCGCCTGTGAAATAGAAGATACTTTAATTCCAGCAATTGAAGAAAGAGCTTTAATGGATTTTATGTTTACTTTAATGAAAGAAAAAATTAAGGTCTCTGAAAAAATATACGAAGCAAAAATATTAAAAAAAGACCGTACAGATTTACAAATATATATAGCAGTACAACAATCTCTTTTTAAACTAGATAAACCAATAATAAGTTATAATCTTTTATCATATAAATATCCTAATTGGAAAAAAAATGATGAACAATTTTTATCCGGCATTTCACAAGCAATTTTTAAAATTTGGAAAGATATTGAAAATGATTTATCAAACCCTCTTGCCAATAAGTTTTACATTATTTGTGAAAAATATGACACTCCGTATTTATTATTAGGAGACATACTCTTACAAGAAAATATTATTCAAAATAAAGACATTGAAAAACCTGCTAAATTAGAGTTGTTAATTAAGAAAGCTTATTCAAAAAGATTATCCACATTGAAAACCAGAACCAAAAGGGCGGCTATTTATTCTACTATATCTATATTTGTTACAAAAATATTATCTTTATTTTTATTATTAGTTCTTTTATCAAAATTAGTCCCCAAAGAAAGTCAAAGTGCTATAATGTTAATAGTTGATGTTTTAGTTCCTACTCTTTTAATGTTTATCATGATTTCTTTAATTAAAAATCCTTCAGAAAAAAATCTAAACATTGTTGTAATGGAAACAATGAAAATTGTATATAAAGAAGAAACTCCTGATATTTATGAAATTAAAATGAAAACTAAAAAAGGATTTTTAACTAGAATGATAATCTCTCTTGTTTATGTAATATCTAGTTTTGCATCTTTTGGAGCGATTTATTTTGCTTTTGCTTTTTTTAATTTCCCTATTTCTTCCATCGTCATAAATATGATATTTATAGCGTTAATTCTTTTTACAGGAACAACACTTAGTAAAAGGGCTCAAGAATTAACTATTGAAGAAGAAAAAGAAAATTTTTTAAGTTTTATAGCTGATATCTTTTTTTTACCAGTACAAGGATTGGGCAAATGGATTTCTACAAAATGGAAAAAGTATAACGCTGTTGCTGCTATTTTTAATGCCTTAATAGATATGCCATTTTCAGTGTTCATAGAATTTTTAGAAAAATGGCGATATTTTATCAAGGAAAAGAAGGAAGAAATGAGATAATGGTGAAAAAATATCACATAATTATTTTTGGATGCCAAATGAACATTTCTGATGCAGAAAGAATTTCTGCTATTTTAGAGTCTATAAAATATGAAAAAACCTCAAATATCAATGAAGCCGATTTAATTGTTATCACAATGTGTTCCGTACGGCAATCTGCGGCAGATCGAATACACGGACTTGTTGAAAAATTTAAAGTGATTAAAAAATCAAATTCTAAATTAAAAACAATTTTAACGGGATGTGTTATTAAAAAAGATAAGCCAAAATTTGAAAAAGGATTTGATTATGTAATTGATATTAGAGATATTAAAAAAATACCTGAGTTGTTAGGCAAAAAAATAATTGACAACACGGATAATTATTTAGACATTACACCCAAATACTCTTCTAAATTTTCGGCCAATGTGCCAATAATGACAGGCTGTAATAATTTTTGTGCATATTGCGTTGTTCCTTACACTAGGGAAAGAGAAGTCTCAAGACCGGCTAAAGAAATAATTTCTGAGATTAAAAATTTAGTTAAAAGTGGTTATAAAGAAATATGGCTTTTAGGACAAAATGTTAACAGTTATAACGATGGCAAAATAAACTTCGCAATGTTGTTAAAAATGGTAAATAATATTCCTGGAAAATTTTGGATACGTTTTACTTCTTCTCACCCAAAAGATTTTAACGACGAAGTTATAAATACTATGGCAATTGGTAATAAAATTACTCCGTATTTAAATTTACCTGCACAATCAGGAGACGATGAAGTTTTAAAATCAATGAATCGCCACTATAATATTAAAGACTATAAAAATAAAATAAAAAAACTTAGAAAAAAAATCTCGGGGATTTCTATTTCAACAGACATAATTGTTGGGTTCCCAGGAGAAACAAAAAAACAATTTGAAAATACCGCAAAATTATTTAGAGATATAAAATATGATATGGCTTATATTAATAAATATTCTTCAAGAGCTGGTACTGTAGCAGCAAAATTAAAAGATAGCGTCTCATGGGATGAGAAAAAACGTAGAGAAAAAGTTTTAACTGAAATTTTAAAACAAACCGCATTAGAAAATAATAAAAAGTTAGTTGGAAAAGAGACAACCGTTTTAATAAACGAAAATAGGGGCAAAGATTATTTTGGAAAAAATGAACACTATAAAACAATTAAAATTAAATATGATAAAGATATTTTAGGCCAACTTGTAAAAGTAAAAATAACAGAAGCTCATCCTTTTACATTAAAAGGAGAAATTATCAATGAATAAAATAATCGTAATATTGGGACCAACTGCATCAGGAAAAACAGACTTATCTATAAAACTGGCTAAAAAATATAATGGCGAGGTGATTTCAGCTGACTCAAGGCAAGTTTATAAGGGATTAGATATCGGCTCTGGGAAAATAACTAAAAAGGAGATGCAAGGCATCCCCCACTATCTTCTAGACGTTGCAAATCCAAAAAGGAAATTTACAGTTGCTCAATATCAAAAACTAGCAATAAAAGCTATTAAAAATATACAAAAGAAAAACAAGTTGCCAATTTTGGTTGGAGGAACTGGTTTTTATATTCAATCAATTATTGACGGTATTGTTATTCCAGAAGTTAAACCTAATTGGGAATTAAGAAAAGAATTAGAAAAAAAATCTAACGAAGAACTTTATAAAATGCTATTAGAAAAAGATCCCGAAAGAGCAAAAACAATTGATAAACAAAACCCTCGTAGATTAATAAGAGCCCTAGAAATTATCTTAGTTACAAAAAAACCAATACCATTTTTAAAATCTAAAAATAATTTTGAAGTTTTACAAATAGGAATTAAAAAAACTCCAGAAGAATTGAAAAAACCTATTAAAAAAAGATTAAAAAAAAGATTAAAAAATAACGCCATAATAAATGAAGTTAAAAAACTTCACAAGATATTATCTTGGAAAAGACTAGAAGAATTTGGATTAGAATATCGGTTCGTCGCACAATATTTGCAAAATAAAATATCCTATCAAGAAATGATAGATAAGATTCAAATAGAGTCAGAGCATTATGCAAAAAGACAAATGACATGGTTTAAACGAGATAAAAAAATTAACTGGACAGAAAATAGTAAAGATGCTATAAGAATGGTAGATTCTTTTACAACCAAATAGACTCTTCTCTATTCACGGAGACCGGAAAATGAAAAAGAAAGTCATATTAGTATCGATTATCTTAACAATTCTTTTACTTTTTGCAGTCAAAACCGTAAACTCTCAGTATTATAATTACCAGCCCTATACATACTCACCGGGGCATATTTATAAAATTAACTCTCTACCAATTTATTCATATAGTCCTGGATACCTGTACCCAAATCTGCCAAACTATTATCCAAGCAACTCATATAGGTCTACTTCAAATTATCACTACGAAGGCCCAAACAGCCTTCACGCTTTGAGACAAAGACAAATCCAAGAATATAGCCCTTCGGCACTTTTTGATGATTTAAAAAGTGTAAACTCCAAAAAAAGACAAACTGCAGTAGAGCTTATATCAAGATTTATTGGCAATAAACAAGTAGAAGAAGCTGTTATAAAAATTGCTCTGGAAGACCCATGCTATGGTGTCCGTAAAGAGGCTGTCTTAGCCCTTCGCAAAGCTAACAGTCTAGAAGCAATCAATTGCCTAAAAAGGGTAGAAATTGGAGACCCATATTCAGAGATAAGCTCAATTGCAAAAAAAACTAGCATCAAAATCCTCTATTTAAGTCTACAAAGCACTGATAAAAAAGACCGAATAGAAGGACTAAAAAGATTATCTGGAATGAATCTCAATTCAGAAGAATTCTCTAACGTGCTAGTCAAAGTCCTTACCTCTGACCCAGACCCAGAAGTAAGAATGGGGGCAATTGAACTAATCGGTAAGTTAGACAAGGAAGCTATCAATAATTTGATACCAACATTAAAAAGGTTACAAGATAATGATCCAGTGTCAAAGATAAGAGAAAGAGCCAAATCTATTCTAGAACAAAAATAGAACAACAAAAGCGGAGTCCGTAAACTCCGCTTTTTTATTTATTATAAATAAAATTTATTTTAATTCACTTTTTATTAATTGGGCTACCTTTTCTGGATTAGCTGTCCCTCGAGTTTGAGCCATCACTTGCCCTGTTAAAAATTGAGTTGCGTTTTGCTTGCCCGATTTATAGTCCTGAACTGCTTTTGGATTTTTTTCTATTATTTCTTTTATAATTTTTTCTAAAGCTGAGTCGTCTGTCATTTGCCCTAAATCATTTTCTTCTATAATATGTGATGGGTCAACTCCCGTGTTAAACATATTCAGTAAAACCATCTTTGCTACCCTAGAAGATATCTCGCCTTTATAAATCATTTTAATAAATTCTGCAAAATTTTCTGGAGTAATTTTAAATTCTGTTTCTATAAATTCTTTGCCCTGTAATAAACCCTGAACATCAGAAATTAAATAATTAGCAACTAGTTTATATAACTTCTTTTCATTTTCTATTTTTTCAATTTTTAGCCATTCATCAAATTCAGAAATAACTTTTTCAAAATACTCACCTAAATCTTTATTAACTATAAAAATTTCAATTGCATTTTTTTCTAAACCAAATTCTTTAGCCATTCTAAATCTTTTTTGTTCTGGTAATTCTGGAATTGTGCCTTTTATCTCATTAATAAAAATTTCTTCAAAGTGTAATGGTGGTAAATCTGGTTCTGGGAAATATCTATAATCATGAGCTTCTTCTTTTTCTCTTTGGCTAAATGTTATTTCTTTTTTATCGTGCCAGCCACGAGTTTCTTGTACAATTTTTTCTCCAGATGCTAAAACATCCTCTTGTCTTTTTATTTCAAAATCTACAGCCTTTTCAACAACTTTAAAAGAATTTAAATTTTTAATTTCAACTTTAGTTCCTAATTTATCGTCTTTGCTTATTGAAATGTTCACTTCAACTCTCATTTGTCCCTTTTCCATATCAGCTGACGAAACACCTAAATATCTTAAAATTCTTTGTAATTCTTCTGCAAACAATCTTGCTTCTTTACCAGAAGTTATATCTGGCTCTGTAACTAGTTCCATTAAGGGTAATCCTGCTCTATTGTAATCAACTAAAGAATAGTCCGCGCCTTCAGGATGACCTAATCTACCTGTGTCTTCTTCTAAGTGTATTCTTGTTATCCCTATTTTATGTCCTTCAATTTCTAGAAATCCTTTCCCACAAAGTGGCATATCATATTGAGAAATCTGATAACCCTTTGGGAGATCTGGATAAAAATAATTTTTTCTATCAAATTTAGAATTTCTCGCAATTTCGCAATTTAAAGCCAAACCAGTTTTAATAACTTTTTTTATTGCTTCTTGATTTGCAACTGGTAAAGTTCCAGGATGCGCCATACAAATTGGACAAACATTATAGTTTGGCCTTTTTTCATCAGGATTATTTTTACAAGAGCAAAACATTTTTGAATTTGTTTTTAGCTCCGCATGAATTTCTAAGCCTATAGTTGGTTTATATGCCATAATTTGATTTTAAAATATCTATAATTTCTTTATGAATTTTTGTACCATTACTAATTAAAAAAGTATTATTTGTATCAATCTTTTCTAAATTATTTTTAAAATCTGTAACTTGTGCACCAGCCTCTTTAGCTATTAATTTCCCAGATACAAAATCATGTAATGGTATCTCGTTAACGATAATGGCCTCTATTTTTCCTGAAGCTAATAAACAAAAATCTAATATCACAGACCAATTAGTTAAAACTCTCTTTACATCTTTCTTTTCATACAAATCAATACAAACCTTTCCCGCTCTTTCTTCAGAACCATGATAACTTATAACTAATGAAACTGAACAATTTTTAATATTAGTTTCTTTGTTAACTTTTATTTTCTTATTATTAAGATAAGCACCCTTTCCTTTTTCTGCATAATATAAATTATCTAGTATCGGATTATAAACGACTCCAAAGATTATATCATTTTTCTTAGTTAAGCCTATACTTACAGAAAAATATGGAATACCTAATGTAAAATTATTTGTACCGTCTAATGGATCTATCACAAGTGTATACTCTGAGCCTTTATTTATTTCTCCAAATTCTTCAGAAAAAATATTATATTTAGGAAATGATTTCTCTAAAATTTTTATAATTGCTTTTTCTGAATCTAAATCAGCCGCTGTTCTAAAATCGCAGGGCATTGATTTTTCTTCTATTTTTAGACTCTTCCCAAAATATTTCTTTACGATTTTCCCTCCTGCTTTTGCGGCCTCTATAATTTTTTTGTACTCTTTTTTTATAGCCATAATAATTAATTAAATATACAAAAAAAGAGCCTTAACTGCAAGGCTCCTTTGATTTTTTATATTTCTACAATTGCCGATTGACCATCTTCTGCGATTTTGAAATCGTCAAAAATAACGGGGATTTTTTGTTGAACTTCTTTTAATAAGTCCACCATTACCTTTCTAATTTCCCAATGTGCATCAACTGCACATCTCATTTTGAAAGTATGGCGCCATTCTCTAAAATTTGCTGTCATAACAATTTGCGACTTAATCCCTGTTGGTAAAATTTGTCTTGCATCTTGAGGCATCCAACCCGCTTTTCTTAATCCTTTATACATTTGTTCATTTAATTCTACCCAATCTTTAAAAGAAACTTTTATTGTGTTTCCGTCTGACAAAGTTAAGTCTACTAGTTTTTCTTCTGCATCTTTATTTGGAGGGATTACAACTTTAAACGTATTTTCATCTACGTATCTTGTTGACTCTTGAGTATAAGATGCAAGCCTATGTCTTACTAGCTCATGAGTAAATCCGCGAGATAAATCGTTAAACTCAACAACCATGCAAGAATGTTCTAACACCGACTCATGATGTCTTTTTCTTAACATTGTTGAAAATTTAACAGCAGATTCATCGTTTATTTTATCTCTACTTTGATATGCAGTTCTTCCTGCAACTTCAATAAGTGACAATGGGCTTTCTCCATTAATTCCAGCCATAATCGCTAAAATTTTGTAACTACCCGCGTTTTGCAAAATTTGTGCCATGTTATTTCTCCTTTGTTAAAGAACTAAAAGAAAACTCTTTTTGTTTTTAACATAATTAAATTATTTTTTCAATTATTTTTTTTATTTCTTCAAAAACTTCGGGAATTGCTTTTTCTCCATTTACCACAAAAACATTCTCAAACATTTCTGGTATTTTTTTATAAAAATCATTTACTCTCGTAAGCTTTTCTTTTTTTTCAAATAATTCTTTTGGTTCTCCCCTACCTTCTATTCTTTCAATGCAAGATTCTGGATTAACATCAACTATTATTGTTAAGTCCGGTAACAAAAATTCTTCATTTAATTTAATTAATAAGTCTGTGTCTAGTCCGTCAGAATACCCATAGGCAAAAGTAGAAAAAGAATATCTTGAAGAAACAACAAATTTACCATTTTTTAAAGCGGGTATAACTTTATTTTGTAAATGCTCTTTTCTATCCTGAACATATAATTTTTGTAACTCTAATGGCTCTACAACAATCTCTCCTCTTAGCGCTTGTTTTACTTTTCTTCCAGCTTCTGATTCTACTGTTGGTTCTTTTGTAACAATCACTTCTTTGTCTTTTTGTTTTAAATAATCAATAACTAAATCAACTTGAGCTGATTTTCCAGAACCATCTAATCCCTCAACAACAATAAATTTCCCCGAATAATTATTTTTTATCATGATATTTTTGATAAATAATTTTCAAAAACAATTTTCATCCAAACGCTATGATTTATTTTTTCAGTTGATAACTCTTCTAAGTTTAGTAATTTGCCTTCCATTTTATCAGTTTCTTTTATTTGGATATCTGGACTGTCACCAACAAAATGATAAACCAATCCCAAGTGTACCTGTTCAACTGGACTTGAATCATCATTAATTATCCCAACCAATTTTTTACTAACTAAACTTCCTTTAAAATCAACTTCTTCTTCCCATTCTCTCATCATCCCTGTTTCAACAACATCTTTTGCATCATTCACACCTGCCTGCGCAGACAGGTCTTCTTTGTTTATATGTCCACCAACTCCCAACTGATAATTATTATTTATCAATCTTTGTTCTCCTGCTTTTGGTAAATATTTATAAGCAAAAAATTTATTTTCAAAACTAAAAAGAATATATGGAATTATCTGCTGAACAGAATTATCTATTTCAACATCTCCCCTTCTTTTAAACTCGCGATTATTTTTTATTAATTCTAAATAATAATCTAAGTTATCTGTTTTTAACCCTTGCCAAATTCCTTTTTCAAAAAGTATGTCTGATCTTACAACCAAAATTTGTTCGTCATCTTTATTCATTATATTTCTTGAATTTTATTAATATTTTGAACTTTTCCTTCTTCCATTAAAATTTCTTTTATGCTTTGAAGCTCTTCTTTTTTTCCAACTTGTTTATTTATTATAAATTTCTCTCCCAAACCATCTCTTAAATTTTGATCAGCTCCATATTGTTGTTTATCGTCTACAATATCTGTATACCTCCACTCTTGAGCCCAATCATCAACAAAAAATATTTTCACTTGTCCATCTTTTGTCATTGTTATAACTCTTTTAATCCCAGCATTTATAATCATTCTTTTACAAAAAAAACATGGAAAGGCATCGTTTCTCTCACCAGTTTTTGGATTTATACTATGTAAATAAATATCACCTCCCAATAAACTAACCCCCGCCCTTGCCGCATTTATAATTGCATTTTGTTCGGCGTGTACACTTCTGCAAATTTCATATCTAGTCCCGTGTGGAATTTTTAATTTATCTCTTAAACATTCTCCTCTCTCTAAGCAATCTTTGGTTTTTCTTGGAGCTCCAATATACCCCGTTGCAACAATTTGATCATCTTTCAAAATTACAGCCCCCATTTTATGCCTAAAACAAGTGCTTCTATCTCCTATTTCTTTGGCGATATTTAAATAATATTGATCTTTTGTTGGTCTTTCCATATTAAAAAATAATTAATTTTAGTTTAATCATTTTACCACTCCTATAAAATAAAAAGCAAGTGTTTTTTACACTTGCTTTTTATTTTTTTTATTGCCCAATTATAAATTTAATTAGATATTGTAAATAATAAATTCCTGTTAAAATAAAAATGGTAGCCACTCCGTATCTTAGCCACTTTTCTATTTTTTGAATTATATTAAACGTTTTTCCAACTGCTTGCATACTAAAAGCAATAAGAACTGCAAAAATAATTACTGGCAATCCAGTACCCAATGCAAAAATTATCGGCAAAACTAATCCACCAGTTGAATTAATTATCAGTGGAATAAGAATACCAAAAAACAATACTCCGCTGTATGGGCAGAAAGCTAAAGCAAACAACATTCCCAATGCCAAGGATCCCGAATATCCTTTATCTGACAACCATATTTTTATTTTTTCAATTATTTGACTGTTATTTTTAAAATTTATTTTTATAACTCCAAGCATTGTAAGTCCTATAATTATCAATATTGGTCCTAAAACCTTGTCGCCCCAACCTTGAAATATCTTTGAAATCTGAAAAGAAGAAAAACCAAAATAAATTAAAGTTGCCAACAAGGTATAACTTATTCCCCTGCCCAATGTATAAAAAAGTCCGGATAAAATCGTGTGTTTGGGGGTTTTAATTTCTTTGGAAATATAAGCAATGGCGGTGATATTAGTTGCTAAAGGACAGGGACTTATAGAAGTTAAAATTCCCAATAAAAATGCTGTTAGTGCGGGAATATTGTAATTATTAATTATTGTATTTATAAAATCCATTTTATATACCCATTAAACTATTTAGTTTATTTTCTAAATAATCTTTAAATTTATTATCAGTTCCTCCTACAAGTTGCCAAACTCTTATATCTTCTTTTATATTATCCTGACCACTTATAATTGAGTTTATAAAAAGTGCCGAACCACTAGCTTTAAATTTTTCTGCCAAAACTTTATTTTCTGGTAAATCAACATTAATTTCTCTAAACTCTATCTTGCCGGACTTTAATTGTTCTGAGAATCGTTCTTCTACCGTGGCTTTGGCCAACTGCCCTATCCTGATACAGGTTGGGCATCGCTGAGTTGCGTGAAAATAAAAAACTTCAACTTTTTCAGCAACAGGAAAAGATTGCTGTAAATTTTGATTGTTTTGATTATTTTCTACAACATTGGACGTTTTTGATGATCCCGAACTGACAATAGCCAAAATTATCAAAACTCCAATTCCAACCACAAAACTGAAAACAATTTTTTTATTCATAATTTTATATTTTTATATTACAAATATATTAAACAAATATCCGATTATTATTATGTTTATAGTAGTTATTCCAAAAAAATAAAGAAGAAGTTTTATTTTCATTACCCTTTTTAAAATTAATGCTTCTGGTAAAGATAGCCCAACTACTGCCATCATAAAAGCCAACGCTGTACCAAGTGGTATACCTTTTTCAACAAGTGATTGCATAATAGGAATAACGCCAACAGCATTAGCATACATAGGCACAGCGACAATTGTGGCTATCGGCACGGCAAATAAATTTTTGGCCGTGATGTATTTCTCAAAAAATCCGGCTGGGATAAAACCATGTATCGCCGCGCCAACCGCAATACCTAAAAGCACATACGGCATTATTTTTATGGTCAGCGCCCAGCCTTCTTGCCAAAAAAGTTTTAGCAAACTGCTAAACGGAATTTTGTTTTGAACTGCTTGATTATTTTGGCTTTTAATCTGCCAGACATAATCGGCCACATATTTTTCCAGTTTCATTTTACCTAAAATGAAGCCTCCTACCACGCCCAAGAGAATCGCAGCAGCTACATACAAAATAGTAATTTTCCAGCCGAATAAACCGGCAAAAAGTACAACGGCTACTTGATTAACCAATGGCGAAGTAATTAAAAATGATAGCGTTACTCCAAGTGGTATACCAGCTTCTAAAAATCCGATAAACAAAGGAATTGATGAACATGAGCAGAAAGGCGTGATTGTGCCGAAAATGGCGGCCAGCAGATAATCTGCTCCATACCATTTCCTTGAGGCTAAAAAATCACGAAGTTTTTCAACTGGTAGGTAATGCCTAATAATCGCCATAAAATAATTTATGACCAAAAGCAAAACAAGGATTTTCAGCGAATCGTACACAAAAAAATTAACCGCTGTTCCTAGATGAGCTTCTGGGCTTAAATTAAAAACCGAATAACTTAGCCAATCTGCAATAAATTGGAAAGGATAAAACATATCCATATTATTTTATATTCTGCTTTATGGCTTCCTTGATTTTTGCAATGTCGGGCAGAGAGCCGGAAATAACGGGCTTTCCGTCTATTGCCAAAACGGGGATGGACATTACGCCCATTTCAACAATTTTTTGAATGTCTGTGATATATTCCACTTCTGTTTTAATTCCCAGCTCGTTTACAGCTTGCTGGGTAAGCTCATATAATTTTTTGCAGGTTGGGCAGCCCGAACCTAAAACTTGAATTTTCATATTTATATAAATTTATTTAATAATTTAAAATATTTTTTAATATTTTTTTTATTGATGCTATAAAATATAAAATTACCATCTCGTTTTTGATCAACCAGTCCTATTTTTTTCAGTTGCAACAAATGATGTGATGTTAATTTTTGTGATATTTTAAGCATTGGAAAAATTTTACAAACACACTTTGGTTCTTTTTTAAGAAACACTAAAATTTTAAACCGATTTTTATCGGCAATTATTTTCAAAAAATTATTTATTATATCTATTTCACTTTTCATAAATAAAAACTACACTAATTTATATTAGTATAGTTTATTATAAAAATCGTGTCAAATTTTATATTTTTCCCTACTCTTTTATCTCAATCCCCATATTTTTGGCAGTGCCCAAAGTAAATTTTAGACACACCGAAGAAAGATTTCTATCCAAATTATCAAACCCCTTCGTCTTTTATATAATTATATTTTGGAAAAAGACCATGTTTATCAATATCTATCATATCTTACGCTGTTCATCCTTAATTTCCTTTATTCTTTGCGCCAATTCCTCTTCTTCCATGGGCATTATTTCTATCCTTTCACAAACTTCCTTTAGATATTTTTTTATTTTATCTTCAGATTTAATGCCTTTACCTAAATATTCTATTTCAAAATGATATCGAAAATTAGGAGAATACTTCAAGGCCAACTCAACATCCAAATTTTTCAAATAAAAATTATCCCTTTTTTGCTTTACAATATGAAACTTTGTAAATCCAAGTATTTTAAAAATAAATAATAAATTCTTAAAATAATGCCTATCGCAAACAACTTCATATTCGTACAATTTCCCCTTTTCCTCATCTCCTAATTTTAATGATATTTTTGCTTGATTTTTAGAGATTTCATCATTTATTTTGAAAATCCCTGTTTCTCTTTCAAAAAAATATGACAGTTTATCGTCTTTCTCGTGAGTATAACCTAAACCCTCTAATTTTTTTACTAAACTAAAATATTGTCTCTTTTTTAATAATCCCCTTAATTCTATTTCTCTATTTTTTTTAACCATAAAATTATTTTTGCAACAGTTATTTATTAATGGAATTAAATATTTTTTTATCATTATTATATACTTGAAAAGAATCTACAAAATGAAATAAACCTCCGAATGCAACATCTAATTCCCTTGCAATATATTGTCCCACTGCCATTAGGAAACTTACATCAAGAACATAACATTGAATAATATCGTTTGATCTCATGTGAGAATGCATTTCTAAAGAATCGTTATTGTATCTAAAATATATTTGCGATATGCATGTACCCGCATTCTTTGTATTAATAAAATAATCTTCTTTCCAAAAATTCCAAAGACAACGCCTTGAATATAGGTCGTTTTTCAAATGAGAAACAATTGAATTAAGGACTTCGCCATTCTGAATTAAATTTTTATAATAGATTTCTTCCTCTAATAATTTTTCATTAGAAAAATATATTTTTGATGGTATTCTTTCTGGTGCAAACTTTACATTTCCATTATTTATTATACATGCAGATAAATCATCTCTATCTATAATAATTGCCGCGACAACTTCTAGATATACACTGGGATCGTTGCTTCTTGGCAGGTTCTCTTTTAAAAAGGAAATAATTGAAAAGTAAGAATCTTCAATAAAATTAAATTTTTTAGAAAATACAATTTTCATAGAATCTTTTTAGTTAATAAATTATAGCTAAAATCATTTATATGGGTATTCATTATCAGAATATATTCCATAATTATGGCCATTATCAATTTTTTCTGTATAAATTTTTAAATCCGATGGCTCCATTATTTTACATCCCAATTCATCCGCTAAACGTCGTATTTCTTTTTCTGCTTCAAATTTTTCTGAATCCATACTAATCATTTTTTCTAATTCAATATGAAACCCCCAAGAACGAGTGTATTTAATTGCAATATTAATTTTTTTATATTGATAATTATCGCGAAATTGATGAACTGTTTGAATATCTGAAGGGTTAAATACTTCAAATAATTTTTTTGCTGCCTCTCTATCATAATAATTTATAGAAAACTCAATTTCTTCAAAAGAATCTGTACTTGATATTCTGCCCAATTTCATTGAAAGCTTAGCAGTTTTTTTTAAGTCATTATAAACAATTTTGCCAAGCTTATCTGACCAAATATAAAAAACAGTTTCTTTTGAGTCATTGCCCAGAAAACGGGCTTTTGCTTTTAATGTTTTTTTGATATTTATAAATTGTTCTTCGCTTAAAATTGCCCTATATTCTAATTCTATATTTTTCATAGCTATATTTTAAATATATGTATTAATTGTAAAATCCTTTATTTTAAACAATTCTTATTTTGTTTTCTCATAAAAGATAATTTAAAATCTATCAATTTCGCTGCGATCTTAACATCAACCAAACCTTTCTTTTTCAAAAAAAGATTATTATTTTCATTATAGACATCGCACAAGAAAACTTTATATTCTAATTTTGTAGACGCGGGGTTGATGCCAATTTCTCCTTTTGGTATAACCCCGTTAAATGGAGTTACTACATCCATATAATTCCAATAATTCCAAACCTGTAAAGCTTTCAACTGATCAAAATAAAAATAAAAATCTGGGTATCTATTAAAAGTCCTTAATTCCCTATGAATAATTTGGCCAACAAGCGGATGTATAATAGGCGAAATTTCATCAAATCCCCAATTTAAATGGTCGAAATTAATCAATGTTTCGTTATTATTAAACAAACGGACATTCGATAAAAATATCAGTCTTTCACATATGTATTTTAACATTTGCATTTCATCAAAATTTTTGAACAACCCATTTTCTTTTATATAATGGCAAATCATTTCAAATTTCGGCTTAAAAAAATCTAATTTAAAGTTTTTTGATAAGTCTGGAAATAAGTTGAACATCAGGTCTTTATAGCTTGGATTGTAAAATTCCCCCAATTTATGAAACCTTGTAGCCTCTTTATTATCCTGAAAAAGCATAATATATTCAGAAACAACCTCAAAATATAAATATCCTAAGATAGGTAAATTATCTATTGTTTCAATATATAAATCTAAAAATTTTACGCAATCAACCTTTTGATTATTATTATGATAATAATAATTGGATAAGCTTAAAAAGTTTGTGGAATTTTTAATTTTCTTGAGAATAATCTCATGAAGGTTGTTGCGTTCCTTTATTGATAACAAATATTCAAGGGACCTGTATATATTATAATGATTATTGCCTAGTTTAAGATAGTCTATTCCGATTAATTTTTTTGGAGAAAGAGTATTATCAATTTCAAATAAAAGAACATCTGGCTTAATGTTATTTTTATTAGATGTCATCGGAGCTTCCTTATTATAAATATATGACCCTAAATTATGCATTCTCAATCCGTCCCTGCATTTAGTGACTGGTAAACAATAAACACTGCCAACTAAACATCCTCCGCTCGGATAAACATAGCCAGATTCTATAATATCTTTCACGCTATAAGTGACATGCGCAAGATAAATCTTAGATGAATTATTAAGGTCATTGAATAAACTATTTTTTACTAAAAGATCTCCATTAGGACTATTCAATAGTCTTTTTCTCCATGAGTAATCCTCGCATAAATTTTTTGAAGATGTTTCAGGCTTATTTTTATAATGATTATAAAAAGTGTGTGCTCCTACCCATAACTTATGGTTTATTTCAAACATGACATTGATTATATATTTTTAATAATGACTGATCAATGCTCTCTCTATTATTCTTACTAGATAAAAATAACTCCTCGCTATCCAATACTAAATTATAAGCAAATTCTTTACAGAATAATGGCAACTTTAAATTCAGATATTCGTCATTAATCCACCATTTCAATTTCGGAAGTCTATATCTATCCAATGCATCTAATGTTTTAAATACATCAATGCTATTTTTGTGTATTTGGTAATTAGGATTATCAATCATCGATTTATAATCCTGGTCATGAAAAAAAATGGTAAAATAAATTTCTTCCAAATCTTTTTTATTCATCTCTAGATTAAAATAATCCAACAACTCTTTCTTGTTTTTTAAAAACCATTCTGCTGCTCTGCAACCGTGCTGGACATCGTCCTTATCATTTACCCTTCTTAAATCATGTAATGTAGATGCTATGCATAATTTATGCATTGTTTTTTCATCTAATTCTAAATAATCAGATACGAGCACGCCATAAATTAGAACTCTCATCATGTGCCTTATGCCATGAATAGTATTAATAATTTCTTTTTTATAAAACCAATCTTCTTTAATATAAAATTTTTCAAAGTTAAAAATTATTTTTTGGTAATCAAAAATTATATCACTAACCTCACCATTTTTAAATTCTGGCTTATTTTCCTTAATCCAATTTAAAGTTTCTATATCCATGAATTGTTCCAATGGCAGTTCCCCTAATTTAGCTTTTTTGATTAAACTCATTGTTTGAATATAACAAAAAATCGCCCTTATCACAAGGCGATTTTTTTTAATTTAATCTTTTACATCAATTCCCATATTTTTTGCAGTCCCGGCAATAATTTTCATTGCTTGTTCAATATCTGTTGTGTTTAAGTCCGGCATTTTTTTCTCTGCAATTTCTTTTAATTGAGCTTTTGTTACTTTTCCAACTTTTGTTTTGTTTGGAACTCCTGATCCTTTTTCAATTCCAGCAGCCTTACATAATAATTGTGAAGCTAAAGGAGTTTTTAATTTAAAATCAAAAGTTCTATCCTTATAGATTGTAACTTCTGCTGGAACTACGTATCCAGCCATTTGCTGAGTTGCTGCATTAAACTTTTGACAGAATTCTGAAATATTTAATCCGTGAGGAGCTAATGCAGGACCTATTGGTGGTGCAGGAGTTGCTTTTGTTGCTTGAATTTGTACTTTAACAACTGCCTTAATTTCTTTTGCCATATTTTTTTATCTAAATACTATGTTTTAAATTAATATCTTTAGATATATAGTTAAAAGCAATATTTAGTTTTTTATTAATTAACCTACTTTTTTAATTTGTAATGAATCTAATTCTACCGGCGTGTCTCGCCCAAACATATTAACCAACACTTTAATTTTTCCTCTCTCTTTGTCAATTTCAGAAACTTTTCCTTCTGACCCCTTAAATGGTCCATCTACAATTTTAACTGTAGCGCCAATCTCAAAATCAATTGTAAATTCTGGCTCTCCAACCTCCATTCTTTTCATTAAATCATCAATATCTGCTTTTGAAACTGGAACTGGAGTTGTTCCTGCTCCCAAAAATCCCGTGACTCTTGGTGTATTTCTAACAACATACCATGACTCATCTGTGACTATCATTTCAACTAATACATAACCAGGATAAATTTTTTCTTCTACTGTTTTTCTTTTTCCGTTTTTAATTTTTATCTTTTTTTCTTTTGGGACAATTACATTAAAAATTTTATCTTCCATACCTAAAGACTCAATCCTTTGTTTAAGGTTTTTTGCAACTGCGTCTTCATATCCAGAATAAGTATGAAGCACATACCAATTTCGTTCTTGTTCTACTACTTGTTTTGGCATATTATTTTAAAAGATAGTTTTTAATTATTAATGTAAAGATATAATCTAACCCTCCTAAAAAAGCGGCTGCAATGATTGTAAATGCTAAAACAACCAAAGTATATTTCCAAACTTCTTTTTTAGAAAGCCAACTTACTCTTTTCATTTCAACGTAAACTTCTTTAAAAAATTCTTTTAATTTTTGTATTATTGTCATGATAAATATTTATATTTTCTTGGTTTTTAAAAAGGCCCGAAGGCCATCTATGTTTATATAATAGCCGATATGCATCCATTAGTCAAGGCTTCTTATTTTTATATTATAACATATACAAAATTAAACAAAACATGTCTTAAATATTAATTTTAAATATAACTCTTATATTATTCTCTTATTTTAAAAAAAGAAGCCCTGTCATAGCTTCTTATAAAAAAGTTGACAGGGCCTATGGATGTGAGAATCTTTATGAATTCTCAATCACCTTGAAGACTCGCGTCCTCACACAAGTCCGCAAGATACTCGCGATACTCGAAGACATTCATACCCAATCGGGCCGCTTCTTTGGCCTCGATTTCAAGGGCTTCTTCTGCCTCAAGCTCCCTTGCTCCCCAAAGTTCGTCTTCCAGACGAGCCGAGCGTCGATAGATGTATTTTTGAAATACATCGAGATTAATTCCAAACTGTTGGGCGACTACCGTTACCTCAGGGATGGGGTCGCACGAATTAATCAATTCGCTGATGTAATTCTGCAACCAGATATACGACGAAAGCTTAGCGAAGGTAAGGTCCAATTCATCGGCCAACATCCTAAGCTCTCCATCACTGTGTTGATCAACAAACTCGGATCTACGGATACGATTCAGAAAAGTTCTTACTTCAGTATCGTCGTCCAGTCTCTCGATCTCTTCCATTCTCAAATCGTGCATCTTTAGAACTCCGTTTCTGAGTCTAAGGGGGCTGAAATAAAATTAACGAACTATATTAATTATATAACATAAAATGCACCTTGTCAATAGATAACAACGATAAAAAACCGCTCCATTTATAGCGGTTTTTTAAATTTTAAAACCCAATTCTCGAACCCATTAAGCTTTTAGCTAGCGTCTTTTGGATATTCTCTTTAGCTTCGTTAAAACATTTTTTTATTAAATCCTGCTGAGTTTCTAAATTTAATTCGGGATTTAGTTTTACTTCTTCAATTTCCATATTTCCATTTATGGTCACATATACTCCGTTTTTTTCAATGGTTAACTTCTCCTTTTTAAAAGAGTCTTGCATTTTTTTAAGTTCTGCTAACTTTTTTAAATTATCAAACATATTTTTATATATCTAAATTTGTTACTGTTTTTGCATGAGTTTGAATAAACTTTTTTCTTGGTTCAACTTGTTCTCCCATTAAAACGTCAAATGTTTTATCTGCCTCGTGTGCTTCGTCAATTGTAACTTGCAACAAAGTTCTATTTTCTGGATTCATTGTTGTCTCCCAAAGTTGTTCTGGATTCATTTCTCCTAAACCCTTATACCTTTGAATAGAAACTGACGTTTTACCAATTTCTTTTACAATTGCATCTCTTTCTTCATCTGTGTACGCATATCGTGCAGTTTTGCCAGATGAAATTTTAAAAAGTGGTGGTTGAGCAATATAAACATATCCTGCCTCAACAATTGGTTTTAAATGTCTATAAAAAAAGGTTAAAAGTAGTGTTCTAATATGAGCTCCATCAACATCAGCATCGGTCATAAGAACAATTCTGTGATATCTTAATTTATCAAGATTAAAATCTTCTCCAATTCCAGTTCCCATAGCAATAATTAGAGCCTTAATTTCTTTTGAAGCTAACATCTTATCCAATCTTGCTCTTTCAACATTTAAAATTTTACCACGCAATGGCAAAATGGCCTGAAATCTTCTATCTCTTGCTTGTTTTGAAGAACCTCCAGCAGAGTCTCCCTCAACAATATATATTTCTGATTCCTCTGGTTTTCTAGACAAACAATCTGCCAATTTTCCGGGTAATGCCAAACCTTCCAAAGCTCCTTTTCTCAAAACTGTTTGTCTTGCTGCTTTTGCTGCTAATCTTGCTTTTGTTGCAAGTATACAATTTTCAATAATTGATTTTGCATCAGATGGATTTCTTTCTAAATAATCCACCAATCCCGCAGAAACAACTGCTTCAACTACCGACTTGGCCTCTGGATTTCCAAGTTTTGCTTTTGTTTGTCCTTCAAACTGAGGTGTTTTGATTTTTACAGAAACAACAGCGGTCAAGCCCTCTCTCACGTCATCTCCTGAAAAATTTTCATCTTTTTCTTTTAAAAATCCTTCGCGTCTTGCATAATCATTTAAAGATCTTGTTAATGCTGTACGAAATCCAGAAATATGTGTTCCGCCTTCAACCGTATAAATGTTGTTAGCAAAAGACTCTTCTGTACATTCCATTTCCTGCGTATATTGAAAAGCCGCCTCAACTGCAATGCCATCTTTTTCTGCTGAAATAGAAAAAATATTTGCGTGTCGTGGAGTGTTTCCTTCTACCAAGTATCTTACATAAGAACCAATACCTCCTTCAAAATAAAAAGTGTGACTTACTTCTTCTCCTTCTTTTCTTTCATCTTTAAATGTAATTCTAATTCCTTTTGTTAAATATGCTTGTTGTCGCAAATGACCTAAAATTTTCTTTGGATCATACTTTAAATCACCAGTAAAAATTGTTGGGTCATATTCAAAAGTCTGAATAGTACCAGTATCTTTTGCCTCTCCCACTTTTTTCACCGGTGCTTTTGGAACACCTCTTACATACTCTTGCTTATAAATTCCGCCGTCTCTATGAATCTCAGATTCCATCCAAGTAGAAAGCGCACAAACAACAGAAACACCAACTCCGTGTAAACCTCCAGAAACTTTATATGCTTCTCCCCCAAATTTTCCTCCAGCATGCAAAGTAGTCAAAACTGTTTCCAAAGTTGACTTACCTGTTTCTGGATGTTTTTCAACTGGAATTCCTCTGCCATCGTCAGTAACTTTTACTCTAGTATTTGGCAACAAAGTAACTTCTATATTCTTTGCGTATCCGCCCATCGCTTCATCTAAACAGTTATCTACAACTTCCCAAATCAAATGATGCAACCCATCAACTCCCGTAGAACCAATATACATTCCCGGCCTTAGTCTAACTGGCTCTAAACCCTTTAAAACTTGAATATCTTTTGCTCCGTATTCACCATCTTTTCTAACTTTTTTTGCTTCCATTTTTGGATCTTCTTTATGGACTTCGGTTTTTCTTTCATCAACTATTTCTCGTTTTTTTATGTCTTCTTTTATTACAGTTTTTTCTACCTTTTTTTCTTTCACAATTTTTTTTGGTTTTTCTTCTTTAATTATTTTTTGCTCAGCAGACTTATGTGCCACAACTTTTTTTTCTGGCTTATCTTCTGATAATTCTTTTATATTTAATTTCATATTTTAAAAATTATTTATTAACGTAGAATTGCACTTAAATCTTGTTTTGTTTTTTCTCTAATTTTTTCTTGGATAATATTTATTTCTTCATTTGTAAGTGTTCTTTCTGGACTTCTATAAACAATTCTAAAAGTATAAGATTTTTTGTCTTTACCAAATTTTTCTTCATTTTCAAATTCATCAACAAGTTTTACTTCTTCAATTAAATTTTCTGCAAAATCTCTTACTATTTCATAATAATTATTAAGATTTATAGATTTATCAATTATAAAAGAAATGTCACGACTTGTTTCTGGATATTTGCTGACTTCTTTATATTTGCTGTCTATATCTTTAAATTGATTAGTGATTCTTTCATCTTCAGACCATAAAACTCTAATGTCTGGGATTTCCATTTTTATCATTGCTAACCTTTCGCCAAATCCAAAAGCCCACCCATTATAAATTTCTGGATCCAATCCAAAATTTTTCAAAACAACTGGATTTACAAGTCCCGCCCCGTTTACTTCCATCCATTCTCCATTAAACATAATATCCATTTCAAGACTTTCTATCGTGTATGGAAATGTGTCATCTAAAAATTTATATTCTATATTTTCTCCAAAAATTCCTTTTGCCAAATCCACCTGAACTTCTTTTAATTTTTCTTGAGTAATTATTTTTTTTGATTTTTTGCAAATTAACAATCCATCAATTTGATGAAAGGCAGGAAAATGATGTCTATCAATTTCATCTTTTCTATAGACAATTCCAGGAGCTAGTGCTGAAACCTGTCCCTCTGTTTCTAATCTCTTTAAAACCTCCTGATCTTTAAGATAAAAAGACCAAAAAGCTGTCATCTGTGTTCTTAAAACGTATTCTTCATTTATATAATAAGTGTCTGTTTCCCTTCTACTTGGATGATCTTTTGGGGTATTTAAAAGATTAAAGTCACTTTCAACTGAGACTATTTTAGGAAAATCAACCAAATCAAAATCTTTGAATCTTGGTAATTTAATTATTTGGTCAAACAAAATTTTAACCGGCGATCCTTCTTTTTTTGTTAAATCTGGAAGTTTTAAAAGCCTTTTTATTCTTTCTGATTTAGTATCTTTTTTGCTCTTAAGTTCCTCAATTAAACTCTCTTCTTTTTCGTCTATATATATTTTCTTTAGCATTTTTATATTCTTATATTATATTCATTTTACCTTAAAAAAGGTAACGAATCAATAGCCAATTTTAAATTTTAAATTGACATTTTTAATATATAATATACAATAATTACATCGTTTTGAACCTTAAAAAACTTTTTTAAATTGGAGAAAATTATGGCAAAACAACCATACGAATGGTTTGTAGAACCACTAGATGCCAACTCTAATGAGTCCATTGCTAGAGAATTATCAGAAGAAGACTTCTATAGAGAAATTCTTTGCAATGACGGAATTAAAAGAAACTTATGGAAATGTTCTTATAGTTTTGTTAAATTTTTATGGGAGAGTAAAAATGGTGTAATTAATATTAAAGTTTTTAATCGCACAATAAATAGTGGAACAAGCCGAGGAAAGATTAAAGATGTTACCTTTCTTCTGCATCACCAGTTTCTGAAAAAAAAGAAGACTCAAAAATCAAAAAAATAATTTGCAAAAAAAATAAACGGCCTGTATTTCACAGACCGTTTTTATTTTTAAATACTTTTAAACTATTAACACTGCAATGCAGTTTTTAAATTAACCAAATTTTTTCTCATTTCTGTAAAATAGTTTTCCCCTCTTCCAATTTCTTCTTTAGTTAACTTTTCTATTGAATTTAATAAAAGAAATTTAATTCCTGTTTTTTCTTCAATATTTTTTTGCCATTCAAAATTTGGTAAACTTTCGATGAATACATATTTTATATTTTGTTCTTTTGAAAACTCCACAATATTATTTAATTGTTGTTCGGTTAATTTTTCGTTTACATAAAGTCCAGACATTAATACCTGACTTAATCCATAATCTTTTACTAAATAATTAAAAGCCGAACAAGAAACAATAATATTTTTATTTTGGCAGTTTGCTAACCCATTTCTATATTCTGAATCTAGTTTATCTAATTCTAATTTTAATTTTTCTGCATTAGATTTGTAATAATTTGAATTTTTAGAATCTGCCTGTAAAAATCCGTTTAAAATTTGTGTTACCATTTGTTTTGCCATCATAGGAGAAAGCCAAATGTGTGGGTCTATTCCATCATTATTATTTTCTAAAACTTGATTTTCACTCAAATCTCCAGATGCAAATATAAAAATTTTGTTTTTGCTCTCTGCTAAATTTTGAATATTATCTGACCAAGTTTCTAGTCCTAATCCGTTTAATATAATTAAATTACTATTTTCAATTTTTATTATTTCTTGATTTGTTGGTTGATAACTATATGGATTGGCATCAATAGGAGTAATGTTAAAAACGTTTGCCTTGTCTCCTCCAATTTTTTGAGAAAAATAATAAAGAGGATAAAAACTAACAGCAACTTGAATTTTGCTTTGAATTTTTTTTTCTTCGTATCTTTCTTTATATCCACCAGCAGAAACTAATAAATCAGTTATTATAAAAACAACTATAAAAATAGAAATTATTGATAAAAAACCTATCGTAATACTTTTTTTATTCATATGTTTTTTATTCTAGCAAAAAAAGGTAAAAAAAGCGACTAAAATTTTTAAATTTATATTAATAATAAATTAGCTAAAATGAACTTTGGATATAAAAAATAGTTTACCTGTTGTCTAAAATTAAAAAATATGTCATCCTTATATAATAAACCATATAAAAATTAATTTTCGGCGGAGCTCAAGGTTGATACCATGGCTAAGCTGAATCAAAAAATTATGGCAACAAAAACAAATTCGGCTTTTATGAAGCCACTAAATCTTACTGCTGATTTAGAAGCAGTCGTAGGAAAAGGTCCTATGCCAAGATCAGAAGTAGTAAAAAAACTTTGGGCATATATTAAATCAAATAATTTACAAGACCCAAAGGCTAAAAGAAATATAGTCGCCGATGCCAAATTAAAAACAATTTTTGGTGGAAAGGCCGTAGTAGATATGTTTGAAATGACAAAACTTGTTTCAAAACATTTGTCTTAATTCGCTTACACACAAAACAAAAAACACGGCTAAAGCCGTGTTTTTTGTTTTGTTTTTTATTTTTTAAATTAAATATTATTTTTGATTCTTCTGACCAATGGCTTCAAAAGCCCTTAAAACTTCTAGTGGGACAGCAAATACTATTGTATTTGATTGATCTGAACTTATATCGTTGATTGACTGGAGTGTTCTTAGATGCAAAGCACCAGCTGATTCAGAAAGTATTTTTGCTGCCTTTGCCATATTATCAGCAGCAACAGCTTCTCCTTCTGCTTTTATAATCATTGCCCTTTTTTCTCTTTCGGCTTCAGCTTGTTTTCCGATAACTCTTTTCATCTCTTCTGGTAAAGCGATGTCTTTTAGTTCAACATTTAAAACTTTAATTCCCCAAGGATCAGAAGCGTCATCAATAATTTTTCTTATATTTTCTGAGACCCTATCTCTTTGAGAAAGCAAATCGTCTAAATCAACTTGGCCTACGGCGTTTCTCATTGTTGTTTGTGCTAATTGAGAAATTGCATAATAAAAATTTTCTACTTCTAAAACTGCCTTGTTCGCATCTTGAACTTTGTAATATATAACAGCATTTACTCCAACAGAAATATTATCCTTTGTAATCGCTTCCTGATTTGGAACGTCTACCGCCTTAACCCTTAAATCAACCTTTTTATACGATTGAAAAATTGGTAACACTAATCTCCAACCAGGAGACATTAGTCCAACATATTTCCCAAGTGTAAACTTAACCCCCTTTTCATACTGATTTATTTGTCTTATTGATATTAGAATAATTACTGCAATAAAAACAACCATATTAAAAATAATTGAAGAAGTCATATTTTTAAAATTTAATATTAATATTTATCTTTATTTAATCTAATCAATTTTAAACAGTTATGTCAACTAAAAAACCACTTTATGTGGTTCTTATCTTTTTAAAATTTTATATATAGCTTCATAGTCTGAAACCATTCTTTCAATACTAAAATTTTCTTCTGCATTTTTACGACAATCAGCAGGTTTTATGTCTTCTATTTTTTTTAAAACTTTTATCATTCCTTTAACACCGTCTTTTATTTTTACTACAAACCCCGTTTTTTTATTTATAATAATTTCAGATACAGGACCAATATCAAAACCAATAACGGGTGTTCCGCAAGATTGTGCTTCTGCCATAACAAGCCCAAACGCTTCTGGCAATTTGGTTGTCATTAAAAGCGCTTTAGCTTTTTGCATTAATTTTGAAATTTCTTTTTTTGAAAGTGGCTGTTCTGATCCAATATCTCCTACCCATTGTATTTTGTCAGACAAATAAGGTTTTACTTCTTTCTCAAAAAAAATGTTATCTTCTACGTTAGCAACAAGCATAAGACGTTGATTTGTTTTTTGAGCTAATTCAATGGCTGTTTTTACTCCTTTTGGATCCATAAAATTTCCACTTGAATCTTTTGCTTTGCTTAATCTTCCTATCCAAAGCAAATAGTCGTCTTTTTGAGATTCAAATTTATAAAGATTTAAATCTACTCCATGATGAATCACTTTAAACATTTTGGTTTTATGTGCCATTTTTTTTGCAGACTCAGAAGCGCAAATCAAATTTGTATTAGAAAATTCCGAAAAAACTTCATCAAGTTTTTTTGACATTGCCATGTGTAATGTTGTGACCATTGGAGCTTTAAGTCTTTTAGAAACTAAAAATGGGATAAACTCAGGATAAGAATGATTATGTATTACGTCAAAATTACTAGATAATTTTTCTGCCATTAATGCTTGTTTTGTTAAAAAACCTGTATGACCATAAAATTCATTTTCAAATTCTCCAGCAATTTCGTAAAATCCTTTGTTTATAACTGGTATAAATTTCACACCAGAAATTTTACTATTTTTCGTACCTAATACAGTTATTTTATGTCCGCGTTTTACAAGACCAGAAAGTAAATCAAAAATAACCCTTGGTCTTCCTGCGGTAATATTAGAATCTATTTTTCTAGTTAAGGGAGCTAAAACAAGAATTTTCATATCTTTTGATGTTTAAATTTTCGTTGTTTGTATATGATTTTCTGTAATTTTTAACTTGTTTTCTTTTTGTTTTGGCAAAGAAGCACAGGCATTGCGATAAATATTTATATATTTATGAGCGATTGTTTGCCAAGAAAATTTATCTTCTATAAGATTTTTAGCATTTATACTCATCTTTTTTTGTAAATTTTCATTTCCTAAGATTTTGTTACAAGCCTCTGCTATTGCCTTACTATTTTTTGGTCTTATTAAAAATCCGTTTACTCCATCTTTTACTATTGTAGGTATTCCGCCTTTTCTTGTAGCCACAACAGGCGTATTGCAAGCCATTGCTTCTAAAATTACAAGTCCCAGTGCTTCATCTGTAACCGAAGGGGCTACAAAAACATTTGCCCTATAATAAAACTCTATTAATTCATCCCTACTTTCATCACCCATATAACCTAAAAAGTGAACATTGTTTAAGTTAAGTTTTCTTGCTAGATCTTCAAGATTCTTTTTTTCAGGACCATCACCTATTATATAAACATCTCCTTTTATATCTCTTGCCGCGCTCACAAGATAGTCCGTTCCTTTTAGATTTGTAAGCTTGCCAGCAAAAAGAACTATTTTTTGACCATCTAATTTATATTTTTCATTTATAATTTTAATCGTCTTATCAGCAGGAAAATTTTCAGTTTTAATTCCAACTGGTATCACCGAAGTTTTTGATTCAAACTCGTTACCAAAAAGTTCGAGCATTCGTTCTTTTGTATCTTTACTAACAGAAATAATCTTTTTTGCTCTTTTAAGAGAATCTTGAGATAATGGCACATAAATTTTATTATCTTTTGCTCCCAAAATACCAGTGCCATGAGTGGTAATAATAAAATTAATGCCATAAGTAGCGCGAATAAAGTTTGCCACCCATAATAAAATTGATATGTGCTGAACGTGAATTAAGTCTGGTTGGAAATCTTCTATGGCTCTAGTGACACTTCCTAAAAATGATCTAAAAACCTCTGATACTTCCTTTGGCTGAAGATCTTTATACATTTTACTTACCGGCCAATCAGGATGGCCACTAAAAGCAACCTGAAAAGGAAGCTCTAAAGGATAAATTTTAAGGTTAGAAATGTTTTCTCTGGAATCTGGACATACAATAGCTGTTTTTATCATTGGATTTTTATTAACTTCAACGGCTAATTCTCTTGTGTAAATTCCAGATCCACATCCTTGCAAAGGAAACGCTTGAAGAAATAAAATTTTTTTAGGTTTACTTTTTTTCATTTAGATTTTTAAATATTAAAATTAAAAAAATAACGCCCAAAGGTTTTTAAGTAGTCTACAAAAATCTATGGGCTATTTAATTAATTTTTCTTATTCTTATTATATAATTTTGAAACACCCCTGTCAAAGGAATTAGAGTGTTATAGAACAGACAAAAAATAATATAAACAATAATCAAAAAGCCGTCTTTGGGACGACTTTTTTATAAAATGCGCAGTTTGTGGAATGAAATCAGAACTTGGTTCATAAACAGGTTTCCGTTAATAGAAACCTCTATCTAAAAATTTTTATTGCTTTAGAATCAATAATAGTCATAATTTGACAAAAATAAAAATATTTGTTAATATAATTAAGATGTGACGGATATGTATTCTGCCACGACGTCAATTAGTCCTTTAGACAAGAAAGGAAAAGGATATGTCCAAGAAATCCTTGACTACCGCCAAGAAAGCGGTCCGACAACCCAAGGGTGGACATATCGTTGCTCGCATTCGCGATCTTGCCAAACGGCAACAGATCGGATGCCACAACGATAATTCCGGTGGCACTCACAACGACAACTAAGTCGTAACATCGGACGTCCGCTAAGGCCCCGACACTTGAATAAAGTGTCGGGGCTGTATTATTATATAATAATGGAATTTAATTTTAAAATATCAAAACTAGAAAATTTATACTTTTTTGTTTCCAACCTAACAGAATTTCATTTTTCATGCAGAAAACATTTTAATGAAGACTGGATCTTGGCAACCGGAGAGTTAACGGAAAAAGAAAAATTGGCGTTAAAAGAAATAAAACCAATTTTTGAAAAGTATAATTTTAATAACAAAGATTTCCCTTATTTGGGAGAGGTTTTTTACTGTCTGAACGATGCCAAAAAGCTTGATGGTCTAAAAAAATGCTTAGATGTAAATGAATATGAAAAAATAGTTAATGCTTTTTATGTTTTTAAAAATAGATTTGATAAAATTTATAACGAAAAATTATTAGTTAATTGGAAAGATGCAATAGAAAGACAATTATCAGGAGAAAGGTTTCTAAAATTTTATAACCCTGTAAGGCATTTTTTTGATGCAGAGGATATGGACATATCTTTAAACGTGCACCTATTAATATCTCCCTCTATGTCCAGAAGTGCCTCTGGCAATGCTAATATCGGAGAAAAAGATTTAACACTCGAAGTGCCCATGAATAATCTTAATCAAGAACAGGTTGAATTGGCTTCTTGCGTATTGCTTCATGAATTATCCCATATATGGTTTGAAAAAAATAAAAATTATTCGTTCGCGAAAAAATTATATAAAAGTAATTTTCCTTTAGCAAAAGAAGTAATTATTGATAGTATTTCTCCGTCTGGCTTTCCCGCACAAATTTATTCCAAAGCCAGTAATCCTTTTAAGTGGTTTTTGCTACACAATTTAGCTGACGGTATGGAAGAGTATGAAAATTTTTCAAAAATAGAAAATGCTAATTTTCAAAAATTAAAAGCATATATAGTGTGGCTTAACTATTCGTTAACTGCATCGTATTTTTCGAAAAATAAAAAATTTGATAAAAATTTTGCAGAGAAAGTTAATGAAACAATAAAAAAAGCGGGTTGAAAATAGCAACTCGCTTTTTGGACGATTATGTCGTCTCTATTATGCCTTGAAGCTTGGAAAAAATAGCCTTTTTAGCATTACAGAAGACGTTTAATCCTCCATTAGAACAATATCTAGTACAACGATTGTGACAACTTTTAAGCCACTCGCAGCCCCTGCACGGAGATTCACTTTCCTTAAGTTCAGATAAATAACGTAAAAACTCTTTTCCTTGGAATATCTCATCCCAAGTGTTTTCTGTTATATTTCCAAAACGATAACTATGCAAAGACATACTATCGCACGGCGTCACCGAACCGTCGTATTCAACTTTCGGGCAAAGCCAGCATTTGCCCGAAAGTTCACACAAAGACGGATTGCCTCCGGCTACTCCCACCATCATCTGTTCGAGATTTCGGATTGAGATAGATGGGTCGTCTTTTTCAAGCCATGCATCCAGTATTTCTAGCATGAATTCTGAAAATTCTTCGGAAGAAATAGAAGATTCTGTTGGCTCTCCTTTTGCAGAAAGTTCGTAGCATGGCTTAGGTAAGAATCTCTTTACGCCAGCAGAAACAAAGAAATTAAAAATTTCTGTTGGATGGCCGAGAGACGACTTGGTAATCAAAGCAATAGCCCCGGGAGCAAGTCCAACATTGTGTAGCCTATCCAGTCCGCACATGACATCCTTAAAACTACCACGTCCATTTTTGTATACACGACAACTATCGTGAATTGATTTTGGACCGTCCAAACTAATACCAACCTTAAACTGATTCTTAGCAAAAAAACTTGCCCATTGCTTAGAAATCAGAGTGGCATTTGTTTGAATGTGATTTTCAAATCGCCTACCTTTTCCTAGTTTTTTCTCAAGCGACATTACGTTTTCAAAAAAACCAATTCCAGCAAGCATTGGCTCGCCACCATGCCATACAATTTGTACTGGATCAAGGTCAGAAAAACTTAAGGTTTTAGCGATAATTTCCCCAAGTACACCCTCCGACATAATCTCAATTCGATACCGATGATTACCATGATAATAGCAATATCGGCACCTTAAATTGCATCTGCTTCCCACAATTTTAACCGTAGGAATCATTCTTCTTATATCTTGTGGTTGATTCATTCCTTATGCTCCTTAGTGCAAATGTTTCTGCATATAAACGCGATCTCGCATAACCCCAAAATGGTATTTTTCCTTTCTTACCCGATACATTTCCTTAAAACCACATCTTTTGTAGAGTTTTACCGCTCTGTGATTAGCAACGTACACGCCAAGCTTTACTGTTTTTATACCAAGCTTGGTTTTAGCTTCGTGCATTATTGCATACATCAGTTTTTTGCCAATACCCTTTCCCCACAGAGATCTACAAGATCTTGGAAGCGTGTTTCTTATGGAAATCTCCAAGGAACCTCTTTTGGGTTCGCCCGGTATGATCCATATAGAAGCGGTTCCAATAATGACTTCGTTGATTGTTGCAACAAGATAAACAGCTCGTTTATTTTTTATAGCAGTAAGTCGCTCTCGCATCGATTTACGATACTGCTTTGGCGTTTGTCTATATTGAGGACTGCCAAATGATTTTTCCATGGTTAGAGAATTTGTTTTTTTCATTATACCGGCCCAATCACTAAAGCATGGATAACGAAAAACCACGAGATCTTCTTCAATAGGAAATCTTTTAACTATCTGATTTTTCATGGCATATGCTCCCAATGGTTAGTTTTCAAAGTTCATACGATAAAAAATTATAACACAATATATATAATATATCAAATATCTAATTCAACAAAAAACCACCCAGTATTAGAGGTGGTTTTGCTACGGGTTCCAATATCTTCCCATAGAGTTTTTTAAATAGTCTTGGCGCAGCTTGTGGAATGAAATCAGAACATGGTTCATAGACAGGTTTCCGTTAATAGAAACCTCTATCTAACAAACCTTCTTATTGCATCCCACTACCTGCGTTATTAACTCAAATATACCACAAATTTTATAATACGCCATCCCCAAGTATCCCAAATGTTCACAAGGTTCACGGGTTCACAACCCTTAAAAAGCATTAGAAGCTGGTGTGCTCTTTTTACCCAATCTGGATTCAAGAGAAATATTTATATAGTGTTTTTATTCTGTTGCTGATCCATTCATATTAAATAATTTAACTTTAGCCTCATCGACAGTGAGATTGTCAGTTGAAAGACCTTTATAGAATTTAAAAATGACGTTCGTCTTTATTTTTTCAATTTCTGCATCCTTATCCTTGACGCTTTATCTTATATTTATCAGGAGGTCCCCACATCCAGCGTGGTTTCTCGCCTTTTTTATAACAAATCCAAATAAGCAGTGCTGTAGCAACGACAATCAGGGGCAAAAACCATTGCAGAAATTCCTCACCGCTCTCAATAAACTTTTCGGCGAACAGCCCCGGCACGATGATAACGAGCAGATATATAAAAAGCACAAGCCAACCCTCTTTTTTGGCAGGTGCCCAGCCCCAACCATAAAGTCTGGCTTTAAACCAATATCCTTTAGGGTTGTCTTTAAGATATGCAATGTATTCCTTGATCATGTTTTAGTAGAGAATTTTTTTAGTCCAAGTAGCTTATTCGGTGGCCATGCGGATGCGGCCACACTTCCCCTCTGCTTGGACGGCGATGTTTATGATATCATCTATTTTTGGTTCTATAGCACTCAGCCGTGTTCCGTTTTTAAGCTTTGCGCTAACATCCAAACTGTGCGACTGAAAAGTTGATTCCACTTCGCAATTGTTAATTGCTTGCTTAATCTGTTCCCATGTAGAATCATTTTCAGATATTTGTTCCTGCGACTGAAAAAGTCCGGTGCTGTTGAAATAATAAATAAGCTTTCCTCCGCTTGAAATAATTATTCTTAAAGTCGGATACGCAAACGCATCGCTGTATAATCCTTCCGGAAGCTTATAACTTTTGTCTTCCCACCTCCATTCATTCATTGCAGGGTTAGCTGATCCCTTCATGCTTGGAATATATTGGGGCTGGATGGCTGAACTTACCAGCATACTACCCGTGCTTTCCGGTGCTCTGCCTAAATACTCAAATGCGACCCGTTCAATCTGGTCTTTGGTTTTCAACGGTACTTCTAGCGAACCGAACTTTGCGCAGTCAGGACTTCCGATAGAAACGCCATCGGGATATTTTACATGGATTTCTACAATTTGATTGTTTCTCGGGTCCACCTCATATTCGTAAACTTCACATCTGTCATTTATAAACTCTTTTTGCTGATATATCTCAACCCTTCTCTCCCAGCCCGAAACATCCTCCATTGTGAAACCACCATTATCTCGGTTGGTTACTCTGCCAACGTTAAAATTAGACGGATGTCTAGTGCTCATATAAATCAGCTCTAAATCGGGCTTACCCATAAAAGTCCTGATCGCTTCTATGGCTTTTTCTCTTTCCGCTTCCGGCCTGGCGGTCAATACATTAAGTTGCGTTATGAGCTGGCCTATTTTGTAAGACCGCTCTCTAGTCAAATCATCTTTTTGTTTCTGCAAATTTATGCAAACTTCCTCGGTTGAAACTGTCTTCCACTGCTTTTCAATTTTCTTTTCTCCGGTCAGCCTGACTGTCACTTCCACATCCTTTTCTGCTATGCAACCTTTTTCTTTCTGTTTGCCAACCACCTCGGTAATTTTTTGCCCATATTCTGCGTCAATTTGAGACATTTGGTCTCGTATAATTTCAGCTTGAGATTTTACTTGCGGCTTTTGCGTTCGCCAAAAAGTAAATATTACTACTCCGACTATGAGTAGCAATATAGTAATAGCCAATACGAACCAAAAAATCTTTTTCTTTTTAAACCAATTTTTAAGAATCATATGTTTTATTATAAAAAATTATTGAATAAAATGAAAAGAATCGGATATCTCTGTATCAAAGCAATTTATAAAATCTAGTCCAATCTGACACTCTTGCCCAGTGCCCCAGAAAGCAACCTTGCCTTGAGCTGGATTATATATTATATAATTTACATAATTCACAGGACAAGCGGTAGATCCTAAATCTTTACCATCCCCGTTTATCTCAATTCGATAATTATCACTAAATGCAGTCGGTATTCTTGTTTTATAACTGCAACCAGAACCGAGTTGCTGTTTAATAACTTTATCTAAATCGTTTTCACCCTTAACCTCTAAAATAACAATTTGCCAAGGTGCGGGGTATCCGGGGCCCTTGTTTTCAGGCACAAGTATATTCTCTGTTTTTATTAATTCTCCAGTTTTTTGATTAATTGAAACGTCGTATTTTTCATGGAGATAAAAATTATTATTTTTGCTTAACATTTGATTGGGAAGCAAAACGTCTGAAATTGATACTCCCTCTGGCAAAGCAGTTCCCCATAAATAATTATCTACTGATACACTGGGATAGCGCAACATAAAACCATATTCCTCATTTTTGTAGTCAACCCATTTTATTGGTTTTCGTATATTATCAGTCACAGATAAACTCCAGATAGAATAAAAACGGGAATAAAAAATATGTGACGCGATTAGTCTATCACCATTATCGGACTCAAAAACATAAGCGGAGCCCATCTGTTCAAGAAATTTATAACCCTGATCCTTCAAAAAATCTGAGATTATTTTTTTTCCATTTTCGCTCTTGGTAATATATTTATTTTCCGATCCAGATATTTTAACAATATTTTTGTTTGCGAAATTCAATTGGACAATTCCTTTTATTTGAGGCCAAGGATTACCTTCCTGAAAAATAACCGGCGAGTATAAAAATACAAAAACGCCAGCAATTAAAATAATCACAGAAACAAACAATAATATTTTTTTATTTTTTGATAAATGCTCAAAAATCATAAAGGTCACATTGCTCTACTATAACAAAAAACCGCTTTAGTTAGAAGCGATTTTCTGCGGTCTCAGCATCACTAGATACTAAAACTGTTGGCGCCCGCGTGAGGATTCGAACCCCTCAGCATCTTACGGAACCAGCCTCGGCGCCGTCCCTCTAAAATATCGGTTCAAATCCCCGTGCCTGTTGCCATTTATCCCTCCTTTAGGGCAGTTGATTTATTTCCTAAAACAGATAAAATAGAACTATAATTTTAAATATATGATTTTAGTTTCTGCATGCCTCTTAGGCACAAATTGTCAGTATAACGGTGAAAGCGATTTTACTAAAGAGCTTTTAGAATTTCTCAAAGATAAGGGTGAGTTTATTGCTGTATGTCCAGAAGTTTTGGGCGGCCTTTCTATTCCACGCGATGGTGCAGAAATAATTGGTGATAAAGTTAAAACCATGAAAGGTAAAGATGTTACAAAAGAATTTTTAAGTGGTGCAGAAAAAGTTTTAAAATTAGCGAAAGAAAATAATGTTGATTTGGCTATATTAAAGGCTAAAAGTCCATCTTGTGGCGTAGGCATGATTTATGATGGAACTTTTTCTCGGAAAACTATTGAAAGCGACGGCATTACCGCCACTTTGCTAAGAAAAAACGGAATCAAAGTAATGACTGAAAAAGATTTGATAGCCGGAAATTGGCCGAAGTAAAAAAATAAGAGCGTCGCCAAACGCTCTTTTGATTGCTGTGCTCACAAGAGATGAACTGTGATTCCCGCCTCTCTGACGTTATAATTATTTTGACAAAAGTAATAATATAATGTATTGTATATCCAGCATCGCAGGACGTTACCTGCCCTATTAACAATAAGTAAAAAGGAAATAATCGTGGATACAGACATTCGTGTTGCATTGGTTTACCCTGAGGTCTACGACCTCGCCCGGTTTAAAGAGAATCGGAAGGAATTCCCGCCGTTTGGAATCTTATATCTCGCAGCTATCCTTGAAGAAAATAGCATTAGCGTTAAAATTTTCAAGGTCAGCACAGGCGAGGAACGATTTGATTTTCGTGATTATAATATTGTCGGATTCAGTATTCCCTCTTCTGCAACCTACGACCACATCAAAAAGGCTCGTTTCTCGGCTATCTACTCGAGCGGTTGCGTGATCGCAGTTGGTGGAGTCCATGCAACTTTCTATCCAAGAGAAACTTTCTTGGATTTGAAAGCTGACGTGGTTGCTATTGGAAGCGGAGAGAAAACAATCATCGAAATCTTGGAATCTATGCCGAGCAGAAATTTCTCGGGCATTCCGGGAGTATGTTGTGCTATCGGTGGATCATTGGTCGTAACGCCGGAACGTCCGCTGGATAAAGATATCGACTGGATTCCATTTCCTGCAAGGCACCTGCTCAATGAGTCGGACTTTCTGATGAGCAATCGCCTGGCTGGAACGGATACTAAGATGACGCATATCATGATGAGCAGAGGTTGCCCATTCTCGTGCCACTTCTGCGCAGTCATGCAAAAGAAGCTTCAATATCGGTCTGGCGCAAATACCAAGATGGAACTTGAGCATCTAAAACGCAGATATCAGATTGAAGGATTCGCAATCGTCGATGACAACTTCGTGGTCAATAAACGGGCTGTCAGAAACGTTTGCGAAGCCATCGGAGATCTTGGGCTTCACTGGTCTGCCCTTTCCCGGGTTGATACCGTAAATTACGAGCTACTTGAAACCATGCGAGATGCAGGATGTATTGAACTGAAGTTTGGAATTGAATCTGGCAGTGAACAAATACTGCAGGCGATGGGCAAAAACATCACCTGCAACCAGATTCGCCGAACCATCGCTCTTGCATCTTCGGCAGGAATTCGAGTGAAAGCGTTCCTCGTCCACGGCTTCCCCGGAGAAACTCTGGAAACCACAAGGGAAACGATTTCTCTTCTAAAAGAGATTGGCCATATGGTTGACCGGGTATCTCTTTTTCGTTTCGTTCCGCTACCTGGTTCATTTGTTTTCAAGAATGCAAAAACCTATCAGCTTAACATCCCTGAACGCGTGGAAGATTGGGAAAAATTCCATATCTACCACAACAACTACCACTGGTGGGGTGACGAGGAAGACTTTCGCCAAGTCGAAAATTCATATGCGGAGCTAAACGCATTCGTGGAAGAAACCTGGCGATAAATCAACCAAAAGCCGAGCTTAGATGCCCGGCTTATTTTTTTATTCTTTAATTAAGGTTTAACTGTTTTATCCATCCAAGATTTTGCCAGAGTTCAAGTTCATCCGAATAAGGCAATCCCTCTTTTGCAATTGGATTTAAATAACAAACTTCTATGTTTTTATTGAATACTTTGTTTAATCCCAGAGTAAAAGCTATCTCTGCGAAAACTCCTGAACCAATATATCCTTGAATTCCCTTCTTGTCTAAATTAAGTGCCAATACCATATCTGCTTTGTTTATAGCATCGTAGTGTTCTGAGAATTCTTTATTGTATCCAGTCAAAAGGTCTTCTTTAATTTTTGTAGGATATTTAAGAACCTCAAAACCCTTTTTTTCCAGCTTATTTTTCCACTCAACTATTTGATCCTCAAACGATGCACTAGCACAAATTACTACTTTTTTCTTATTCATAAAGCGCACAGTTTTTGGAATTAATATACGATAAATTATGCACTTTTTCAAATCCCTGCGCGGTCAAGCATCGGGGATATGAACTTTTTTCCCGAAATAGTCGGGCTCGGCATCACTAGATACCAAAAACTGTTGGCGCAGCTTGTGGAATGAAATCAGAACTTGGTTCATAGACAGGTTTCCGTTAATAGAAACTTCTATCTAACAAACCTTCTCATTGCATCCCGCTACCTGCGTTATTAACTCAAATATACCACAAATTTTAAAATATGCTAGCAACTGGGAAATTATGAGGATGAAGATAAAAAATTTTAGTTTAAATTGAAATAAAAAAACCGCTCAAATTAAAAGGCGTTAATAAAGATTAAGATATCTATTACGACTGCTTTTTATCCTCTATCTGCCCAGTGGCGCTATTTTTTCTTACGCCCAAACCAAACCTAAAAAATCCTTCTGGCATTGGATTGTCGGCGATTGAATGATACGCAAAAATAAAATCATCGCCGGTTTTGTAATCGTTAAGCCAACTATGGGAAATGTTATTACCAGAATAAATAACCACGCTGATTGTTGAAAATTCTTTAAGCTCCATAAAATTTGCGGGTATTATTTCTTCTCTATCTCCCACTTTTTTTATGATAGTTAAAGACGGTTTATAAAAACCTCCTTGTAATTTTTCAGTTCCGGCTTTTCTAACCAATATGTCTGGGCCTTGCCCGAAAACTGCACGCTTAAATAATGCTTCTGGCCGAGAGTAATGTTGAATTTGATTACCGTTAACGGCAATCACAAGACAGTCATTTTTTGAAACATCACACTCTGGATTATCTAAATACCTTTTGTATTGTTCAAACTTTGTTGCTATCGCGTTTGTAATACGCAAGGCCCTTGGCCTATTAATATCTTCTATGTTGCCCCCAAATGAATAAAGTTTTCCGGAACCCATAATTGGCATTGGCTCTACGGGATCAGTTTGACCCAAACTACAACTCACCGCCTCAACCCAAACCTTTTTATCCCCTGTCTCAATACAAAAATCTGGGCCGATTTCCCATTTTTTTTCTTTGAGAGTAAATCCGTAATCCAATAAAACCGATACGATGTGAAATTCCCATTCTCTTGATAGGTGTTCCTCTTTGTTTTTAAATCCACTAACAAAATTCTTATCAAGGTATTTTTTAAAATCGGGCCACCTTCTTTCATACCATTCTCGCAAATCCGGTTTTGCGAGAGCTATCGCAATATAGCCGGGAGCAAGATCGGGATATTCTAGAAATTTTTTTGAAAGCTCTTCATCGGTTTTTACGCTGTTGGATATAAAATTATCTGGGAAAAGTGATTGTTCCATAATAAGTAATTTTACCACTCAACCTCATCAACTTTTTCACTTTTTGTAACAATAGAATCCTTTGCCGGACAAACCTTCATATACTCGCACCATGGACATAGTTTATTTACGCGCGGAAGAAATTCTTTCTCTTCACTAGCTTTTTTGATTGCCGCTAAAACGTCTGTTTCCAGCTTTTTTATATCCTCTCGATTCCAAACAACCTCGTAAACTTTTGAATACTTAATATAAATAAGCCCGCTCCTGATTTTTTCAGCAAAAGGATAGAGCCTCGACGCTATTATTGCATATATAGGCACCTGTAAATCTTCTTTTATTTTTTTCTCTATGCTGTCATGGAATGGGAGTTTGCCGGTTTTATAATCCCATACAGAAATAGAATTCTCGGAATCTTGATCTATTCTGTCCACGCGGCCAGCAATCTTGAATTCCCCTAAATCACAATCCAACCAATCTTCCAAAGACAAAGGGATAACAGATAAATCAGCACTGGAAACATAATTTTGTAACATGGCAATTGCTTGAAGTCCATATGCCTTTTCTTGCTCTTTTGATCCAAATAGTTTCACCCTTTCATCTGCAGTCCATAATTCATTACCCCAATCGGTTTTAGGCATTCTAGCCCAAGCAGTTCTCAACATCTTTCCTAAATCCTGATTTTTCCTTTCTCCCATAGGAACTTTTGCAATATCAAAAAAGTCTTTAAGCACTATGTGCATCACTTTGCCAACGAAACTTTCGGCGTTTTCAATAAATTCCGCCTTTACCTCTCTATCGGCATAGCACTTAAACTTAAAAGGGCACTGGATGTAAGTGTTTATGGAGTTTGGATAAATTTTTTCGGGAAACTTATATGTCATATTACTTATTTGACTCTTCCACTATTTTTATTTCTTCCGGAGTTAGATTATATAAATCGTAAACCATTTGATCTATCTGGCACTGATATTCTTTTACCTTACCCTGCTTTTCAATATTAGTTAAATAATCAATAGATTTTGTAATATCCAAAACCCTTTCGACGATTTCAATAAAAGGGTTTTGATTAACATCTGTAGGTATTGGAATGTTTTCAAGTTGGTTGGTTTTTATATGAAGACCAGCCGCGAAATTCAATTTAAACCACTTATTTATCAATTTAGAATTCAAAAGCGCCAAAATAAAATTCAAATCAAAGCCCTTAATCTCGTGTAAAATACTGATCGTATCTGTCGTTAAATAATTTTCTGTATCCAGAGTTGCTTGAATTTCAGTAGCTACGTCTTTAATTAAAATCTTTGTCTTTAGGAAATTGTCTATCTTGCGAGGCCCGGCGCCTTTTCGTTGATTCATCAACTCTGGTTTATACCATATCCATTTATCACTAAATTTTATAAAATATTTTCCGATATCCTTACCTCGTAGTAATTTATAGCTGTCTTCGTCTTTTTTAGAATCTAAAACAAATCTCTCATCATCGGAGGTTTTTATACCAAGAGAAAATTTTGCTACATCTCCTAGTTTAATATGTGGAATTCTAATCTCTAACGGCTTATCAAACGTAAAACCATTGGATATCTGGCTTTTGATAAATTCGTAGCTAAGATTAAAACCTATCTTCTTAAATTTACCCCCATCAAACTCTAACAAGTCTACATCATTATCTATCACATTTTTCTTCGTGAGTATGATTATCACAACCGTTACTGTCGCCTCTTCAAAGACCCCACTCGGACATTTAACTAATTTTTCTACCTTAGTCTTGTTAATTATAAACTCACGAAATTTAGAGAAACTATCTGTACCCATCCAGCTGTTAGAGAAGATAAAAGCTAATTTACCGTTCTCTTTTAAAATATTAACGCTTTTTTCAGTAAAAAAGGCATATAAATCGGTTTTATTTTTAGCAACAGAATAGTTATTCACCAAATAATCCCGAAAATTTTTATCCTTTATATTGAAAATATTTATGTAAGGGGGGTTCGCTATAACGATATCGAATCCTTCCTTAATCCCAAACATCCATTCAGAATCAAACCAGCCGGATGGTTCATGGCTAAATGGATCCCATGTTGAAAGTTTTTGCGTCAAATCATCTCCCCCCTTCATCTTCAACATCTTAGATAACATTTGATTCTGGATATTCTTAAAATCAAGTTTAAGTTGTTGCCTTTCGGAATTTGTCGAATTAAAAAATTGCTCTCTTAAATCTTTAAGTTGATCAATCCCGGACTTATCGCCAAATAGGGTTGATTGTTGAGCATCTGGCAAACCTATTAAGCTATTTGCAGTTACAAACTTAAAGTCCAAATTAGGTAATGGTTCTATCCCCCTGTTCTCTAATTCATCATAAACACCCTGATCTACAATTAAAGTCAAAAAGCATCTCAGCCTTGATATTTCAGTAGCAATTGGTTGAATATCAATACCATAAATATTTTTTCTTATAACACCCAGCTTTCGAATATAATCAAAACTTTTGTTTGCAAACTCTCTTTCAATGACCCTTTTAATTTCTGGTGAGGCTCCTTGAAGTTGTTTTTCAAACCAGCTCCTGCCCTCTGGGTCAATCTGCTGAAGAATAAAAACAATTTTCTGCAATGCACCCATTGGAAAAGCACCAGAACCGCATGCCGGGTCTAAAATTTTAACCTCTTCTAGGGCGTTAATAATTTTTACTTTTTCTTCGGTGCTAACAGGCGCCACCGAATCATCATCTAGGTCATAACTGATTATTGCCCTTAATTTTTCTTCGTTAACGCTAGTTTTGTCCTTTAAATATGAATAAATGCTTTCATCAACCATAAAATCGACAACAACCCTAGGGGTATAATAACTCCCAGTGCTCTTTCTAGCTGATTCCCCTGTTTCAGGATTTATTTCAGCTAAAAGATTCTCAAAAATTCTCCCAAGCATCTCTGGGTCAATAGACAACTCTTCGTCAAAACTTATATTCTCATCAATTGTAAAATTATAGGTCTCTAAAACTGCGAAGAACTCTTCAAACCAGCTATCCGGGATTACTACAATATTATGATTTATTGCTTGTTTTCCTTCATTGGAACTATAATAATCGTCATCATGAGGAGAAAAAAGTCCGCCATTTAAGTATGGTATTGCCGAAAAAGAATCTTCAGTATATTGCTCTTTTCTTGATTTAATCGGTCTATTTAAAATCTCAAAGAAAATTGGCTCAAGTATTTTATGATAATAATCTTTATTGACGCTTATTGCCGGAAAAGAAAGCAATTCCTTCGGCATTAAAGATTTTCCAACATCGCTATATTTTTCTCTTAAAAACCAGCAAAATATAATACGACCAATTAGCCTAACGGCGAATTCAAGGCTTGTTTTAGTTTTATCCTCAATATAAGGCAATTTTATTAAGGCCGGGTATTCCTTTTTTGCTTTGCCTTTTGCCAGCGTTCCTCCCACCAATTTTATAAAAAGTTCTGATATTTCCTTATAAAAATCTTTATTAACAACCTCCAAAGAAAACCTCGCCTTTAAATCATTAAAATCAATTGTTTTCCCCTTACTTACCAAATATTTCGTGGGAGTATTAACTTTCGCATTTTTGCCTAACAAATAGGAATATCGTTTAGGATTAGAATACGACATTACTGCCTTTCCTTGTTCTGTTTTTTCTGGGTTCATTGTCATCAATGATAGCCTCCAGTCCTCCGTTTCCGGAGAATAAAAAACTGCCAATGCAGAAAAGGTGGCAGTTGCCTTCATTATGGAAAAAGCGTCCTTTGTTAGGGACATTCTTTTCTTTAATGACCCCTCCAAACAAAATTCAAAAACCTGTATATCTAAATTTTCACTTCTTCCGAGAGTACTCGCTTTTTTAATGGTCGTTGAACTGTTTACGTTTACCGAACGAATATCGCGCTTAAAATCACCCAAAAAGCTATTTTCTAGGAATTCAAGAAAGTCGTCTCTTTTGTACGAGTTATTTAATTGCATTTTATTTAAATTGTTCAGCAAACAGCAGAAGCTCTTGTGCCTCGTCTGTTTTTTCTGATTTCCTTAAAATGTTCCTAACGAAAACTTCTGGAACAATACCCTGCAGTGTTTCGTAGGCGACATCAATATCTTTTAGATTTAACTGAGCGATGTCTTTCAAAGACCCATCGCTTATATCATCTAATGTTTTAATAATCAAAATAATATCACCGCAGTAATCTTTTGCGCTCGACAAAGATTCAGCTATAACCTTCAAAACCTTAATGGCTTCAATCCTTCTACCCTTGATCTCCGGCAATTCGTGTTTAGCAAACAGTTTATCTTTGGCAAGGTTAAAAACTTCAACGAAATTATTATCTACAACTTCGCCCTTTTCATCTTGCAAAGAATCAAACATTTTTAACGATGTTTCCGAAGATATAACTTTCGCTTCTATCGGATTCTCACCAAAAGTGAAAACTGTATTCTGTCCCTTTTTACCAAAAACAACAACGCCCGTAAACTCTGGCTTCTCTCTTTTAATTCTTGTTCTGCGTGGAATTGAAGTTGCCAGCTTCATTAGCTGTTCGTTTTTTAATGCCTTATAATATGTATCTCGATATTTCGCATCCCAAGATAGTTGCTCATTTTCTCTGTTTGCTTTATCATATTCATCTTTATAAAAACTCTTGATGTCTTCCTCATTAGTTAGAGTTTTAGTATCGCTCCCCACAACTGCATTTATGAGTTTCATTTTTAAGGTTGATATTGACCTTATTCTTGTTTCCTCCTCTCCGATTGATGTTGGGAAACAGTTATATATATTTAGACAATCAAAAACCTTCTTGTTGATACGATTTATACGACCAACGCGCTGAATAACCCTTGTCGGGTTATATGGTATGTCATAGTTTATGACAATCCCGGCTCTATGCAGGTTAAAACCTTCGCTAAGCGCATCCGTTGCGATCAAAATATCAAAGTTATCCTTTTGCTTGTCCGCAGACATAGAAGCATCAAAATTGAATTTTATGACCTTTTTGTATGCTTCGGTGCTTTCAGATGCGGTATATTTTGCCACCCGGTCAAAACCCCTTCTTTTTAGTTCATCAAAAAGATAATCAACGGTGTCTTTATATGTTGAAAAAATAATTATTTTTTTTGATTTATTCCTTGCTAAAAATCCTCTTATTTGTTTTTCTATCTCATCTAACTTTGGATCTATGTTCTTATATTGGTCGCCTCCAAACCATTTTTTGTGAATAGATTCCAATAACTCTGTATCGTGTCTTACGTCTATAATAAATCTCTCATCTATCATTTCTTTTTCAATTTGTAAAAATCCCTTCTTTTCTTTGAGTAATTCAATTTCTTTTTTTAATTCATTCTCTTCTCCATCAATTTCCTCATAATCTTCCGGGTCTGGTAGATGTCCTTTTTTCATAATAGGCACAGCCCCAAATTTATCCCACCAGTTTTCAACCTTCTTATTTGACTCAATCATATTTTCCAATGTTGACTTGAATGCGTTTTTTGAACTCTCAAAACGCATAACAAGCAACCGTCTCATAAATTTAGACAGGTTGGTTTGAGCGGTTTTAAGGTCTGTTTCCTCATCAAGTTCTTTTTTGAATCTTTCAATAACCTCTTTTCTTTTTTCGTCTTTTATATAAATAGCCGACTTATATCTTGCTCCAATAAAACCATTTTCATCGGTCTCCGTTATGGCTTCCAATGTTTCTGTATAAATTTCCGATAAATCTCCTAAATCGTATTTTATTAAATCTAACTCTACTTTTGCAAAATCAATTCCCTGTTTTTCTAAATCCTCTCGGTAACGCGTTATAGTTTTTAAGTCTAATCGCGACCTTCTAACAATTACTGGCTCGATTAACCTTCTCTGTTCAGCGGCAATTTCTTCTGACTCCTTGTCTATAATATCTTCTTCAATCCCGGTTGCCATATTACGGCGGAGTTTCTTATATCTTTTTATCAATTCCCTGTATCTTAAACTCAAATTATCAACTGACCTTATTGTCGACTGGCCGGGAGTTTGAAATAGTTTTATTAAAGCAAAAACATCCTTTGGGTCGTTGTTAAAGGGGGTTGCCGTAAGAAGCAATACTTTGTTGTCCGGATGGCTTCTACAAACTTGGTGTAACATTTTATAGTCATCAGTGTCCTCGTTTCTATATCTATGCGCTTCATCCATTATAAATAAAATTGGTTCTTTGTTGTTGCTATATCTTTCGTAAACTTCTGAAATTTTGCCAGAACTAAAAACCTTTGAACCCTTTATCCCAAAATCCTCTTTATAATCCTCCCATTGAGGATTTAAGTGCGGCGGAGCGATAATAACGGTTTTAATATCCATATTCCTCGCCACAGCAGATGCAATAATGCTTTTGCCAAGACCAACAACGTCTGCGAGAATAACTCCGTCATACTTATTCAATTTATCAATTACCATCTTTATAGCATCTATCTGGTATTCAAAATCGCCATAAACTCCGTTTGTTATTGCTTTTGGGGTCTTAAAAGTATTTATTTCTTCTTGCTTAAATAATTCGTGTAATACGCGAATATAAATATGGTAAGGCAACGGAGTGCTATATTTCCAAATCCTCGGCTTGATCGCTCTAATAAATTCCTCTTTTGTTTTTACATCAGCGATAGATATTGAATCACTATCACTCCACATTTTATCAAACTCTTCCTGAAACTCATCAAAATCTTTCATCTCTTTACTTGCTCTGTTCAATTCACCCTGTCCCTTTAATCCACGATAGGATAAATTGCTTGAACCAAAGAACATCGTGCCGGGACCATCTTTTTTAGCATTCTCTTCCTTGTTATGTATTAAATAAAGTTTTCCGTGGTAATCATTGATTGTCTTTCTTATTTCAAGTGTGCCGTTGTTAATCTTCTCAATATAAAGATCATAAAGCGCATTTGATTTATCGCTATCAAAAATATCGCTATCATTCATAAATCCGACAAACGAATCAATATAATTTAATTTAAGAGCGGTTCGTGATTTTGTTGCACTTCTTGGTTGCCATTTTGATAAATCAATATCGCCGCCATCTTTCGTTTGCTGTGTTATTTGAGGTATCAAAGCCGGGTCCACTTCCAATCCAACTAAAATGCGCATCTTTTTATCTTTTAGTTGTTCTGCTAGTGCCTCAAACCCAGAGAAATAAAAAAACCCAACAGCTATGTCCACGCGATCGGCTGTTTTTAGTGCTTCCTTTAGAGCATCTTGAAGTGTTCCGTCTTTGTTATTGATAATCGACATAATTATTTTAGTTTACTCTTTTTTGACAAAAATTCAATCGCTTTTTAAACAACAATTTATATTTAATTTGCTTATTCGAATGGAACATCTATGTGCAAGAAGAGCCAATAAATTGTTGTCATTTGTATATTTTTAGTTTCATTTTATCGGCACATACATTCCCCCTTCCGATAAACTTATATTTCATATTTGATTGTATATTTCCGAGTTTGCATTATTTGCCATATACATTCCCCCCTCAGATCAACCAACAATTTGCACCTCCAATATATTTTATTTTGCCTATTTATTGAATATATACATTCCCCCATTCAAGGAATAGGAAAGCCTATTCCTCAAAGTTCTCTCATAATATTTTCGTTAGTGGGGTATTTCAGATAATACATTCCCCATCTCTATTACCCGACATGTGGCATTTCTACCACCTTTCGAAATACAATCTGATTTTATAATACATTCCCTATTTTTGTAGATTGTCGCGTAAATTTGATTATGTGTTTTCTTTTTTACCTCATTACCATATACATTCCCCATTCTCTACAAGTAAATTTTTACCACCCTCCCCCTATATTTTCTCCTTGTCCATTTACTTTCATAATACATCCCCCATTTTCTTCTATAAACTGGTTCATATTTCCAGTTTCCTTTTCTGGCATATCTTTGAACTCACGAAAGGTATCTCCGTTGCACTCTGGTTGCTCAGACCCATTTCAATGCCACCCAAACAAAAAAAAGCCCACGAAAGGCCTCTTTGTTCCACAAGTCTTTCTATTTTCTACGGCATAAAAACTCTACATAATTTCCTCCAGAGACTACGTTTGAGTTCTTTTATCGGTCTTATATATAGATAAGAATTCCTGTTTGCCTTGTAATCTTCATAAACCAAAAAGGCAATTTCTCTGACATGATTTTTAAAATATTCCTGCTCCCATTGAATTTTATCAAACCAATTATTTATATATTCAATTTCATTTTCTGGCCTCTCTTCCTCTAAACAATCAAACAAATTGAAGATTGGATATTGAACATAATCCGTAAAGTTTAAATATGCCCAAGCAGATGGAGTATACGATCCTTCCTTTCTTTTGTTTCCACGTATGGAGCGGATTAGCTCTGGAACGAAATCATAAAATTCATCGGTAGACTCTCCGCAGTTAGGACAAACAAAATCTTTCTTAAATGGAATATATAAAGCAGAACATTCTGGGCACTTATATTCTTGGCATTTAATGTGATATGTCATGTCTATGTATCATTTATTTTACTTTTTTCAAACATGTTTTACTTTTACATTCGTATGTGATATTTCCTGTGTTTATTCCACAATCACTGTTTCTAACACAATCTATAAATTCACATCCTCCATCTTGTGTTTGACGTGTCATCCACCAGTCACCCACAGCAAGATTATCGGGCATACAAACAACTGCCAAGCAAGAAGCACCTCCTATTTTACTTCCATCTTTAGAAATTAGGATCACTTTATTAAAAAAAGAAGCCCCACCCCCACCATTTGCATTATTCATTACACAAATATTTGCTGATGGGGAGCCATCGCAATAATTCTGTTTCCAATAATATAAATAAGAATTAACGTCATTGTCCTGCATCGAAGCTGTAAAAGTCACTTGTTGGTTTTTTGTTTCTACTAATTTCGGAGAAGATGAGCAAGAGACATCAATTACAGTTGGCGAACAAGTTGCCGTGCCTTTCCTTCCATCCGGCAATGAGACTGTAAGGGTGGTTGAAGTTTCAACGACATGTGTATATAAAGTAGTACAAGTTGAAGAATTTCCAACCGCGCAACCTCCTAACCAAGAATACTGGATCTGTTCTAATCCGGTTTTATCTGGGAACGATACTACTGATTTAAATGTTATGTAACCAGTTAAACCCTTTGGAAAATCTGTATTAAAAGTAGACGAGTTAGGATTTAAATCAGCTGAGCAAGAGACGTTAATAGGTGGCAAAGATACTGCTTGATTTTCAGATACATTTTTTGTTATATTTTTTACTGTTTGGTGTTCAGCTACCACCTTTCCGGAAATTTTATCTGCGATTGGTGAGGATGTTTTATTTTCAGATTGTTGATTGGCTTTATTTTTAACAGACTTATCCGTCTCCACAGTGACAGAAGGTGCGATTGTCTTTTCTTCCAATTTCTCTCCAACCTTGTTTTCCGAAACTTGTGTCTTATTACTTTCCGCTTTGCGAAAAAGATTATTCCAAATTCCCCAGCTAAAGGGATTCCACCAAGAAGCAAATGTCACCTGAGGAACAGCAAAACAAAGAGCCGATAATATCAAACAAATCACAAATATCTTTTTTATATCGTTACTTTGTTTCATATTTTTGTTTTTTACTTTTAATGATTAAAATGCCCAAAATGATTACCACCACACTCCACGCTATATTATAAATTGATGATTGGGTGTAGTAATAAGATACTTCCTTCACCGAATTCAACAACCCTCCTCCGCGACTGTAATGAGAAAAATCAAAAATGTTATAAATAAAAAAATAAGCTCCGATTATAATCATAAACTCGCCAAAATATTTTTTGGTTGACAGTAAATATTTTATTATCTTATCTTTATTCTTGTAAAAACATACAATCCCCTTTGCCAAAAGGACGATTGAACCGAGAATGGCGCCTATAATGAGGCCGACTGACAATTGAGCAATAAGTGTTTCCATAATTTTTTAATTTATTAAAACATGTGAATATAGATATGCGTCAAGCATTTTTATTTTTTAAAGTTAGCTCCTTGTTTTTTCTGAAATTCCAAAAGTTTTTTTCTATCTTTTAAGGTTAAAGGATAAACACAAGTTTCTATTCCGAATTTTTGAATACAAATTGCTATCCATCTTTTACTTTTGTCTCCAAATGCCTTACGAACATCTTCATCAACAAACAATAAAACTTTATGTTTTACCTGCAAACTTTCATCCAAAAGAATCAATTTTAAAGTGTCTTTGGTAACTTTATTAACATTCCCAGCGTTTAAATTTCCAACATGGGCATAAACCTCTACGGCAGTTAATTCGCTTTTAGAATAACCATCTATCTGAACAGAACATCCATCCAACACTGGCGAATTATCATCAAAAACCAAATCATGCTCTTTTGCATACCAATTAAGCGCTTTCTTTTCGATTTTACAATTAAAATTAGAATCTCCTGATTTTGATTTTTCCTTTTTCATATACAAAAAGCCCACCACGGGTCTCCCACTTGCGCAGGACATATAAGTTTCCCTATACGGCGATCAAACACAAACCCCATGATGGGTTCTTTATGTTTGATCGTCTTTTTATGCCATGCCCTTGAAATTCAAGGGTTTAGGCGTCAATATTAAATTGTTGCCTTTATATTAACTCAAAATAAAACAAAATGAAAGCTAATATTTCAATGATAGACGACAGCCTAAGACTGGAAAATTTTTTAGATGCTTTGCCAAAAAACATACTCGAAAAACTAATTGCTCAGTTATCTGAACGTCGATTATCACCAGAATTATCTTTAGAATTAGACGGTATTAGAAATTTTTTAGGAGACCCGCTTAGTATCTTTTCAAATTCCGAAATTAAAACGGCTCAACAAAAATTCAACAAATCTTTCAATGATATTGATTCTTTCCAATTGCATAATTTCAAACAACCTGGATTCAATAATTATTACTTAAATCCAAATTTATCAAAGGAGAGTAAAGAATGGCTAGAACTTACAAAACAATTAAATATACTTATAGAAAGCCTAAAAATTAATTACGGAAAGTTTTTAAATATTGCCACGCAAGAAATCTCTTCTATTAAATCAAAAGGATATAGTAAAGAAAAAAATCCTATATTTACAGAAAATTTAAAACCCGAAACTTCAATTGGTGAACTTATCGCATATAGCGATGGCACAATAAGATATGATAGTGAAATTTTATGGATGAGAAACCAAATGAAAGATTTATGCAGGCTTTTTATGGAGCATCCTAGACGTACATTAACTATCGACGATATAAAAGAAATCATTATCCGTTCAGATAAGCGTGCTGCTACCTCAAAAGAGACAATATCAAAATATGTAAGCGAACTTCGCAAAATACTAAACCCGCTCCTTGGAAAAGAGGTATTGATAAATCAAAAAGAGGAAGGCTGGCGCTTTGAACCATAAAGATGATTCATAAATGAATATTGAATGAAGGCACTATCACAAAATGAAAGTGCCTTTTTGTTTTGCCTTAAAACAAGAGGGGCAACATTTTATGCCCAAGTTTCAAAACAAAAAATCAATAGATCGATATGACCAAATTCTCAAACGACACGGAGTCGAGCTCGACCCTGCCGAGCTTTTGGAATGGGTGAAAGGAATTGAGCGACTTGCCGAGCTTATTGTTTCCTATGAAAGACGACGCAACAAACCCAAAGGGCAAGACCCTCCACCATAGAGTAATAAATTAAAAGACAAAATAAAATTAAATGTAAAAAAATATGTCAGAAGAAAAAATAAAAAAAGAGAAAGAAGAAAAGAGGTTTAAAAAACAAATAGCCTCTATGATATTGGACGATGGATCTATCGTTGAGATGGTCTACGATCCAATAAAATCAAGGTCCGATTTTATCATCTTTAACAATGGGGAGATAAAAAAAGAAAGCTTGATAGAAATTGAGGACATGGATTATGTGCCACTTTATCCAAATAATGGGCTACTGAGAAATAGAGTTATTCTATTCCCAACTAATGTCGAGAAGTTTGAAAGTGAAGAGTCATTGATAATTGAAATAGAAAATTTCATTCATAAATACTTGGATATTAGTTCGTTCTTTGAAAAGATAGCAACCTACTATGTAATGTTTACGTGGATTTATGATTGCTTTAATGAGTTGCCATATTTGAGAGCTTTAGGGGATTATGGATGTGGTAAAACGAGATTTTTACAAGTAATGGGATCTATCTGTAATAAACCGATGTTTGCAGGAGGAGCAACAACAACCTCTCCCGTTTTTAGAATTATAGAACAAATAAGAGGAACGCTAATCTTGGACGAGGCCGACTTCAGATTTAGTGATACAAAGAGTGAAATCATAAAAATTCTAAACAATGGATTTTCAAAAGGTTTCCCTGTCTTAAGAACCGAAGCAAACAAAAATGGAGAATGGGGGCTCAAAACATTTGATGTTTTTTGTCCAAAGGTAATCGCCACAAGAGAAAGGTTCCAAGACCGAGCGCTGGAAAGCAGATTCCTTGTAGAAGAAATGGAAAAAGGAACATTGAGAGATGATATTCCAATAAACATTCCAAATTCCTTTTGGGAGGAAGCAACAAAGATAAGAAATAAATTGCTATGGTGGAGATTTATAAATTATGGTCAGAAAAAAATAGAAAATGATACAAATAGTAAAATCCAACCAAGACTAAAACAAATTGCAAATCCCCTATTAAGCATTATCAGAGATGAAAAAATAAGGGAGGGGTTAATAGCGACTTTGATTGAATATGATAAACAAATAACAATTGATAGGGGTATGAGCAATGATGCCAAAATTTTTGAAGCCGTACTTGCATTGCTCAAAAATTATCCGCTAACTGAAATAAAAGTAAAAGATATAGCGGATACATACAACAGAGGACCATTGGATGCAAAAGAAGTTTTATCATCGCAAAAAGTTGGTTGGTATTTAAGAGAAAGACTAAAGATAAAAACAGAAAGGACCAGAGACGGATATGTCCTTTCAGAAATTAATAAGCCAAGAATAGAATTACTAAAAAAGAAATTCGGCATCGTTGAAGACAGCAACCCAGACAAGACAACAGATACAAATGATATTCCAGTAATCAACGAGGAAACGTACGGGAGATAATCAATCAGTGAATTTTGTGAACCTTGTGAACTTATAAAAATACTCTAATAGGGAAAACAAACCAAAAAAAATAAATGATATTTTTAGTTGAAAAATTCACAGGGTTCACAGATTCACAATCACCAAACCAAAATGCTTGACAGTAATCTATATTTTCGTGTTTCAATAAAATAAAAAATTATGCAAAATTTCAGATACTTTATCTATTGCCGAAAATCAAATGGGAATGAAAAAGATTCTTCCCCTTCCATAGATTCTCAATATAAAGAACTTTCAGCCTATGCCGAACACAATAAGTTAAAAATTGTTGGCATCTTCAAAGAAGTCCAATCTGCTTTTGAATTGGGCAGACCTAAATTTGCAGAGATGATTGAAAGAATAAAAGACGGCGAAGCAAACGGAATTCTTATATGGGAAATTTCAAGACTTAGCCGTAATATGCAAGACAGCTCCACAATTGATAATCTGCTAAGAAGTAAAAAACTATTGAAAATACAAACTCCAAGTAGAGATTATGTAGATAGCGACGGAGAAGATTTTATGCTGGCAATGGAACTTGTTATAAGCCGACAATACAGCAAAGAAATCAGTAAAAGAGTTAAAAGAGGAATACGTTTTAAAATTTCTGGGCTTGAATGGCCGTGTTCTGCTCCGCTTGGATATTTAAACGTTAGCAAAAATAGAACAATGACTGGATATATGACTGATGAAAAAAGAAATATTGAAAAGCTATTGCTTGAAAAATGTTTAAGAGAAAAACGAGAATTAAGACGAGTTGAAGTTAATCCATTACAAGGTACCCTTGTCGCAGAAGCTTTTAAAAAATTCTCATCTGGAAATTACAGCATTGTTTCTATTATTGATGAAATGGAAGAACGCGGACTAAAAAATAAATTTGGGAGAAGGATTTCTAAAAATTGTATGTTTCATACTTTGCGCAATCCATTCTATTATGGAGTTATGAGATTTAATGACGAAATACACGAAGGTAACCACGAACCGCTAATAAGTAAACGAGTATTTGACGAAGTGCAAGAAGTGCTCAAAATAAAAGCAAAACCATTAAGGAGAAGAAGAAAATTTGAATTTTCTGGAGGTATGATAAAATGCGGAAATTGTGGATGCTCAATAACTGCCATAAAAAAGATGAGGGCGCTAAAAGGTGGAGGAGCAAATCG